>ENA-OQBL01000814-OQBL01000814.1-human-gut-metagenome-genome-assembly--contig:-NODE-814-length-14416-cov-3.131990_pt1 | contig 14416 bp, 11 predicted proteins | sample MGYA00242747_ERZ504553 | MGnify/ENA primary metagenome ERZ504553 (study PRJEB26092, sample SAMD00036240) | human gut metagenome | host: Homo sapiens | study: EMG produced TPA metagenomics assembly of...
AGGTAGTGGACATCCAGCTATATCAGTAACCGGCATTCGAGGAGAAGAGAGAAGCCCCGTAACATATATTGTTGTGCATGACAACATATATTGTTACGGGGCTTTACATATATTGGCGTTTTCCTTACACGGCTTCCCTATTTCCGGCCGGCATCCTGTCAGGGTTCTCCCAGATACTTCACCAGCACTTTCACTTCCAGCGGAGTGAAGGTGCGTCGGTATTTGTTGTAGCCCAACCTTCTCCAGCTCACCCTTCAGCGCCTTGTTGTGGCGTATCCATGCCGCCAAAGTATAGATGGCATTGCTGATGCAGTAAGTCGGGTTGTAGAGCATGGCAAGCTCCTCCTTCGAATAGGCGTGGATGCGGAACGGACGAAGGGTCTTCCTCCTCCTCTTCCCTCTTTTCTTTTTCTGTTTTCATTCTTTATGTTATTGGTTGATTATTACACCATAAAGATACTGAATATCAGTGATATGACCAAGCATATGCAGACATAAACGGGCATCGGACGAAGAACTTTTCCTGAACAGAAAGGAAACGGGAAAGAGACGGCGTAACCCGAAGAAACCATGAGCAGAAAAGCCGGAGGAGTACTTTTGCAGCACCCTCTTCCCCCCTAAAGGAGAAAGAGCAAAGTATTGCAATACGGGACTTTAATTTCTAATTGTTAATTTTTAATTATTTAATTGTTTATGGGAGTACCATTCAAGAAAATTGCGAGGAAAGATCCTCGAAAGGCAGATGCGGTGGCAAAGTTCTACCCGCAGCTGGTGACACTGGGCGACAATGCGACGCTGGACGACATTGCGTACGTGATGAAGGAGAAGAGTTCGCTGACACTGGGAGACATCCAGAGTGTATTGACCAATTTTGTGGAGGCTATGATAACAACCCTCTACAGCGGCCAGTCAGTGAATATCAAGAACTTCGGCGTATTCAGCCTGTCGGCGCGTACGGCAGGCGTACTGGATGTAAAGGAGTGCACCGCCAAGAACATCAAGGCGGTGAAAATCAATTTCCGGCCTTCCAGCACCGTAAGACCGGACATCGCCGCCACGCGTGCCGGGCAGAAGATTGACTTCTACGACCTGGAAGCATTGGTGAACAAGGGAGACGGTGAAGGAGGAAGCTCCGGCGGCGGTTCCGGCTCGGGAGACGGAGGCGGTTCGGACGGAGACCAGGGCGAAAATCCGTTGGGATAAGTATGACTGATTTTACTACCGATTCGTATGTTCAACTTTTAAAACGTATATAGCATGGAAAAAAAGTATCTGGGATAAAATTCTGAAAGTCGTAATTGCAGTAGCCTCCGCCATCTTAGGGGCATTGGGAGCCAATGCGATGAACGTGAACATTTAAGTCGCCGGAAAGAAAGGACGGCAGGAAGAGGAAAACCCCGAAAAAAGGTTTCCTCTTTCTCTTCCCTCTCTATACAGCGCAGGATACGCCAGTCGCAGCTACGCACCCAATAGCGGAAAGCCATGTTCGGGTGGAAATGCTCCGAGAAGTCCAGCAGACGTTCCAAATCAAACTCCTCGGAGATGACACCGGCACCGCTACGGAATGCATCGTAGGCGTTACAGTCCTGCTCGATATGCGCCGGAACCATCAGCAAAAGGCTTGCCCAGATACATCGCCTCGCAGACCGACTCGAAGCCGGCAGTGGTGGCATAGGCCTTGCAGCCTGCCATGTAGCGCAGGAACTTGACGTCATCGAGCTGATGGAAACTCAAGGTGTCGTCCACACGGCACACCTCGGCTTCGTCCTGCTTGTCCCAGAAGAAGTGGAGGGGTATTTCCGGATGGGCACTGTGCCAGTGGAGGATATTCTCGCCAAAACCGGAGTTTACCATGTATCCGTGGAGATAATCCCCTTCCGTACCTTCGCACGACAGCACCTCCCTCCGCAGCAATGGCGGAACCACGCGGACATACGCTTCTTCGTCATCCTCCATCTCGCGGAAGGAAAGGGCGAGCTTTTCGCGGGCACCTATGCACGTGAGGCGGGTGAAAAGGCGGAGCAGCCACAGATGGAAGCCGTTCTTACCGGGAAAACTCGAAATCGCGGTGCAGGAACAGGTACTGGTGCCCGACGCTTATTTGAGGAACGGAAGGACGGAAGAAGAGATAGGTCATCCCGTGAGCAGTTCGTAGAAGTTGATGACCAGTTCGGCACCACTCTCCTCGATGCGGCGGTGTATATAGTGCATGCTTTTCGAGATAGACGGGCAGACGGGTGAGATTATAGGCCACACTACGCGCAAGACTTGCCCGCTTGTTGGCAGGCGTAGGCAGGAAATTGGGACTGAGAAAACGTTTCACCGGAGCTTGGATGCTGCGATTGAAGAAACCGGGCAGACAGCGCGAATTGCTTTTGCCCACCAACACTTCCACTACCTCGTGACCGTTGCGGCGCAGCAGCTCTTCCATTGTTATGGCTTGGGTCAGATGCCCGCGGCCTTCTCCTTGAACGATAAAAAGGACTTTCATTGGGACGACTTGATGATTTACAAATTAATGTTGAAACACATGCAGCACATGACGTTGCATTTAGTTGATGCAAATATCGCACCTCCGTGTTACGGCAGAATGTGAAGAATGTGACAATTCGGTTATAAATGACAAAAGTCACACCGGCATCGCGCAGACATGACTTCAAGAGAATTTATGGAATAAATACGTAAAAAGGATAATTCGGTCGGCATATGATGCCGGAGCATCAGACAAATTCCTCGACCATATACATATCACTGACAAAATCGTCAACAATCTGTTCCAGGTTTTCGCAGGCTTCGTCAGGCGTTTCACCGTAGGCGCTGCACAACACATTATTCATAAAATAAGCGTAAAAACCACCGCCGGCTGCCGCCTCTACGGTATAGTCATTTCTGTTCAGTTTCATATTCGGGCCTCCTTTCATTTTTTTACGCTGCAAAAATGAGGGAAAGTTGTTACGAGAAGATGTGAAGGAGGTTACAAAAGTATGTAGATTGGTTGGCTTTGATGCAGTGGAAAATAAATGGATTGAATATTAGGAGTTTTTCATTTATTCAGTTTACCTTTGATTAAAAATAAAAGCAATGGGTAAAATTAAACCATATAAAGAGCAGGACTCTTCCAAACAAACGGCACAAGAACCGATGATGGCAACTTATCATCAATCAGCCATACCGATGGACGACTTTATCAACAGTATTCCCCGAGATGCTTTGGCTGAAGCCCTTCTATTTGCCTTAGAAGAGAATAAAGCAGGACACTGTATATCAAACTCCCAAATAGAGAGTATGATAAATGAACGCATGGGATGGAAATAGTCTGGTCTAAGTTGGCTTATGAGCACTTTTTAGAGATACTTATTTATGTAGAGAATAATTTTGGCATGTTGACGGCACAGAAAACACGTCAAAAGATACAAGACAAAGTAAATCTTTTAGCAAAACATCCGTATATAGGAATTATAGACAGTGATTTTTCTACTCTATTTAACAACATTACTGTCCGTCATTTAAAACTTTCCCCTAACGTGATATATTATTTGATTGATGAGAATAGGATTGTCATTGCAGCAATGCTTCATTCAAAACAATCTCCGGAAACTGTACGCAAAACAATCTCAGAATTTCTGAAGCAATATAAATAGCTGTTCATCAATTCATGATGAGAGATAACTCTATAAATTTAAAACCGAGAGGACGTATCAAGATATACAATCACCCCGGATTACGCGGATTGACACAGATAAAAGTTTCTGATTATCAGAACTCCTAAAATCATCTGTGTTAATCCGCGTAATCCGGGGTGGGTATTATTAATAGGAACGTGCAAAAATCACGCGGCAGGCAGAAGGCTTGCCGGTAACCATACACTTGCCCGGTTCCTTGTCACCCGGAACAAATGAATCGAAAGGAATACAACGGATGGTTGCTTTGGTCTCTTCCTTGATTTTCTCTTCGGTTTCGGTAGTCCCGTCCCAATGAGCCAGAATGAAGCCGCCTTCTTCAATCTTTTCCTTGAATTCCTCGTAGCTGTCCACGCTGGTGATGCGGCTGTTACGGTAATCAAGCGCTTTCTTGTAGACATTTGCCTGAATGTCCTCGAGCAAATCCTTCACGTACTCTTCGATACCCTCGCAGGAACGCGTCTCCTTCTCCAGTGTATCGCGACGCATGATTTCCATTGTATTGTTCTCCAAGTCGCGGCCACCCATCACCAGACGAACGGGAACACCCTTCACCTCATAGTCGGCAAACTTGAAGCCCGGACGTTTGTTGTCGGCATTGTCGTACTTCACGGAAATACCCATTGACTTCAGCTTGGCAACAATGCCTGCCACTTTCTCGTCAATCTTAGCCAACATCTCCGCATTCTTGTAGATAGGAACGATAACTACTTGTATCGGAGCCAGGTGCGGAGGAAGTACCAGACCGTTGTCATCGGAATGCGTCATGATAAGCGCTCCCATCAGACGGGTGGAAACACCCCAGGAAGTAGCCCAAACATACTCCAGCTTGTTCTCCTTATTGACGAACTGCACATCGAACGCCTTGGCGAAGTTCTGTCCCAAGAAGTGGGAAGTACCGCTCTGCAAAGCCTTTCCGTCCTGCATCATCGCTTCGATGGTGTAGGTGTTGAGGGCACCGGCAAAACGCTCGTTGGCAGACTTCACGCCCTTTACCACGGGCACCGCCATGTATTTTTCGGCAAACTCGGCATATACATTCAGCATCTTTACCGCTTCTTCTTCGGCTTCCTCGCGGGTGGCATGTGCCGTGTGTCCTTCCTGCCAGAGGAATTCGGCGGTACGGAGGAACAGACGGGTACGCATTTCCCAACGGAACACGTTTGCCCACTGGTTGCACAAGATAGGCAGGTCGCGGTATGAATTGATCCAGTTCTTGTAGGTGTTCCAGATGATGGTTTCGGAAGTGGGGCGGATAATCAACTCTTCTTCCAGTTTTGCAGCAGGGTCCACCACCACACCGCCGCCATTCGGATCGTTCTTCAAACGATAGTGCGTCACGACGGCACACTCTTTGGCAAAGCCTTCCACATGTTCCGCTTCACGGCTGAGGAATGATTTCGGAATAAGCAAGGGGAAATAAGCGTTGACGTGTCCCGTTTCCTTGAACATATCGTCCAACTGACGTTGCATCTTCTCCCAGATAGCGTATCCGTAGGGCTTGATCACCATACAGCCGCGTACAGCCGATTGTTCTGCCAAATCGGCTTTTACCACCAACTCGTTGTACCACTGAGAATAGTTCTCACTACGTTTGGTAAGGTCTTCAATTCTACTGCCATTCTATTTCGTTTTTTCAAAGTTTTTACCTACGTTAAATGGCTTGACCCGAACATTTTCCTCGATATTTAAAAAATGGCAGCCGCTGTGATGCAACTGCCTAACTCTAAATGGAGGAGCGGCAATGCGAGACTCGAACTCGTGACCCTCAGCTTGGGAAGCTGATGCTCTACCAACTGAGCTACTGCCGCATAAACTTTTCCAAGGTCATGCCTTAAAAACGGTGGCAAAGTTAATAAATTACTTACCTAAAAAAACAAACGTTTTCGTCAAATATTTCTTATTTTTGCTCGGGAAAACAAAGATATTCTTTCAAAATACAGACTAAATACCAATGAAACGAATCATACTCATCACCGGAGGAGCACGTTCCGGCAAAAGCACCTATGCGGAAAGCTGGCACTCGAGCTCTCTCCCACTCCCGTTTATCTTGCCACAGCACGCATCTGGGACGAAGAATTCCGCCAGAGGGTAATCCGGCATCAGGAACGCCGAGGGCCGGAATGGACAAACATCGAAGAGGAGAAAGAACTCAGCCGCCACCGGCTGGAGGGGCGGGTCGTCCTGATAGACTGCATCACCCTGTGGTGTACCAATTTCTTCTTCGCCCTCGAGTCTGATACCGACCGGGCACTTGCCGCTGCCAAGGCGGAATTCGACCGCTTCACGGCACAAGACGCAACCTTCATCTTTGTAACCAATGAAATAGGTATGGGAGGAACTTCCGAGAACGAACTGCAACGAAAGTTCACGGACATGCAAGGCTGGATGAACCAATATGTAGCCGCCCGTGCCGACGAAGTGATACTGATGGTATCCGGCATCCCACTTACCGTAAAAAACACTCATTCATAAAACAACAAACAACTAAAATTCAACAGACTGATGAAAACATTTCATATCACCCACCCGGACGACTCAATCCGTCCTGCATTGATTGACAAAATCAACAACCTGACCAAACCCAAAGGTTCATTGGGCATTTTAGAAGAACTGGCACTCCAAATCGGACTCATACAACAGACATTATCCCCCGCCTTGAAACATCCGCAAAACATTATCTTCGCCGCCGACCACGGCATTGTAGAAGAAGGTGTCAGTCTGTCTCCAAAGGAAATCACCTGGCAGCAAATCAGCAACTTCCTTCATGGAGGGGCAGGTGTCAATTTCCTCTGCCGGCAGCACGGCTTTACCCTGAAAATAGTAGATGCAGGAGTAGACTACGACCTCCCCTACGAGAAAGGCATCATCAATATGAAAGTGCGCAAAAGCACCCGGAGTTATCTGCACGAGGCAGCCATGACGGAAGAGGAAATGGAGATGTGCCTGGAACGGGGTGCCGAGGTGGTGCGCCAATGCCACGAAGAAGGCAGTAATGTCCTCAGCTTCGGTGAAATGGGTATCGGAAACACCTCTTCATCCTCCCTGTGGATGACCTGCTTTACCGGCATTCCTCTGGAACAATGTGTCGGCGCAGGCAGCGGACTCGACAGCGCGGGCATCCGCCACAAATACGAAGTGCTGAAACAGTCTATGGAGAATTACAAAGGCGACGGCTCTCCCCGGAACATCATCCGCTACTTTGGTGGACTGGAAATGGTAATGGCCATAGGCGCCATGCTGCAAGCTGCCGAGCTGAGGATGATTATCCTTGTTGACGGATTCATCATGACCAACTGCCTGCTTGCCGCCGCCAGGCTCTACCCGGAAGTGACGGATTACGCCATCTTCGGACACTGCGGAGACGAGTCGGGCCACAAACTGGTGCTCGACGCCCTGCATGCCCGTCCGCTGCTGAATCTGGGGCTGCGTTTGGGAGAAGGAACAGGGGCCATCTGTGCATATCCCATTGTCGACTCGGCCGTGCGGATGCTCAATGAAATGGATAACTTTGCACATGCCTCCATCACTAAATACTTTTAACATGAACAATGTCTTGGCTGCATTCATAATGCTCACCCGACTGCCCTTCTGGAAAATCAAGGAAGTACCGGCAGAGTGTTTCAAGCATGTGGTTCCCTATTGGCCGCTTGTAGGCTGGCTGACGGGAGGCGTGATGGCGGCAGTGCTGTGGCTTGCCGGACAGATTATGCCGGTGTCATTGGCATGGATTCTTGCCCTCATCGCACGCCTAATTGTCACCGGATGCCTGCACGAAGACGGACTGGCAGACTTTTTCGACGGTTTCGGTGGCGGTACCACCCGAGAACGGACTCTTGCCATCATGAAGGATTCCCACATCGGAAGCTACGGTGTCATCGGATTGATATGCTATTTCCTGCTGTTGCTCCAACTTCATCACCTGCCACTGGGACTTCTCTGCATCCTTGTGCTCTGCGGTGACTGCTGGTCCAAGTTCTGTGCCTCCCAGATTGTCAACTATCTGCCCTATGCCCGGAAAGAGGAAGACAGCAAAAGCAAGACCGTCTACAACCGCATGAGCTGGCACGAGTTACTGGCCGGATTTCTTTGCGGCCTGCTTCCTTTCGTACTGCTGCTGCCTATAAAGCTGTGGATTGCCACCCTCTTCCCACTGCTCACCTTCTTCCTGCTCTACCGATTGATGAAGCGGCGCCTACAAGGATATACGGGTGACTGCTGCGGGGCCACTTTCCTGCTATGCGAACTGTCCTTCTACTTGGGAAGCCTTATTCTAATTATAAATTAACAACTGAAAATTAAAGATGGAAGTAATACTCATTCGACACACTTCGGTAGATGTTCCTCCGGGCGTATGCTACGGACAGACCGATGTTCCCCTGAAACCCACATTTGAAGCGGAAGCCGCCGTGACAGCAGAAAACCTGAAGGCATACCTTCCGTTCGACCACGTCTACACCAGTCCCCTGACCCGCTGCGTGCGCCTCGCCACCTATTGCGGCTATCCCGATGCAGAACGGGACAAACGGATTATGGAAATCAACTTTGGCGACTGGGAGATGAAGCCGTTCGAGCAGAATGAAGACCCACGCTTGCAGGAATGGTATGCCGACTACATGAACGTGGCAGCTACCGGTGGAGAATCTTTTACCATGCAATACCGGCGTGTCAGCCAGTTTTTGGACGAATTAAAGAAGAAGCCCTATACACGCGTTGCCATCTTCGCACACGGAGGCGTATTAATCTGCGCACAACTCTATGCCGGAATCCTTAAAGCCGAAGAAGCCTTCGACGCATTGACGCCCTACGGCGGCATCGTCCGCATCAATCTCGACAAGGAATAGTGAACGAAATAGTAGGGCCTTCCTCCGCTTCGGTTTGCACCTTGTAGATACCTCCAAAATAATGAATAAAATGGGCATTGATTTCATGGCGAATCAAGCTCGTTTTATTCTCAAAATGTACCTTTGCAAACGGGGCGTTGACCACATCGAAATAGAGGGCCGACCTAGTGCGGTCCCGTCTGATGCGGATAATCGCCTCATAACGGGCAGTGTCATTCTCTGACGGAGTCAGCATGCTGACAAGCAATGTATCGAACCACCTCCGGTCTGTCCTTGCAAGCTGTTCCTTGAGGTCGGTCTGCAGGCTGACAGACACAGTGCTCTCCTCACGGCCGTTCACTTTATCCAGCACCTCACTGCACAACTGAATAATGTCACACTCCTCGTCCTCATACTGAATCTTGCCGGACTCCAAGCGGGACAACTCCAGAATGCTGTTGACATAATTCAGCAGACTTTCCGCATTGGTCTGAATCATCTGCCCGTATTCCCTCTTAGTCTCCTTATCCAGCTCCTCCTTTCCGGTCAGCAATTCGGCAAAGCCCACCACCACATTCAGCGGGGTACGTATATCATGGCTGATTTCCGATTTCAGACGCTCCTTCGCGATGTTGTCCGTCTCTGCCTGCAAGGCGGCTTCGGCCGTCTTCTTCTCTACGACAGCAATCTTTCCGGAGACATAGCGCGTATACAAGTAGAAAAGCAGCATCAGCAGCAGGCAAACGCCCAGGAATATAAATCCTATACGGTAATTCATGTCCTGAATCTTCTGCTTCTCCAACAGCAGCTCGTCAATGTGGTAAATCTCCTTGACCTGCTTCAACTGGTTGGCCGAGAAGGCATTGTTCAGCGAATCCTGCTTGCGTATGAGGTAGCGCCGGGTCTCGATGGCCCCGTCAATGTCCCCCTTGTCATATTGCGTACTCGCCTTGTAGTTTATCAAAGTGGCAAAGGTGGAAACGTAGTTGTTCAGTACCGTAGGGGTCACCTCGTCTATCAATGCGATGCTTTTGTCATACTCATCGGTCTTGGCATAGTATTGAAGCTGTATCAACTGGACATTCAGCCAGAAGACGGGATCTACATGCGGCTCAAGCAGTTTCTTCACTTTCTCAATATGCTCGTGTGCCACTGTAAAGTTCTTCCGGTTCATGTAGTGCAGGATATACTTCACTTCGCAGTCAATCTCGAAATTGCTCCAGTTCTTCCTTGTCTCGGGTTCTTTGGAAATAACCGTCTGCAACGTCATGTCCATTTCATGCAAATAGGGCAGCTTCAAGCTGTCTTTACCGCCATTGCCGTATACCTGGGCAATACGCGACAGTATATCCACCTTCAGGCTGGCCTTTGTCTGGGGAGAGAAATTCCGGTAAGCCTCCAAGAAAGAGTCCAGTGCCTCATTCGGGCGGCTGGACACTCCGTAGGCACATCCCAAGCTGTTATACGCCGCTATCATCCCATTATTGCTATGGCGGAGTTTTGATTCCTCCAACGTCTCCTTAGCCACATACACCGCTTTCTCTATCTGTCTCTTGGAAGCCAGGGCGCGGCTGATGGCAGCCTTCTGCTCCAGATAATAATCGTAAGTGCCTACCTGAGGGACAAAATCCTTCAGCACATCCACCCAATACGACAGACTGTCCGGGTCGTGTTTCTTGTCATAACATGCCGCCAGATAGTAAGCGCCCATATTCTCATAGAAAGCGTTCTTCTGCCGCCGCGCCTCCTCGTACAGACGGGTGGAAAAAGTCATGTTATAGGGAGCATACTGGTGCTTGTAGGCCATGTCACGGAGATACGTCAGCCGGACAAGGGTGGCCGGCAGGGTATCGGCAACCTTCAGGATGCTGTCCTGATACCGGACAGCCCCCGTGTCTTCTGCCAGCAGCGGACAGATATATCCGCAAAACAAAACATGGATGAGAATCAGTATTCGTTTCATTGCGCCGTTCCTCCGTGTAATGCGGGATTATACTTCAAAGGATGCGTAAAACAGAAACGCGCGCCACGGGTGTACCCACTGTCCACCCACAGCTTGCCGTTCATATATTTCACAATCAGTTGGCAGATGGAAAGGCCCAGTCCGCTTCCCTGCACAAAATCATTCAGCTTTTCAAAGCGTTCAAAAATCAAGTGCTGCTTTTCCGGTGGAATGCCGCATCCGGTATCCGTCACGGAGAAAAGTGCCGTACCGGCATCAGCCATCTTCAGTTCCAGCACGATGGAGCCTTGTTCCGTAAACTTGGCGGCATTCACCAGCAGGTTTATCAAGACCTGGCGGAGGCGCGCATCGTCCGTATCCAGCATCAAGACGGACAAATCCGTGTCAAAACGCATTTCAACCTCCAGCTTGCGCGAGGCCATCACGGTCTCCACGACCTCATTACACAACTTCACGGCATCATGCGTGCGGATGTTGAAGGTTATATTGTCATTCTCGAAATCCGAGAAATCCAGAATGTCATTGATAAGTTTCAGCAACTGAAAGGAATTCACCTTGATAATTTCGGAGAATTCCCGGCGCGATTCGTCATCGAACGACTCGTCCTCATCCGTCAGTACCGCCGAGAATCCGACAATGGCATTCAGCGGCGTACGTACCTCATGGCTCATGTTCGAAAGAAACATATTCTTCCGTTGTATGGCTTGCACCGCTTTCTCCTTCATCGCCTCCTGCCGCATCTGGGAACGCTTCAAACGGAATATCTTCTTCCAGCCCAGCACCAGGAGGAATATCAGAAACAGTACGGACACAATGATGCCTGCCAGATAGAAACGCATGGATACAATGCGGTCGCGTTCGTTCTGGTAGGCCAGTTGGTCGGCCTGGAAACGGGTACAGAGCCGGTCTATCTCCTTGGGATAGTTCTTCTCGAACGAAGTCTTGATATACGAAAAGACCTTGCCGTACTGTCCGTAGGCTTCTTCCTTGTTTCCCATCTTCACCAGTAAATCCGCTTTTTCGAGCAGAGCTTCCTTGTAGATGTTATGGTTTATCCGGGCATATTCGGTTTGAAGGAAATCATTGTAGGCGGTCAAGGCTGCCTCATGCGCTCCGGTGGCCACCAGATAACGGGCATCTATAATCAGAAGGTATTGCCGTATCTCCGGAATCAGTTGCGCTTCAAGCTGGCCTATCTGTGCCAAACAATGGCTGGCAGCCTTCAAGTCACCCTTGAATAATTGGCAGGAAGCATTGGAGATGTGACGCATGGCCAGCTCCAGCGGAGAAAGCCGGTCTTCCGGATAGAGGTTCAGACGTGCAAGATAACGCGAGGCACCGTTTACATTCCGTATGCGCAGGTTATAATCTATCAGTTCCACCAGTAGCATGCGGATATGCACATCCTCCCCGTCCATCCCATCCAGCAGTTTCAAAGACTCTTCGTAAGCGGCACCGGCTTCCCGAAGCCTGCCGGTATAGCTGTACACCTCTCCCATGGCATTCAGCGCCAGGGCATTGCCGAAGGGGTAGGCAAGCGCGCGGGCTTTGGAGTACATCTGGTCGCTCTGGGCAATGGCCATACGGATTTCCCCACGGAAAAGGGAGGATTTTATAAGTATCCTTTCCAGTTCGAAATAGGTGTAATAGCGCTGGGATTCATCCAATTGGGACAAAAGGCCGTCGGCATTCAGCGAGTCACACTCCTCCCGGGTCAGATAGTCGAAACCGAGGCTGTTGTGAAAAGTGGAGATGACCTCATGGACTATACTTTCCTTTTCTTTAGTCCAAGAATCCGCTTTATCTGTTGTCGATGCAATTATTGTGCTCCCGAACCAAATAAAGAAAAGGAATATATATAGTTGCTTTATCCTCATTTATAAGACTTTGTCTGCTTTAAAAGTTACATTTTTTAATGCAACGCGGTCTTGCAAAGATATTATATCTTTTTGGAACGGACAAAGAATCAGTTAAAATAACAACATTTTAAAAACAAAAGGAAGCCAAGGTCGATGTCACTATTACGGCAACCACCATCCACCACTCCACACGCCGGTTGATGCGGACAGCCACACGCATATCTTCTGTCTTCAGAGGCCGTTCATTAGAACCGATATAAGGTTTCCATACCTCCTCGCCGAAATAGTTGTGCGGACCTCCGAAACGGCAGTCCAGAATACCGGCAAGGGCGGCTTCCGGATAACCGGAATTGGGACTGGCATGCTGGCTGCCATATCTGCCCACAAAAGCAAACAAGGAAAGACGACCGGAAACCAGCACCATCAGAAAGGCTGTCAGACGAGCAGGAATATAATTGGCAACATCATCCAGACGGGCGGCGAAACAGCCGAACCGACGATAGCGCTCGTTCTTGTAGCCGACCATGGAATCCAGCGTGTTCACCATCTTATAGGCAAGCATGCCCGGAACTCCCAACAGCAGATACCAGAACAAGGGGGCAACTACCCCGTCACTCAAATTCTCTGCCAAAGTCTCCAATGCCGCGGTTCTCACCTCCTGCGCCGAGAGTGCAAACGTATCACGCCCTACGATACGTGCCACTTGCATCCTCCCTTCCTCCAAGGAACGGTCCACCGCCTTGAACACCATACGCACCTCGCGAACCAGCGTAGTGCCCGCCAAGCAATAGAATATCAGCAATATTTGCACCGTCAGAAGCATGCCCGGAGAAAAGAGTGCCGCCAAGCGGAGCAACAAAAGCGTAATGACGTATACCCCCAAGACAAGAGACACCGCCACAAACGCACCTTTCAGAAAACGCAAATCGCCCCGGTTCAACCGGTGCTCACAGAAAGAAATGGCTTTGCCGAAAGCCACCACCGGATGGGGTAGCCACGCCGGGTCGCCCAGCCAGTGGTCGAGCAGCCAGGCTGTGAGAAGCGGCAGGTTCAAGTTGAAGGCGACACCCAAAAGTATAAGCACATCTTCTTCCATCGGTTATTCCTCCTCAAGCCATTGTCCTATTGCTTTTACAAGCCTGTCATTCTCCTCCCGGCTCTGGGCGGCTATGCGGAAGAAGTGCTCATTCAGCCCGTCAAAGTTGGAGGCGTCCCGAATCAGGATGCCATGCTCCCCTGCCAGATAGTCTTTCAAAGCGGAAGCCCTACCCATACGGAGGCACACCAGCATGAAATGGGTTTCGGTGGCCCATACCTCCAGTCCTCCCAATGCCTCGAGCGCACTGCGCAGGCGGGCAGCCTCTTGCAAGTAAGACGCCACATCCAGCGGATTGGGAACATCATGTTCCAGCAGATGGAGCCCTGCCTCAATGGCAAGCTGGTTGACCGACCAGGGCATACGGTTGGTACGCAGGCGATGCAGCAGGTGGGGAGCGCCGGTGACATATCCCAGTCGCAGACCGGGAACGGCATAACGCTTGGTCATGGAGTGCAGCAGCAGAACGTTGGGAAATTCCGCCGCCTCGGCAGCAGAGAAAAGCGGACGCAAGGTGAAAAACTCGTAAGACTGGTCGATGACGAAACATACCTGCGGATTATGACTGATAAGTGTTGCCAGATATTCCTTCTCCACGACCGTTCCAGTAGGGTTGTTGGGATTGCACAGCCACAGCATGCGCACCTCTTCCGGCAAGCGATACCCCTCGCTCTCCGCAGGAAGCCGATAGAGGGAAGTGACCCGATGGCCGTGCATGCGGCAGGCATCGGCATATTCACTGAAAGTGGGCTGCACAATGGCGGTGTTTGTCCCGCGGAAAGTCTGCGCGGTGAGATAAATGGCTTCGGTAGCTCCGTTCGTCACGCACACTGCCTCGGCAGGAAGACGGTGGCGGCGGGCAAGGCAGGCCTCAAGCGTGTAAGGCTCCGGTTCGGGATAGTTGCCGATGCCGTCAATCCGGGCACACAGATGCGCCTTCAAGGCAGAGAGGTCTACCCTGCTGTAAACGTTCGAGCTGAAGTTTGCCGTAATGG
>ENA-OQBL01000815-OQBL01000815.1-human-gut-metagenome-genome-assembly--contig:-NODE-815-length-14411-cov-1.688743_pt1 | contig 14411 bp, 21 predicted proteins | sample MGYA00242747_ERZ504553 | MGnify/ENA primary metagenome ERZ504553 (study PRJEB26092, sample SAMD00036240) | human gut metagenome | host: Homo sapiens | study: EMG produced TPA metagenomics assembly of...
AGATAAAGTGACGACAGTAGAGGCGATCTGCCTGGGAAATCTGGCGCTGGTCGGTGTGAAACCGGAGCTGAACTGCAAAAGCGGGATTGCGCTTCGGACTTTTTCCCCATATCGCCATACCCTGGTATGCACCATGGTAAATGGCGGAGCCAAGTATATGGCAGAGCGCGACGCTTATGATAACAGCAAATATGAAGCGATGAATTCTCCTTTTGGAAACGGGCTGCTGAGATTTTGCTAAGGAAAGCACTTGGACTTCTGGAAGAAATGAAAGGATGAAACATATATGACGGAAAAGAACTACACTAGGGAAGACATAGACAAGGCATGCATGCAGGCAGTGAACCGGTTTAACCAGTTTGAATTTCAGGTCCCGGATGTTCCTGGTGAGGAGACAGGACGCAAATTGGCATACAATTTATATGTTCCGGAAAATATGCAGGCCGGGGAAACCTATCCTTTGGTTTGTTATCCATGACATGGGCAGCTGTTCAGAGGATGTGACCAGAACCCTTACCCAGGGAAAAGGCGCGACAGTATGGGCGACCAGCTACTGGCAGAATCGGCAGCCGTGTTTTGTACTGGCTCCTTGTTATCCCAGACAGGCTGCTGATGATGATTTTCGGGTGACTTGGGAGGCGGATGCTACCATAGAACTGGTAAAAGAGGTGCTGCGCCTGCAACCATCTGTAGATGAAAAGAGAATTTACGGAACCGGACAGTCTATGGGATGTATGATGCTGATGGAGCTGATGCTTCGCAATCCGGGATTTTTCGGCGGATGTTTTCTGGTGGCAGGACAGTGGAATCCCAAGACCTGTGGTGCACTGAAAAAAGAAAATATCTGGGCGCTTGTTTCGGAAAAGGATTTTAAAGCCTTTCCTATTATGGGAGACTGCATGAAGCAGATTGAAGAAAATGGCGGAAGAGTTACCAGAGGAAGCCTGGATGCAAAAGCACCATTGCCGGAGCAGAACAGGAAGGTAAGAACACTTGTCGGATCTGGAGAGCATATCCTTTTTTTACCTGGTTTGAGGGAGATTCCGTATTGGAAGAACTGGAAGATATCAAGCCCTGGTTTTACCATATGGCAACCTGGCCGCAGGCTTATAATCTGGAGGCGATTGGAGACTGGCTGTTTGCGCAGCGAAGAAGCCCTATTGAATTTTTTATGTAAACATCATATTCTGCTGGAGCATGAGGATGGAAGCCGCCAGCCTATGGATGTGTCGTTTTTTCCAATCAGAAAAGATCGCACCGGGAACCTGGCAGATCTTAAGTGATGGCGATTATTCTTATCTGGTAGATGGGGGGAAAATGAGGCGCTTGTAATTGATTCCGGTTATGGATGTGGCAATCTCCGCGCATACTGTCAGAGCCTGACAGACAAACCGGTAAAACGAATTGCCAATACCCACGACCATTTTGATCATACGGCAAATAACAGTTATTTTGATTGTGCCTATATGTCCGCAGAGACGAAAAAAACTGGCAACCATTCCATTTCCAAGCTTTGAGGGAATCTGTTTCCCAAGATCTTATCCGGTGCAGGTGATTGACGAAGGCTATGTATTTGATCTTGGAGGAAGGCATCTTACCACCTTCAAGATTCCAGACCATGCAGTAGGAAGTCTTGCTTTTTTGGACGACCAGGAGGGAATCCTGTTCTGTGGAGATGAGCTTTGCATGCCTTTTGGAAAGCCGGTGAACGGCAGCGTTGAGTATGTACATGACCTGCTTCTGAAGCTTTGGAAGCACAAGGAAGAGATCAAGGTTCTTTATGGCGGTCCGGGAAAGGGAGAAACACGTATCATCGGACAGCTGCTGGAAAATATGGAATATATCATGGCTGGCCATGAGGGGGCAAGAAAATGCAGCCGGAGCCTGGAAAGGATGCCGGCAAAAAAAACCAGGGAAGTGAGCCTGTTGTTTATCAGCGCCGCCTGCCTCATCCGCCAGATCGTCACCAGGATGATCCGGCAGATGCTACTTATAAAAAGGATTATGGATTATGCAGGAAATTTGCGTAATTTATGACATTCGGAGAGTAAAAGAAATTAAATAATCGTAAAGTGTAAAAAAACAGATCTCATTGAGGTCTGTTTTTTTACATTGATTTTACTTTTAAAGCTAGTGCATTTTACAGAAGGACAGTAAGATACAACTGTAATCGCGAGAGAGAGAAAAAACATAAGGACCGCGAAGAAAAGGAGATTATTAATCATGAAAAAAGGTTTAGCAGTAGCAATGGCGGCATTATTAGGAGTAGCAACAATGGGAACAACAGCAATGGCAGCAGCTTCCGGAGATATTACAATCTGCTCCAGAGAAGACGGATCCGGTACAAGAGGTGCATTCATTGAACTGTTTGGAATTGAAGAAAAAGACGCAGATGGAAATAAAGTAGACAATACAACAGAAGCAGCAAAGATCACAAACAGCACATCCGTTATGTTAAGCACAGTAGCACAGGACGTAAATGCAATCGGATATGTATCTCTTGGTTCTCTGGATGACAGTGTAACAGCATTAAAAATCGACGGAGCAGAGGCAACAGCAGAAAACATTGAATCCGGAGATTACAAAGTAGTTCGTCCATTCAACATTGCAACAAAGGATGATGTAAGCGAAGCGGCACAGGATTTCATTACATACATCATGAGTGCAGATGGACAGAAGATCATTGAAGACAACGGATACATCTCAGTAGGCGACAAACCTGCATACGAAGCAGCTGCTGTAGAAGGAAAAGTTGTAGTAGCTGGTTCCTCTTCTGTAACACCTGTTATGGAAAAACTTGCTGAAGGCTATAAAACAGTAAATGACAAAGTTGAAATTGAGGTTCAGCAGAGCGATTCCACAACCGGTATGACATCTGCAATCGACGGACTTTGCGATATCGGTATGGCATCCCGTGACCTGAAAGACAGTGAGACAGAGGCTGGTCTTACCGCAACTGTAATTGCAAAAGATGGTATCGCTGTAATCGTAAACAACGACAGCGGTGTTGAGGAACTTACCAGCGAGCAGGTAAAAGATGTTTACACAGGCAACATCACAACCTGGGAAGACCTTACAAAATAATAAGAAATAAAGTCACTGTTCACGAAAAAACATCTTGCGGAATGCTACCAGTGAATAGTAAAGAAATAAAGTACCTTTACAGTTACGAAACAAGAAACAGAAATAAGGAATCCTGCAAAGCCCGTCAAAAGTTTTGCAGGATCCAAATTTTCCGAATAAAAAAGGAACTTACTTTTATATGAAATCGATCAATGAAACTGTAATGAAATTTGTATTCCTCGCAGCGGCCTGTACCTCCGTATTAGCCGTTGCATTAATCTGCATTTTCCTGTTTGCAAACGGAATCCCGGCAATGGCGAAGATTGGTCTGCCAGATTTTCTGTTTGGAATGAAGTGGAAGCCATCCAATGGACTGTATGGAATTTTTCCATTCATTCTGGGAAGTATTTATGTAACAGCAGGGGCAATTGTGGTGGGAGTTCCAACAGCCCTTCTGCTTGCAATCTTCCTTGCATTTTATTGTCCGAAAAAGCTGTATGCACCATTAAAGGCAATGGTAAACCTCCTTGCAGGAATACCATCTGTTGTATATGGAGTTTTTCGGTTTGACAGTGTTTGTCCCGCTGCTTCGACAGCTTACCGGTCATGATGGAAGTACCATGCTGACAGCTTCCGTGCTTCTTGGAATTATGATCCTTCCAACGGTAACCGGCGTTGCAGAACCAGCCTTAAAAAGTGTTCCCACAAGTTATTATGAAGGGGCATTGGCACTTGGAGCAACCCACGAAAAAAAGTGTATTTGGCACTGTTTTCCCGGCTGCAAAATCAGGTGTATTAGCTGGCGTGGTTCTTGGAATCGGACGTGCCATTGGTGAGACGATGGCAGTGATCATGGTAGCTGGAAACCAGACCTGGATGCCACAGGGGCTTTTCAAAGGACTTCGAACCATGACCGCAAATATTGTAATTGAAATGGGCTATGCAACCGATCTTCACAGGGAAGCGCTGATTGCTACAGGTGTTGTACTTTTCGTATTCATCCTGATTATCAACCTGTGTGTATCAGCCCTGAAAAGGAGAGCAGAAGATGAGTAAAAATAAATTATCTTATTGGAAAAATCATCCTGGTTCTGCCATCCTGAGGCTCCTGGTATGGTTATCTGCAATTATTACAGTGGCAGTTATGGCGTTTCTTGTTGGTTTTATTCTGATAAAAGGTGTTGGAAATCTGACACCAGACTTGTTTGCACTGGAATATAATTCTGACAATGCATCTTTGATGCCGGCACTGATCAACACCTTGATCATCACCCTGTTATCTCTGGTGATCGCAGTGCCATTTGGAATTTTTGCAGCAATTTATCTGGTTGAATATGCGAAAAAATGGAAGTAAGTTGGTTAAGATCATCCGTATTACAACAGAGACTCTTCAGGGGATTCCATCCATTATCTTCGGTCTGTTCGGTCTTCTGTTTTTGCAGTACTGCTCTCCATTGGGGATATTCCCTTCTGGCGGGAGCTATGACATTGGTGATTATGATCCTTCCGCTGATCATCCGTACTACAGAGGAGGCACTTATGGGTGTCCCGGATGCGTACAGAGAAGCTTCCTTTTGGCCTTGGGGCCAGGAAAGCTCCGCACCGTGTTTAAAGTGGTGCTTCCAAGTGCAATTCCTGGAATCCTTTCCGGTGTGGTACTTGCGACAGGACGTATTGTTGGTGAGACTGCAGCCCTGATTTATACTGCCGGTGCTGTGGCGAAGGTTCCATCCAGCCTGATGGGATCCGGACGTACCCTGGCAGTTCATATGTATGTGCTTTCCAGTGAGGGACTTTACATGGATCAGGCTTATGCCACAGCGGTTATTCTGCTGATCTTCGTACTTGTGCTGAACTGGGTATCCGGTTTCTGTGCAAAGCATTTAAGCAAAGCCACAAACGGACAGTAAGTGCCACAGGTGTTGCTAATGTATGCAGTTGTGGCAGCGCAATAGGCGAGAAACAACTAACTTTCATATATGATAATATTGCCAGCAGGCGATACGTCAGCTTGATAAAAAGTTCACACTCAGCAGAGTTGTTTAGAAAATGCAATAGAACTAAAAATTTTCTGCAGCAAGGAGAATTATGGGTAAAATAGATGTAAAAAATCATGGATCTGTACTACAGCAGCTTCCATGCCTTGAAAATATTATCTGGAGATTCCGGAAAGAAGATTACCGCGTTCATTGGTCCAAGCGGCTGCGGAAAATCCACATTGCTGAAATCCTTAAACCGTATGAACGATCTTGTGGAAGGCTGCAAGATCACAGGCGATATTTGTCTGGACGGTGAGGATATTTATGGTGATATTGATGTAAACCTTCTTAGAAAACGTGTTGGGATGGTTTTCCAGAAACCAAATCCTTTTCCAATAAGCATTTATGATAACATTGCATATGGACCTCGTACTCATGGAATTCATTCCAAGGAAAAACTGGACGATATCGTAGAGCGTGCTCTTCGAAATGCTTCTATCTGGGATGAGGTAAAAGACAGGTTGAAAAAGAGCGCCCTGGGTATGTCTGGCGGACAGCAGCAGAGACTTTGCATTGCAAGAGCTCTTGCAGTAGAGCCGGAGGTACTTCTTATGGATGAGCCTACCTCTGCACTTGATCCAATTTCAACATCCCACATTGAGGATCTGGCGTTGGAATTAAAAGACCGTTACACCATCGTGATCGTAACTCACAACATGCAGCAGGCAGCCCGTATTTCTGACAAGACTGCATTTTTCCTGCTGGGTGAGATTATTGAATATAACGATACTACAGAACTGTTTTTCCAGACCACAGAACAAGAAAACAGAAGAGTATATTACAGGGAGGTTTGGTTGATATGAGAGATGTGTATACCGCAAAGCTCTTCAGGCCTTCAGATGAGGTCCTGGAAATGGGAAATCTGTGCGGTCAGGCCATCATGAAGACCTGTCAGCTTCTGGCAAGCGTGGAGGTCCGTGAGGCTGCCACAAAGGAGATTGGAAGAATTGAAAAGGAGATTGACGACAAAGAGCATAATATTGAGGCTCTTTGCATGCAGCTTCTTCTGAAAACAGCAGCCGGTTGGTACTGATCTTCGCAAAATTTCCGCAGCACTTAAGATGGTAACAGATATGGAGCGAATCGGCGACCAGGCTACTGATATTGCGGAGATTCTGAACACAGGCAGCGTTCATGTACCAGTAACTGCTATTCCACTTCAGGAAATGGCAGATTATGCCATGCATATGGTAAATGACAGTGTTACTGCTTATGTAGAGGAAAAAAGTGATCTGGCAAAAAAGGTGATCAGCAGTGATGATATTCTGGATAATCTTTTCAATAAAGTAAGAAATGCGTTGGATCAGAACACCATGGGCTTTTCCAGTGACGAGGTTCTTGACCTTCTGATGATCTCTAAATACTATGAGCGAATTGGCGACCACGCCACCAACATCGGGGAGTGGGCAGAGTTTTCTGTAGACGGAATTCACAGAAACGGAGACAGCATCAGCGATCTGTTTAATCCGAATTCCTTATAAAAGGATTGGAACAAAGACAGGGGCAAACACGTTTTGCCTCTTTTTAGCAAGAAAAAGAACCTTGTCTGACTGGCTAAAAGCATCGTATCAGACAAGGCTCTATGTTTTTCAGGAGAGGAATTCTTTCTTTTATTTTATCTTATTCGTAATTTTTATGTTTTTTAAAGAAATCCTTTGTTTCCTTTACGACTACACCGCTTAAAGCAAGCAGCGCAATCAGGTTCGGGAAGGCCATCAAGGCATTGAAGATATCTGCAATGTTCCAGACAGCAGCAACAGTCATGTACGGTCCGAAGAAGACGCAGATGATATATAACCAACGGTAAGTCTTTACTGCAGTCATATTGCGGTTGAAAAGGTATTCCAGGCAGCGCTCACCGTAATAATCCCATCCAAGGATGGTTGTGAATGCGAAGAATACCAGGCACAGCATAAGTGCAAAAGATGCAAATTGTGGAGGGAACGGAAGTCCCTTCTGGAAAGCTGCAGTAGTAATCGCAACACCTTCAAGTCCTGTATTCCAGGTCTCGGTAATGACAATGGAAAGACCTGTCATGGTACAGATTACAATGGTATCAATAAAAGTACCGGTCATGGAAACAAGTCCCTGACGAACCGGTTCCTTTGTCTGAGCGGCAGCTGCAGCAATCGGAGCACTACCAAGACCAGACTCGTTTGAGAAAATACCGCGGGCAATACCTTTCTGCATTGCCACAACCATGGTTCCTATGGCACCGCCTGCAAGGGCACTTCCGTTGAAGGCTGTTTTTACAATTGTAGCGATGGCACCAGGAACTGCGGTAATATTTGTGATCACAATGATCAGTGCAAGTGCAACATAAAGAACCGCCATAAATGGAACGATGATCTGGGAAACTTTTGCAATACGCTGAATACCGCCAAGAACTACAAGTCCTACGCATAAGGTAAGAATCAAGCAGGCGATTACAGTTGCCCAGGAATATGTATTTCCAAAAAGGGAAACGGTGTGTACGGTATCCGGGTCAAAGAAGTTCTTTACTGCAGAAGCAATACCGTTTACCTGAGTAAAGGTACCAATTCCGAAAAGACCGACTCCGGCTCCAAAGAATGCAAAAATTTTCGCAAGCCATCTCCACTGTTTTCCCATACCATTCTCAATATAATAAAATGGTCCGCCAAGAACGTGTCCGTCCTTGTCGATGGTACGGTATTTGATGGCCAGAAGTCCTTCTGCATATTTGGTTGCCATTCCGAAGAATGCAGCAACGATCATCCAAACAGGGCTCCGGGTCCGCCGGCAGCAATAGCAGTGGCAACACCTACGATGTTACCGGTTCCGATAGTTGCGGACAAAGCTGTGCAGAGCGCACCAAAGCTTGTGACTTCACCTTCGCCGCCTTCTTCATTTTTTACCATGAATTTCAGTGCTTTTCCCAGATGTCTTACCTGTAAAAAGCCTAACCGAACGGTTAAAAGGAATCCTGTGATCAGGATCAGAATGATTAACGGAAGTCCCCAGACTACTCCGTCAAACCAGGTGATAAAGTTGTTGATTTGTGTAAACATGTTCTCTTTCCTCCATCCTTTTGCCTGAGAGATTAACAGCATTACAAATGCTGCGTACACCTTCGGCGCTCTTCCATAAATTTTTTTGAAGAGACTCTCCTGAGTTACGAAAAACCTGCCTATACATTTTTATAAAATGTACGAGCATGACGGCCATTCGTACTGTGTAGAAACACACTAACACACAGAATATCATATACGATCATAAATTTCAATGAAAATGTTAGAAAAATATTTTGTTTTGACAAGAAAAATATTTGCCTTCACTTCATTGCAGCGCGGGAGCGTGTTTGGTAAATCATTTCCGCAAACTGCTGGTATCATAAAATGAAACAGTTGACATGCATTTTCATATATGCTATGCTTATGAAGATTTTGAAAGACAAAGAAAGAGTCTTTTCAAAGCAATTATTTTGGATCACTCCATTTGGGGTTAAGGCCATACGGACAGCCGGGTCCACTGCCGCTGATGGTAACTTTGGTTGCCTTATTGATTGAGTTAGAAGCTCAAATTTTATAAGTTGGTTCCTTTGATAACCACTATGCGCCTGATGCGCAGACTTGTGAAACGGTCAATAAGAGTAGTAAAAGTAAGATTGCTATATAGACTCTGACATATATCATCCGGATTTCTATTTTATGTAAATACGAGGATTCCTATATTTATTATAAGTCAATGGAGATAGAATCGGGAAGAATGATCCAAGCAGGTTTGCGTTTTTAAGGCAGCCTGCTTTTTTTGTGTAATAGAAAATTACGTTGGAATTTCCTATTATATAAAAAGCTCTGCCGGGTAGGATTCCACTGCAGCGGAAGAGCAGATGGCGCTGAAGACGCCCCTTTGCAGGCGGAGAATCCTGCAAACAGGATTCTTTATACAGACAAAGGAACTGGAAATGGAGACACAATGAACAGAACTCGTTTTAAACTGGACCAGAATCGTGCACCAATTCACGAGGCTCTGGAAAATTTCCGGCGCATGAGGGTGGTACCCTTCGATGTGCCAGGACATAAAAGAGGAAGAGGAAATCCGGAGCTTACTGAGTTTCTGGGGCAGAAATGTGTAGGCGTGGATGTAAACAGCATGAAGCCTCTTGATAATCTCTGTCATCCTGTATCTGTGATCCGGGAGGCAGAAGAACTGGCAGCTGATGCCTTTGGAGCAGCTCACGCCTTTCTCATGGTTGGCGGAACTACAAGCTCTGTACAGACCATGGTGTTAACTGCCTGTAAGAGGGGGGACGAGATCATTCTTCCCCGCAATGTTCACAGAAGCGTGCTGAATGCGCTGGTTCTGTGCGGAGCAATTCCGGTTTATGTGAATCCGGAAGTAGATCAGAGACTTGGAATCTCTCTTGGAATGCGCCGTGAACAGGTGGCAAAGGCAATTAAGGAGCATCCCAATGCAGTGGCTGTGCTGGTAAACAATCCCACCTATTATGGAATTTGCAGTGATCTTCGTGCAATTGTACGGATGGCTCATGAAGCAGGAATGCTGTGTCTGGCAGATGAAGCCCATGGGACTCATTTTTATTTTGGAGGAGGTCTGCCGGTTTCGGCAATGGCAGCTGGTGCAGATATGGCATCTGTATCCATGCATAAAGCGGTGGAAGCCTGACCCAGTCCAGCCTGCTGCTCATCGGGCCCAACGTGCATCCGGGCTATGTGCGGCAGATCATCAACCTGACCCAGACCACCTCCGGCAGCTATCTTCTGATGTCAAGTCTTGACATTTCCCGGCGGAATCTTGCACAGCGCGGACGTCAGATTTTCCACCAGGTAGCAGATATGGCAGAATATGCAAGGGAATGAGATTAACGCCATTGGCGGCTATTACGCATTTGGAAAAGAACTGGTGAATGGAGATTCGGTTTTTGATTTTGACATTACGAAATTAAGTGTACATACCCTGGATATCGGACTTGCAGGAATTGAGGTTTACGACATTCTGAGAGATGAATATGATATTCAGATCGAATTTGGTGATATTGGAAATATTCTGGCTTATCTGTCAATTGGAGACCGTGCCCAGGAAGTAGAGCGGCTGGTAAGTGCCCTTGCGGAAATCCGCAGGCGTTTCCAGAAGGATAAATCAGGATTGCTGGATCAGGAATATATTGATCCCCAGGTAGTAACAAGCCCTCAGGAAGCGTTTTATGCAGAAAAATGCAGCCTTCCTCTCCGGGAAACAGAAGGAAAGGTATGCAGTGAATTTGTAATGTGTTATCCCCCGGGAATTCCAATTCTGGCTCCAGGAGAGCGGATCACCCCGGAAATCCTGGATTATATTGAATATGCCAAGGCAAAAGGATGTAACATGACAGGTCCGGAAGATCCGGATATATTACGGTTAAATGTGCTGGAGCATGTTTGAAGTGACTGTGAACGGAGTGAACAGTAACTGTTTGAAAAAGGCTGTCTGCAAATTGTGACACACATCTTGCGGGAATAATTTTAAAATATACTCTGGTAGGGAGGTAAAGAAAATGGAAATGTGGTTTTCGGAATTTCATACACCGGATGTAAAGCATAGTATTCGGGTAAACCGTCAGCTCTACTCAAGGCAGAGCGACTATCAGCGAATTGATATTTTTGAGACACCGGAATTTGGCAGGGTTCTTACACTGGATGGCAATGTAATGCTCACGGAACGTGACGAATTTATTTATGACGAAATGATTACCCATGTACCTATGGCTGTCCATAAAGAAGCCAGGGATATTCTTGTGATCGGAGCAGGAGACGGTGGAGTTGTACGTGAACTGACCAGATATGACCGTGTCCGCCATATTGATCTGGTAGAGATGGATCCCATGGTAGTGGAAGCCTGCCGTGCCTATCTTCCGGGAAATGCCTGCAGGCTGGATGACAGGAGAGTGCATCTTCATTATGTAAAATGCGTTGAAATTTATCCGGCGCTGTGAAAATAAATATGACCTTATTATCGTGGACTCTTCCGATCCTTTGGTCCTTCAGGAAGGCTTGTTTACCCGTGAATTTTATGGAAACTGTTATAATGCGCTGAAAGAGGATGGTATCATGGGTCAATCAGCAGGGAAGTCCATTTTTATTCTGAGGATGCCCACGCCATGCAGCGCAGTCACAAAAGAATTGCCAGTACGTTTCAGATCAGTCGTGTTTACCAGGCACATATTCCTACCTTTGCTGCCGGCTACTGGCTGTTTGGTTTTGCAAGCAAAAAGTACCATCCGGTGGATGACCTGGATCCGGAGGCATGGAACGCCCTGAATCTTCGCACCCGTTACTATACCACAAGGCTTCACAGAGGTGCGTTTTATCTTCCGGCTTTTCTGGAGGAAATGCTTCAGGAGGTGGAGGACTGATTTATGATTTTACCAAATATTGAGAATTTTATCGGCTGTGACAGCAGCTTTGAGGAAGCAGGGATTGTTCTTTACGGAGCGCCCTTTGATTCTACCACAAGCTTTCGACCTGGAGCCAGGTTCGGCCCTTCTGCCATTCGTCATGAAAGCTTTGGACTGGAAACCTACAGCCCTTATCAGGACCGCGACCTTACAGATATTCAGGTATTTGACAGTGGAGATCTGGAGCTTTGCTTCGGCAGCAGTGAAATGGCACTTGCGGATATCCAGAATCGTGCCTGGGAAATTCTGGAAGCAGAAAAGATACCCTTGCTTTTAGGCGGCGAGCATCTGGTGACGCTGGCGGCTGTAAGAGCCGCAGCCAGAAAGTATCCAGGGCTTCATATTATTCATTTTGATGCCCACGCAGATTTGAGGGATGATTATCTTGGTGCCCGTTTAAGCCATGCGTGTGTCATTCGCAGATGCCATGATATACTGGGAGATGGACGGATTCATCAGTTTTGCATCCGAAGTGGGGAAAGAGAAGAATTCCGGTTTGCAAAGGAGCATACAGATTTTCATCCTTTTACCTTTGAAGGCTTGGAAGAGACCATACAGGAGTTGGACAGGGAGCAGGTTCCGGTATATTTTACCATTGATCTGGATTGCCTGGATCCATCCGTATTTCCGGGAACTGGTACACCGGAGGCGGGAGGCGTAAGCTTCCTTGAGCTTCTTGCGGCTATTCGGAAGGTATCAGAATTAAATATTGTGGGAGCAGATGTCAATGAGCTGGCACCTATGCTGGATCCAAGCGGTGTTTCCACAGCCACAGCATGCAAGGTGGTCAGGGAACTGCTGCTGGCAGTGGCGAAACAAAAACAGCTGCGATAGTGAAATATAAAAAAGGAGATAAAAACATGAGCAGAGTACTTGTAATCGGCTGCGGCGGAGTAGCCAGTGTAGCAATTCAGAAATGCTGTCAGGCAGATGAGGTATTTACAGAACTGTGTATTGCAAGCAGGACAAAGAAAAATGTGATGCCCTTGCCGGAAGCTGGAGGGAAAAACAAAACAGTTGTTACCACGGCAAAGGTAGATGCAGATGATGTAAACCAGCTGATCCAGCTGATCAACAGTTACAAACCGGATCTGGTAATGAACATTGCACTTCCGTACCAGGATCTGACAATTATGGATGCCTGTCTGGCATGTGGCGTAAACTATATGGATACGGCAAATTATGAGCCCGAAGATACCGATGATCCGGAGTGGCGGGCTATTTATGAAAAACGCTGTAAGGAAGCTGGATTTTCCGCAATATTTTGATTATTCCTGGCAGTGGGCATACCGGAAGAAATTTTGAAGAGGCAGGACTTACTGCACTTCTTGGCTGCGGCTTTGACCCGGGCGTTACACAGGCAGTACTGTGCATATGCATTAAAACATGAGTTCGACCAGATTGATACCATTGATATTCTGGACTGCAACGGAGGAGACCACGGATATGCGTTTGCAACCAACTTTAACCCGGAGATCAACCTTCGTGAGGTAAGCGCTCCTGGAAGCTACTGGGAGAATGGACATTTGGGTGGAAATTCCTCCGATGGCCATTAAGCGGGAATATGATTTTTGACCAGGTTGGCGATAAGGATATGTATCTTCTTCATCACGAGGAAATCGAGTCTCTTGCTCAGACAATTCCGGGAGTAAAGAGAATTCGTTTCTTTATGACCTTTGGACAGAGCTACCTGGATCACATGCGCTGTCTGGAGGATGTGGGAATGCTTTCCACTACCCCGATCAACTATAACGGACAGGAAATTGTTCCCATCCAGTTTTTTGAAGGCGCTTCTTCCGGATCCGGCAAGCCTTGGTCCCCGTACCAAAGGTAAAACCAATATTGGCTGTATTTTCACCGGAGTAAAGGATGGACAGGAGAAAACCTATTATATTTATAATGTTTGTGACCATCAGGAATGCTATAAGGAGGTTGGAAGCCAGGCAATCAGCTACACGACAGGCGTTCCGGCCATGTGCGGGGCATTAATGATGCTTACTGGAAAATGGATTCGTCCAGGAGTGTATACAGTAGAAGAATTTGCCCCGGATCCGTTCCTGGAGGCACTTGACAAATACGGACTTCCACGCAGTGAAAATCATAATCCGGAGCTGGTGGATTAATGGAAAAAACAGATACAAGACCACCCTTTGCAGCATCCGGTGGAGTTATTCCGCCGGAATTCCGGAAAATCAAGACGCCTTGTTATGTTCTTGACGAAACAGCGCTTATAAAAAATGCAGAATTAATGGGAAAGATTGCCGAAAGAACTGGATGTAAAATGCTCCTGGCGCAGAAGGCTTTCAGCAATTATGACTGCTATCACCTTCTGGAGCCCTATCTGGCTGGAACAGAAGCAAGTGGACTGTACGAAGCAAGGCTTGGCGCCCAGGAGATGTCAGGAAAAGAGGTACATGTCATTTTGTGCCGGATACCGTGAGGATGAATTTGAAGAGCTGCTTTGCTTTGCAGATCATATAGTGTTTAACTCACCCTCCCAGCTTCTTCGATTTGGAAAAAGAGCGAAGCAGGCCGGAAAAAGCGTAGGGCTCAGGATCAATCCGGAATGCTCTACCCAGGAAGGACATGCAATTTATGATCCCTGTGCCCCGGGCAGTCGTATGGGTACCACGAGAGCACAGTGGGAGGCTGCTGTGAAAATGCATCCGGATCTGACCGGATTATTGGATGGTATTCACTTTCACACCCTTTGCGAGCAGGATTCCTCTGATCTGGAAACCACTCTTGCAGCGGTGAAGGTGAAATTCGGAGATCTGATTTCTCAGGTAAAATGGCTGAATCTGGGAGGAGGACATCATATTACAAGACCAGGTTATGATATTGCACGGCTTGAAAAGTGCATTGAGGCGGCAAAGGAAGAATGGAAGGTGGAT
>ENA-OQBL01000816-OQBL01000816.1-human-gut-metagenome-genome-assembly--contig:-NODE-816-length-14402-cov-3.887636_pt1 | contig 14402 bp, 15 predicted proteins | sample MGYA00242747_ERZ504553 | MGnify/ENA primary metagenome ERZ504553 (study PRJEB26092, sample SAMD00036240) | human gut metagenome | host: Homo sapiens | study: EMG produced TPA metagenomics assembly of...
CAGGTGGTCATGCTTCCCTCCGGCAAGCGTCCGGGGGACGTAAAAGCTTATTGTTTGTTCCCCCGTTCGCAAACGCGGAAGGGGGGATGCATCATGAAGTTGGAAGAGGTTCTGCAGCTGTTCGTCATTGTTGGCGGTACAGTTGGAATTACATTTCAGATCGCATGGGCAATCTTCAAAGAGATCCATAACAATAAGAAATGACCGCCCCAGACTCCCAAACCTGAGCGGTCATTCTTATTGACTCCTTAGCCGAAGGGAAGCTGACCATTGCGGACAGCGCCTTTTCTATTGTAGTATAGTTGTTTTTTAGCGGTTTGTCAAGTCCCCTGCTCTGCAGCGGCACGTTCCGCCGCCTGCGCATCGTACTCGGCAAGCAGGTCGTTGAGGTCGTACTGGTACTTGCTGTGGCAGAAGTGGCACACCACCTCGCAGGCGGGGTCCTCGTCGCGCATCCTCACCAGCTCCTTGCGGCCAAGGCTGAACAGCATCTCCTTGGTGCGCTCGGCGCTGCAGTCGCACTGGTAGTGCACGTCGCGCTCGTCCAGCACGTTGGGGGCAAAGCCCGCCAGCGCCAGCTGCATCATGTCCTCGGGGGTCTTGCCCTCGTGCAGCAGGGTGGTGACGGACGGCATGGCCGCGATGTTCTTTTCCAGCTGATCGATCTCCGCATCGGTGGCACCGGGCAGCAGCTGCACCATAAAGCCGCCTGCGCACAGGATGGACAGGTCCTTGTCCACCAGCACGCCCAGCGCCATGACGGTGGGCACCTGCTCGCTGTAGGCGTAGTAGGCGGTCAGGTCCTCGGCGATCTCGCCGGAGACCAGCGGCACCTGCCCCACGGTAGGCTCCTTCTGCAGGCGGTTATCCCGGATGACGGTGAGCACACCGTCTTTGCCCACAGCGCCGCCCACATCCAGGTGGCCGTTCGGCTTTGCGGGCAGCTCCACCAAGGGGTGATCGATGCAGCCCTTCACGTTGCCGGTGCCGTCGGTGCAGGCAATGACCACGCCCGCCGGGCCGCCGCCGGACACACGCAGGGTGATCTGGTCACGGTCGTCCTTGAGCATGGAGCCCATCAGGGCCGCGCCGGTGAGCAGACGGCCCAGTGCCGCGCTGCAGGTGGCGCTGGTGGTGTGCAGCTTTTCGGCCTTGCGGACGATCTGGGTGGAGTCCACGCCGCAGAACACGACCCCGCCGTTCTCCGACAGGCCGCGGATCAGATTTGCCATAAAGTTATCCCTCCAATTGTGTATACTGCTTGACTGCGCAGAAGAAATAGCGCTGGCTGTCCTCGGTCAGCGGGCCGAAGGTCTCGCCGTCGCAGACGCTTTCCAGCGCAAAGCCGTGCTTTTCCAGCGCGGTGCGGATGGTGTCAAGGTCATAGGTGTACTCGCAGAACTGCTCGTGGAAGTGCTCACCGGTCTCGTGGTAGTCGATGTCCACGGTGATCTCCACGCGGCGGTTGGCGGCATCGTAGTGGTTGCGCCACACACAGGCGGCATCCTCTTCCTCAAAGGTGAACGCGTTGTCGCCCAGCACGTTCCGGTGTTTGTAGGGCGTGTTCATATCGAACAGGAACACCCCGCCCTTCTCCATGAAAAAGCCCGCGTTGGCAATGGCGGTGTCGAGGTCCGGGATGTGGTTGAAGGTGTCAAAGGTGGACACCGCGCCCCGGATGGTGCCGTACAGATCGAGCTTGAGCAGGTCCTGCCGGAGCAGCAGCAGCCTGCCGGAAAGGCCCAGCTGTTCGGCCTTATCGCGCACAACGCAGAGCATCTCCTCGGACTGGTCAATGCCGATCATATCATAGCCCGCCTGCGTGAGCATCAACGTCAGCTCACCGGTGCCGCAGCCAAGGTCGGCAAGGATGCCGTCGTGGATGCCGTGCTCCTTGAGCTTTGCATGGATGTGGGCATACAGGGCATCGTAATCGGCCTCACCGTTGAATTCATCGTAGAAATAGGCAAATTCGTTGTAGGCCATGGTTTACTCCGCTTCCTGTTCCCCGGCCACAGCGGCATTGAGCACCGCCTGCAGCTCCGGGATGCCGTAGCCGTTCTCGCCGCTGGTCAGCACCACCTTCTGGCAACCATAGGGGCGGCAGAGGTTCTCAAAGTCTTCCAGCGTCTTGGCCAGCTGGCTCTTTTTGAGCTTGTCGGCCTTGGTCAGGGCCACCACGTAGGGGATCTGGTGATAGTGCAGGTAGCGCAGCATCTGCTCATCGTCGGCGCTGGGGGCGTGGCGGCAGTCCAGCAGCTGCACCAGCAGGGTGTGGTGGCGGGGTGCTTCAAAGTAGCTGTTGATGAGGTCGTCCCAGCGCTCACGGTCGGCGTTGCTCACCTTGGCGTAGCCGTAGCCGGGCAGGTCCACAAAGTAGCAGTCGTCCACCGAATAGAAATTGATGGTAGCCGTTTTGCCCGGCGTACTGGACACGCGGGCAAGGTTTTTGCGGCTGCACAGCTTATTGATGAGGCTGGATTTGCCCACGTTGGACCGCCCCGAAAAGCTCAGCTCCGGGCGGTCGCTCTCGGGCAGCTGGCTGGAAATGCCGTAGCTGGCAATGAAATCAGCTTTATTGTAATTCATGGAGCTTTCCTTTCTTGTGGTACGTCAAACCCTCTCAGTCTCGTCACTTCGTTCCTCGCCAGCTCCCCCGAAGGGGGAGCTCTTTCATCTGGTGGAAAACATCCCTTAAGCTGCCCCCCTTCGGGGGAGCTGGCACGGCGCAAGCCGTGACTGAGAGGGTTTCTATTGTTCTCAGCACACCGCGCCGGGCTGGGGCTTTTCTGCGGTGGGCGGCACAATGGCGGCGTCTGCCGCCTTTTTCTTTGCATGGGTGCGGCTGGGAGCCTTGGCCTTCTTTGCGTTCTGGGGCTTGAGCAGAGCCGCGTTCAGCACCTGTGTCAGGCTCTGCATGGGCAGGAAGGTGAGGTTCTTCTTCACCTCGTCGTCCACCTCATACAGGTCGGGTTCGTTATCCTTGGGGATGAGCACGGTCTTCATGCCCTCGCGGTAGGCCGCCATGCTCTTTTCCCGCAGGCCGCCGATGGGCAGCACGTTGCCGTGCAGGGTGATCTCGCCGGTCATGGCCACATCACCGCGCACCGGGATGCCGGACAGGCAGGACACCAGCGCCGTGGTCAGGGTGACACCGGCAGAAGGGCCGTCCTTGGGCACTGCGCCCTCCGGGGCGTGGATGTGCAGGTCGCACTTCTTGAGCTTTTCCGGGTCGATGCCGTACTCGGCGGCGTGCACGCGCACCCACGTAACGGCCAGCTGAGCGCTCTCCTTCATCACGTCGCCCAGCGAACCGGTGACGGTGATCTTGCCGCTGCCGTTGTCCATCACCTGCACCTCGATGGGCAGGGTCTCGCCGCCCACGCTGGTCCATGCCAGACCGTTGGCGATGCCCACCGCGTTGGTGCGGTTGAGGAAGTCGGGCTTGACAAAGCGGGGGCCAAGCAGCTGTTCCAGCATGGTGCCGGTAACGGAGACGCTTTCCACCTCGCCTGCGGCGATCTTGCGGGCGCACTTGCGCAGCACGCTGGTGATGGTGCGTTCCAGATTGCGCACACCGGCCTCGCGGGTGTAGCCGTCGATGATGCCGTACAGCGCGCTCTGGCTCAGCGTGACCTTGCCGGTCAGGCCGCAGGCCTTGAGCTGCTTGGGCAGCAGGTGCTTGCGGGCAATGTTGTATTTTTCCACGCGGGTGTAGCTGGGCAGCTCGATCACGTCCATGCGGTCACGCAGGGGGCCGGGGATGCTGCCAAGGTCGTTGGCGGTGGTGATAAAGAGCACATGGCTCAAATCGAACGGGATATCGATGAAATGATCGTTGAAGGTGCTGTTCTGCTCCGGGTCCAGCGCTTCCAGCAGGGCTGCGGCCGGATCGCCCCGGAAGTCGCCTGCCAGCTTGTCGATCTCGTCCAGCAGCATGAGGGGGTTCGCGCTCTTGGCAGAGATCATGGCAGTGATGATCTTGCCGGGCATCGCGCCGATGTAGGTGCGGCGGTGGCCGCGGATCTCGGCTTCATCCCGCACGCCGCCAAGGCTGATGCGCACATACTTGCGGCCCATACTTTCGGCGATGGAGCGTGCAATACTGGTCTTGCCCACGCCCGGAGGGCCTACAAGGCAGATGATCTGTGCCTTCACGTCCGGTGCCAGCTTGCGCACGGCCAGCGTTTCCAGAATGCGGTCCTTCACCTTTTTCAGGCCGTAGTGGTCGCGGTCCAAGATCTGCTGTGCGCGGCTGATATCAAGGTCGTCCACCGTAAAGGTGTTCCACGGCAGGTCAAGGCAGGTGTCCAGATAGGTGCGGATGACCGTTGCCTCCTGATTGGAGCCCTGCATCTTGGCAAGGCGGTCCACTTCCTTGAGCAGCTTCTTCTCGCTGTCCTCGGCAAGGTGCAGCCCGGTGATCCTGCGGCGGTACTCGTCGGCCTCGGCGTGGGTGTCGTCGCCCTCGCCCAGCTCGTCGCTGATGATGTGCAGCTGTTCGTGCAGGTAGTAATCGCGCTGGTTCTTGTCCATGGACTCGTTGACCTTTTCCGCGATCTCCTTTTCAATTTTCATCACCTGACACTCACGGCGCAGCATCTCGATGAGCTTTTTCAGCCGTCCGTTCAGGGTGCCCTCGTCCATCACAGCCTGCTTGTCCTCGTAGCGGAACAGCAGGTTTGCAGGCATGTACTCGCTGAGGAAGGCGGGGTCGTCGCTGGAAACGATGGCAAACACCACGTCCTTGCCAAGGCGCGGGTTCATGCCAAGGTACTCGTCAAACCCGGCCTTGAGGGCGCGCAGCAGCGCTTCGGTCTCCACGGCATCGTCGGCCTTGCCTGCGCGCACCGGGGCCGGGCGCACCTCCGAAAGCAGAAAATCGCCGCTGGCATCCAGTGCACTGAGCTTTGCGCGGTACTTGCCCTCCACCAGGACCTTTACAAGGTCCCCGGAGACGCGCATCACCTGCTTGACCTCGGCCACCACGCCGTAGCTGAACAGGTCTGCCTGCTGCGGCTCGGTGGTGTCCATGGACTTCTGTGCCACCAGAAACACGTTGGAATTATTTGCCATTGCCCACTCCACGGCGGCAATGCTCTTTTCGCGGCCCACCTCAAAGTGGACGAGATTGTTGGGGAACACCACCAGCCCCCGCAGGGCGATGGTGGGCAGATGCAGCTTTTTGCGCTCCACCTTGATGGTAACTTTTTCACTCATAGTGCAAACACCTCCCGGCTGCCGCGCACTTTCCCACGGCGGCAGCGCTGTATGCAAGAGATTTTATCTTTAAAATAGCAGGTTGTTTCCTTATTATACTGATTTCCGGCCAAAATGCAACTGTGATGCATGGACGGTTGGTTATTCCCCCCGCTTTTCCTGCGTGGAGAAGCCCATTTTGCCAAGAGCCGGCAGCAGGGCCTTGAGGGTGATGGAGGTCAGTGCGCCCATCACAAGGCCCAGCACCAGCATGACCGGCGCATAGTAGAACGAGAGCGAGGACGAGATGATCACGCCTGCACCCAGCAGCTGGCCGATGTTGTGGGCCAGTGCGCCGCATACGGACAGGATGAACCAGGTGGGCCGCACCGGCAGCAGATAGTACAGCACCCACATCACCAAAAGTGACAGCAAGCCGCCGCACAGCGAGAGAAAGCCCGCCGTGAAGCCGGACACCAGAAACACGAACAGTGCCTTGAGCACGTCCAGCACCAGCGCCTGCCTTGGCCCCATGAAAAACAGCGCGTACATCACCACGATGTTGGCAAGGCCCAGCTTCATGCCCGGCAAAAGGCCCGGGATGGTGAGCGTGCCCTCAATAAAAGACAGTGCCATGGCCAGCGCAAAACAGCAGGCCGGAAAGGGCGATGCGGCGCGTTTTTTTCGAACTGCGTCTGTTTTGGGGCATGCTGCACCCTCCTTTACTCTTCGGTCTGCTGGCTCTGCTCGTAGCTTTCCTGCTCTTCCATGGCAGCTTCCCACGCGGCAAACAGCTCTTCCTGATGGAAGCGCAGGTCGCTCAGCTCGTCGCTCTTCTGGCGCAGCAGGTCGGGGTCGTTGTACACCTCCGGGGAGTTGATCTCGTTGTCCAGCTCCACTTCGCGTGCACCGCAGGCTTCCATCTCGTCCTCGCAGGCCTTGATCTTGGCCCGCAGCTCGGCGCGGCGGCGGCGCTGCTCCCTGCCGTAGCCGGTCTTGGCCGGTTCGGCGGCCTTCTGCACGGCAGGTGCCGGGGCGCTGCGGCCCATCAGGGCGTCGTAGCTGGGGTAGAGGGTGGCCTTGCCGTCCTCAAGGTAGAGGATGGGGCAGGCCAGACTGTTCATCAGGTGGCGGTCATGGGTGACCAGCAGCAGCGTGCCGGTGTAGGCCATGAGGGCCTCGGTAAGGTTCTCGCGGGTGTAGATGTCCAGATGGTTGGTGGGCTCGTCCAGAAACAGCAGGTTGGGCCGTTCCAGCACGATCTCCGCAAAGCGCAGGCGGGCCAGCTCGCCGCCGGAAAGCGCCTCGCAGGGCTTGAACACCGTCTCGCCCCGGAAGCCCAGCTTTGCCAGATGGCTGCGCACCTCCAGCTCGGTCATGCGGGGGTACTTGTTCCAGATCACATCAATGACCCGGCCCTGCCCCAGACGGTTCTGCTGCTGGGCAAAGATGCTGGGCCGTGCGCCGGTGCCCAGCCGCACCATGCCGCCGGAGGGGCGGCGCTTGCCGTCCAGCACCTGCATCAGGGTGGACTTGCCCGCGCCGTTGGGGCCTGCGATCACCAGCCGCTGGCCGCGGCACACCGTGTAGGTAAAGGGTTCCAGCAGGGTGCGCTCCCCTATTTTGATGGTCAGGTTCTTGAGCAGCACCAGTTCGTTCCACGGTTCTACGTCATATTCAAACCGGAACTTGAGCTGGTTGGTCTCGTCCTTGGGCGCTTCGGTGATCTCCAGCTTTTCCAGCTGCCTGCGGCGGCTCTGGGCCATTTTGGTGGTGGAGGCGCGCACAAGGTTGCGGTCCACGTAGTCCTGCAGCTTTTCGGCCAGTGCCACATCTGCATCGTGCTGCTTCTGGCGCAGGGCGTCGGCGGCTTCCTTCTGGGGCAGATAGGCCGAGAAGTTGCCCTTGTAGGTGGTCATGGTCTGGAAGGAGACCTCCCAGATCTTCGTACACACGTTATCGAGGAAGTAGCGGTCGTGGCTGACCACCAGCACCGCACCGGAATAGCTTTTGAGGTAGTTTTCCAGCCATTCCATGGTGGCAAAGTCCAGGTGGTTGGTGGGCTCGTCCAGAATGAGCACGTCCGGCTTTTCCAGCAGCAGCTTTGCCAGCCGCAGCCTCGTCAGCTCGCCGCCGGAGAGCACCGCAATGTTCTTCTGCCATGTATCCTGCGCAAAGCCCATGCCGGACAGCACCTTTTTGATGTTCACATCCATGTTGTAGCCGTCGGCGGCATCCACGATGTTCTGCAGCTGGTCGTGCCGGGCCAGCAGCTCCGTGTCGTCCGGCTGCGCGGCCATTTTGCGTTCCAGCACCTGCATCTGAGCCATGGCATCCAGCACAGGGGCAAAGGTGGAGCGCATCTCGCCGTAGAGATCCAGCGTGGCATCCAGCTTTGCGTTCTGTTCCAGATAGCCCAGCGTCACGCCGTGGGTCACGCTGAACTCACCTTCGTAGTCCTGGTACTCGCCGGTCAAAATCTTGAGCAGGGTGGTCTTGCCCGCGCCGTTCTGGCCCACGATGCCGATGCGGTCCTCCCGCTCGACACTGGCGGTCACATCGTGCAGCACGATCTTCTCGCCAAAGCTCTTGCCTAGTTTTTCCAAATGTATCAGCATAGTTTTATGATCCCGTTCTCCATCCGCTTATTGGCTCAGCACTGGTGGCGGCGGTTCTTCAGGCCCACATTGGCCAGCTCTTCCTGCTCCATCACCAGCGGGTACAGCTCTTTCAGGTCTGCGATCTCGTAGGTGGGCACCACCTTGCCGGGGTTCTCGGCGTGGCTGGGGTTATACCAGCAGGTGTCAAGGCCCGCATTCACGCCGCCCTGAATGTCGCTGCTCAGGCCGTCGCCCACCACCAGCACATGCTCGCGGTTCTCCACGCCAAGGGCGCGCAGGGCCGCATCAAAAATTCTGCGGTTGGGCTTTTCGCTGTCCATCTTCTCGGAGACGAACACGTCCTCCATAAAGTTCAGCACACCGCTCTCGGCCAGACGGCGGATCTGCACCTTCTGGAAACCGTTGGTCACAACGGCCAGCGTTGCCACCTCGGAAAGCTCCCGCAGCACATCCAGCACTTCCGGCCCCATCAGGTCCGGGTGGGTGGAGAGCTGTTCCAGATAGAAGCGGTTCATCTCGGCTCCGTCACCGGCGGCATCAATGGCCTTGAGGAAGCGGGTGAACCGTTCTGCCATGAGCTTTTCCCGCTTGATCTGGCCTTTTTCCAGCTGCCGCCACAGCTCCGAGTTGATGGTGCGGTAGGTCTGCACCGTTTCTGCGTCCGGCTCAATGCCGTAGTTCACCAGCGTTTCGGCCAGTGCCTTGCTTTCGGCTGCGTCAAAGTTCAGCAGCGTGTTGTCTGCATCGAACAGCACGCAATAATATTTTGCCATAAACCTTCCCTCTTTTCCTTCTGCCATGGCCTCAGCTGCCATGCGCTCAACAACAGGCAGAAGCCAGCCCTGCCGTAAACAGAGCTGGCTTCACATCATTCTGTTACAATTTCGTACGATGGTACGTCCGTCTGCTCCGGGTCGTTGTCCGGGCAGGTGGTTTTGACATCACAGGGGGTGGCAGCACACTTTGCCATTTCCTCTTCCAGTGCGCCGTTGTCCACGTTCTCCCAGTCGGTGCCGTAATCGTCCACGCTGCCGTCGGTCACGTTCTCTTCCCCGGGCAGCGCCGGGATGCGGGGTTCCTCGTAGTACATGCAAACGCCTCCCTTCCTGCCAGCCTATGCGGCACGGCAGGCCGGGGTGACAGCCTCAGGACGCGGAGTCCGTGGATGCGGACTGCTCGTTGGCGGCTTCCTTGCTGGCATTGGATTCCGAAGCCGCATGGGAGCTGCCAGAGCTTGCAGAGCTGCTCTCGCTGCTGGAGCTGCTATGGGAAGCCGAGCTGCTCTCACCAGAGTCCGCGTGGGACGAGCTGGTGCTGTGGGAAGAGCTGGCTGTTCCGTTGGAAGCAGAAGCCGAGCCTGCCGGGGAAGCCGTGCTCTCACTGCTGGAAGAGCTGTGAGACGAGCTGTCGGAAGAGCTGTGAGACGAGCTGCCGGAGGTGGATGTAGCCCCGGAGGATGCCCCGGAGGTGGTGCCGGACGATGCACCGGAAGAGCTGCTGCTGCCGGAAGAACTGCTGCCCGACGTGCTGCCAGAGCTGCCGGAGCTGTGAGACGAGCTGCCGGAGCTTACGCCGCTGACCGTCACATTCAGGACGTTGCTGGTAACGGTGCAGCCGTTGTAGCTTGCCACTGCGTACACCTTAAAGGTCGCATTGAGCATGGAAGGGGTCGATCTCCACCTTGACGGTGGTCTTGCCCGCCGCCTGCGGCACTTCCGCACCGTTGGCGTACCAGCGGATGCTGTCGGCAGTGAGGTGCTTGCCGCCCAGCTTTGCGGTAAAGGTGTAGGAATCGCCCCAGCACGGCCTTGCCGGTGCTGCTGATATGCACGGAAGCCGCTGCAAACACGGCGGTCACGTCCACGTTCTGCTTGAAGTTCGTATCGGTGCGGGTCTTCTGGGTCACGCCGTCGCTCCACTTGACGAACACATAGCCGTCCTGCGGCACAGCCGTCACGCTGATGGACTGGGCGGCGCTGGTCACTTCATAGGAGAGGGATGTCTTGCCGCTGTCGCTGCCGCTGGAAAGGGTGCCGCCGGTCTTGTCCACCCGGTAGCTGGCCTGATACAGCACACCCTGCTCTTCGGAAGAGCCTGCAGCCTCCGAGCTGCTGGGTGCTGTCACCGCAGAGCTGGGGTTCGGGGTATACTCGGCGCGGGTGGGGATGTTAGCGGTGTCGGGCCGACGGTCGTCGGTCTGGTAAGCGTGGGTGCGCAGATAGCTCAGCATGGCCTTCAGGCCCACGGGCTTCAGGTGGATATCGCCGGTCTGGTAGTAATCCTCGCGGCCATAGCCGTTGGCATCCTTCAGCGCTTCGGCGCTGTTGAGGAACTTCAGGCCCATCTGCTCACACATGGACAGCAGGGCCATGTTGAAGTCGTCGATCTTGGTCTGGTCCATGTGGGGGTAGTTTGCGTGGTTTGCAGGCACCGGCGGCACCGTGTTGACGATGATGTCGGTGTAGGGGTAGCTTTCCTGAATGGCCTGCACCAGCGCGGTGTAGTTCTTGATGAACTCGTCCACGCTCATGCCGGTATCGTTGGTGCCCAGCATGATGACCACGCGGCGGGGCTTCATTTTGGCCACGGCCTGCGCGATGGTGTAGGTGTTGCTGTCCTTTTTAAAGGTAACGATGCCCTCGTTCAGGGCGGCATGGGTGCCAATGCCCTCCTTGGCGCAGAACTGCTGCAGGCTGATCAGGCCGTTGGCGTACAGGCGCACCGTGTTGGAATCGCCGAGGAACAGCGTTTCCTTCTGGTAGCTCTCGCCCGCGTCGGCGGTCTCCGGCAGCAGGGCGGCAGAGGTCTCGCTGATCTGGTAGTGATCCGAGATATCCTCTTCGCCCGGCACCAGCACCTCGCTGGAGGGCTGTTCCCCCCGGGGCTGCAGGGGTCTTGCCGCGCTTGAGCAGCGTCATGGTAATGGCAATGGTCAGAATGGCTGCCAGCGCGCACACACTGCACACCAGCACAGCCTGCTTCTGCATAGGAGTAAGCGATTGCTTTTCCGGTCGTGTATTTCTCATATCTCTCACCATTCACTTAGTTTCCGGCACAGGGCCTTCCGGTCATGCCTGTCCGTTCAGGATCTGGTCTGCAAGGCTGGCGCAGCTTTCGGCCAGCAGCACCGGGTGGAAGGGTTCCAGCTCTTCCCTGCTGCCGTAGCCGTACAGCGCACCGGCGGCATCCAGCCCGCAGTCCGCAGCACCGCGCATGTCGTCGTTGCGGTCGCCCACCATCAGCACCCGCCTGCCCTGCATCATGGGCTGGGCCAGCACATGGCGCACCACGTCGGTCTTGGTGTCGCGGCTCTCGTCCATGGACGCGCCGCCGATAAAATCAAAATAGCCTGCAAGGCCCTTTTCTTCCAGAATGGGCGTAACGACCTGCGTGGGCTTGGAGGTAGCGGTGCACAGCACAAGGCCCGCGTCCTTCAGGCGCTGCAGCATCTCTGCTGCACCGGGGTAGGCGGCGCACTCGTGGCTGCCCTTGACGGCGTAGCTGTCGCGGTACAGGTCGGTGGCCTTTTCAATGAGGGCCGGGTCGGTAAAGTGCTCACCAAAGCTCTTGCGCAGCGGCGGGCCAAGGTAGCGGCGCAGGTTCACATTCGTGGTGTCCACGCCCATCTTGGCAAAGACTTCTTTTAATGTATTTATGATACCGGGAGCGGAATCGATCAGGGTCCCGTCCACATCAAACAGGATCGCATCGTAGTTCAGCAATTTGTAAATTTCCTCACTTTCATGGTGATACATTGTATAGTATAGCACAGAATCCCGTTATCAGCAATTCCAACAAATGGTTTTTACAAAAAATTATGCATTCAAGCAGAGAAAAGGCCCGCCCGGCATCCGGACAGGCCTTTCAGCATCTTCTTACTTCGCTGCGGCATCCACAGGCGGATAGTACAGGTTGTTGGAGACGAACTCCAGCTTATCCTTGAGCACCAGCTCCAGGTTTGCCACGGCGTGCACCATGTTGGTGGCCGAATCGTTTACTTCCAGCAGCTTGCACAGGTCCAGACCGTCCAGTTTCATGGCGGCGTCCATCTTCCGGCTCTCGGCGCACAGGATGTGGCTCAGGGCATTTTCCTGCAGAGCAATGCTCTCCACAAGGTCAACGACCGCCTGCTCCAGCGTCACCTTGGGCAGGCAGGGGCAGGGGCAGCGGGTGGTATCGATACAGTTCTCAGCAGACATGATAAAACCTTCCTTTCGTTCGTCCGGTCAGGGGCGGTGTACGCCCCATTCTATGTCTGCCGGGTACGCCGGTGTTACTCCTGCTTTTTCGGGTTCTGGGTGCCGCGCACCTTTTCAATGGTCTCGCGGTAGCCGCCGGAGCCATACTGGATGCAGCGGTTGATGCGGCTGATGGTGGCCGTGCTGATCTCCACCGCCTTCACGATCTGATCGTAGGTTCTGCCGTCCAGCAGCATCTTTGCCGCTTCCAGCCGCTGCGCCATATCGGAGATCTCCTTTACAGTGCACAGGTCTTCAAAGAAGTTGTAGCACTCCTCCCGCGTTTCCAGACTGAGGATGGCATCAAACAGTGCATCGGTGGTCTGGTTTCTTCTGGAATTTTTATCTGCCATGAATGTTCTCCTTGCCGCCGCAGCGGACTGTCCGGTTTTGGGAGCGTTCCCTCTTTTAAATGTTCCGGAAATGTTCAGGTTCTTTCTTGCATCACCACTTTAGCACATCAAAGTGTGAAAGTCAAGCCCTTGGCGTGAACTCTTTTCATTCGTTGACGTGTATAGTTTTCTTCGTTTCACGCATGAACAAAAATCACCTAAAAATTATTGCAGAACGCTTTTCTGAATTAGTGCATCCTCCGAACTTGTTCCAAGGATATTGACAATTTGTGAATTCCGCACTAAAATACGGACAATCATTCGGCAAATGCGATGAACAGGACATGATTCTTTGCAGCACCCTCTCCCAGAGAGCCGCCCATCTGATGCAAGGGCAGCAGTCAGGAGCAAAGCGTTCTCCCCTGCGAGCAGCCTGTGTAAACAAAGGCGCTGACCCCGCCTTCCAGTAATGCATGGCCGTTTTGCCCACGTTACGGGGCTGCGTATGTATGTACGCTGGGAGTGGCTGCCCTGTGCAGCAAACGAAGTGGTATCGCGGAGTATTCCATACACGATGTGCAGTGTATGTGAAGGCCTTCGTCTTCGATGGTTCGTCCCAAATGGAACGAACGCAGGAAGACGGGGCCTTTTTTACATCCTGCCGCCCCATGTCGCTGACATTTGCCGGATGCCAAGAAAGGAAAGAGGTAAAAACAATGAATACGCTGGTCATCGTATTGATCGCAGCCGTGTGTCTGTTTGGCGCTTATATGCTTTACGGCCGCTGGCTGGCAAACAAGTGGGGCATCGACCCCTCTGCCAAGACCCCGGCAGTTGTCCATGAGGACGGCCGGGACTACGTTCCCACCGACGGCTGGACCGTGTTTGCACACCAGTTCAGCTCCATTGCCGGTGCAGGCCCTGTTACCGGTGCGATCCAGGCCGCTGCTTTCGGCTGGCTGCCGGTGCTGCTGTGGGTGCTGCTGGGCGGCATCTTCTTCGGTGCTGTCACCGACTTCGGCGCTCTGTACGCTTCCGTCAAGAATGACGGCAAGAGCATGGGCATGCTGATCGAGAAGTATATCGGCAAGACCGGCCGCAAGCTGTTCCTGCTGTTCTGCTGGCTGTTCTGCGGCATCGTCATCGCTGCCTTCGCAGACATGGTCGCAGGCACCTTCAACGCCTACGGCACCGACGGTGCTCTGGTGGAAGCTGCTCAGACCAACGGCGCTGCCGGCATGGTCTCCATCATGTTCATGGTGTTCGCAGTGGTCTTTGGCCTGCTGCAGAACAAGTTCCACTTCACTGGCTGGAAAGAAAACGTCATCAGCATCGTGTTCATCGTGCTGTCCTTCGTGGTTGGCGTAAACGCTCCTGTCATCCTGGGCAAGGCTGCATGGAGCTACATCACCTTCGTTTACATCTTCTTCGCTGCCGTGCTGCCCATGTGGCTGCTGAAGCAGCCCCGTGACCACATGACCACCTTCATGTTCGTGGCTATGATCGTAGGTGCCGTTCTGGGCCTGATTGTCAACCACCCCGTCATGAACCTGCCGGTGTTCACCGGCTTCAACAACGCAAAGCTGGGCACCATGTTCCCCATCCTGTTCGTTACCGTGGCCTGCGGTGCCGTTTCCGGCTTCCACAGCCTAGTTTCTTCCGGCACTTCCTCCAAGACTGTTTCCAATGAAAAGGATATGCTGAAGGTCGGTTACGGTGCCATGATCCTGGAGAGCCTGCTGGCTGTCATCGCCCTGTGCGTGGCAGGCGCAGCCGCTGCCGCCGACGGCACCCCTGCCGACGGCAGCCCCCTTCCAGATCTTCAGCCGTGGCGTGGCCAGCTTCTTTGTGGGCTTTGGCCTGGACCAGCACTTTGCTTCCGTGTTCATGACCATGTGCGTTTCCGCTCTGGCCCTGACCAGCCTGGACGCTGTGGCCCGTATCGGCCGTATGAGCTTCCAGGAGCTGTTCAGTGTGGATGACATGGAACACGCTGAGGGCTGGCGCAAGCT
>ENA-OQBL01000817-OQBL01000817.1-human-gut-metagenome-genome-assembly--contig:-NODE-817-length-14375-cov-5.053972_pt1 | contig 14375 bp, 13 predicted proteins | sample MGYA00242747_ERZ504553 | MGnify/ENA primary metagenome ERZ504553 (study PRJEB26092, sample SAMD00036240) | human gut metagenome | host: Homo sapiens | study: EMG produced TPA metagenomics assembly of...
GTTTCCGGCTCCGGCTGAGCTTCCTGCACCGTGACCATGATCTCGCTTTCCGTAACACAAAGGGCAGTTCCAGATCTCCTGCCAGCCGCCGCAGCGGCCCGCCGAAGGGATGCACCAGCAGCGCTGCACGCAGCCAGTCGGCAAAGCTGCCCGCCTGCTGGTTCAGCGTTTCTCCCGCGCCCGCAGCAAGGAATGCTGCCGCCTTGGCAAAGGGATTGCCGGTCTTGGTCATGCCCAGCGGCACCGTGAGGATCAGCTTATCCTGTGCACGGGTGAGCGCCACATATAAAAGGCGCATCTGCTCGCTGCGCGTTTCCTGCGCATGGACGCTGGCAAGGGCTGCGTAGGCTGCAGTCTTGTACATGCTCTCGCCCTGTTCCGGGCGCAGGCGCAGGCCCGCGCCGTATTCCCGGTGCAGTAGCACCGGCTGGTAAGTGTCACTCAGGTTGAAGTGCCGGGCCGTGTCGCCCACGAACACCACCGGGAACTGCAGACCCTTGGAGCGATGGATGGTCATAATGGTCACACAGCCAGGCCGCGCACCGCCGGGCACAGTGTCCTGCCCGGTAGAACCGGCCTGCGCCGCCGCGTCGATGGCGCGCACCAGCGCCGAGATGCCGTTTGCACCGGTCTGTGCGCAGAAAGCCGCAAAGCGCCGGGCATCTTCCCGGCGGTGCGCACCGTTTTCCAGTACGCCCAGCGCAGCAAGATAGCCGGTGGAGACAAAGATCTCTTCCAGCAGCTGTTCTGCCGGGGCACTGCGGGCCATGCGCCGCAGTGCGGTGAGTCGGTCATAAAAGTCTTTCACCTTTCGGGTAAACGGAGTTTCATCACCATTCTGCACCACCTGCAGCACTGCGCCGTACAGACTCATGCGGGAAGCCCTTTTGCCCGTTTCCTTCGCGCCCTGTTCCTCCTGCGCCTTTTTCTGCATTGCGGCGCTCTGGGCACGCAGGCGTACAAGGTCGTCGTCCGTAAAGCCGAACATCGGCCCCAGCATGGCGGCGGCAAGGTAGATATCCTGCGCCGGGTTGTCGATGACCTTCAAAAGCGAGATCAGCGGCCGGATGTGCGCCGCTTCCATCAGGTTTTCGCGCGCATCCGCATATACCGGGATGCCCCGGGCCGTGAGCGCTTCCTCATAAGCGAGGAAGTCGCCGCGCGCCGCCAGCAGGATGCAGCAATCCTCGTACTGCACCGGGCGGGTGGAGCTGCCGTCCCGCACTGGTTCGCCGTTTTTCACCAGTTCTTCAACGCGCTGGGCGATCCACGCCGCGTCGGTCTCAGCGGTGTCGTCGGGCAGGAAGTGTGCCTCCACGCTGCCGGCGTAGTCGCCGGGTGCACCGCACACAAGACGCTGGCCGTCGCCGTAAGCCGTATCGCCCAGCTGGGGGGTCATGAGCTGTTCAAAGATAAAGTTGATGCCTGCCACCACCTGCGGGGCGGAGCGGAAGTTCGCATCCAGCGCCAGCAGAGCGTTTCCGCCTGCCGTACCCTCCTCCGGGCGGGGGCGGGCAGTGCCGCTGGGCAACGGTGCCCATGCGTTCAGCTTAGCCCGGAAGATGCTTGGGTCGGCCTGACGGAAGCGGTAGATGCTCTGCTTCAGGTCGCCCACAAGGAACAGGTCATCCCCCGCCGGGGAAGCAAGGCAGCGGTAAATGGCATCCTGCAAAGCGTTCGTGTCCTGATATTCGTCCACCATCACGGCGGCATAGCTGTGCCGGATGCTCTGGCACAGCGGGGTGCACACGCCATCCGGTGTGCGCAGCAGCCGCAGGGCCTGATGCTCAAAATCGCTGAATTCCAGCAGCTTGCGTTCCTTTTTCTTTGCCGAGAAGCGGGCATCAAAATCCCGCACGGCGGCAAACAGCGCCCGCAGCCGGGGCAGGGCCGCTCTGCGGTCCGCTTCGGCTTCCTCCTCGCTGCAGGAGACAAGCTCCGTAATGTGCTCAAACAGCTTGGCGGCTTCGTCTGCGCGGGTCCTGACCGCCGCCTTATGATCGCCGGTCAGCCGTTTTTTCATGCCCTTGAAGCCGGGCATCTCCTCCATGCCCAGCACATAGGGTGTCAGCTTATCGTACAGCGGTGTCCACTGCCCTGCCGCAGCCAGCCGTTCCACCTCGCCCAGCAGGGCGGCGGCGCTTTCCAGCCGGGAGAGCGGCTCTGCAAATTTATCGTTGACACCGGCCACGGCCTTTGCCTTGGAAGCAGCGGTCTTGCCATTTTTCCTCGGCCTGTACCTGTGCAAGGACAAAATCTTCCTTACAGTCTGCCAGTGCTGCCGTCAGCAGTTCCCGCGCGGCCTTTGCGCAGCGGGCCGCTTCCGCCAGCAGCAGGTCATGCCAGCAGGTAAAAGCAAAGCCGTTTTCCCGCTGCCATGGTGTCAGATATTCGTCCAGCCTGCGGTCGTAGTCCGGCAGAGCACGCAGAAAATCGTACACATGCAGGATGGTATTGCCTGCGGCCTGATCGGTGCGGCCCTTGCCGTAAAGGTCTGCAAAGGCACAGAAGTCCGGGTCGCGGTAGGCATTTTCCAGCGTTTCGGCCAGCGCCGAAGCCCGCAGCACCTCCACGCTGCCTGGGTCTGCCGGGGCAAAGTCCGGCGGGATGTCCAGTGCCTGAAAGTGCTTGTGCAGCAGGTCCAGACAGAACGCGTCAATGGTGCAGATGGGTGCTCGCTGCAAAAGCATCCGCTGGCGGCGCAGGCTCGTGTTGTGGGGCTGCTGCTGGCTGAGCCGCAGCAGTGCCTGCCCGATGCGTGCCCGCAGCTCTGCCGCCGCCGCATTGGTAAAGGTGACGATGAGCAGTTTGTCCGCATCCACCGGGTGGTCCGGATCGGTGACGAGCCGCACGGCGCGTTCGGTCAGCACGGCTGTTTTGCCGCTGCCCGCCGCTGCGCTCACCAGCAGCGCACCACCCCGGTCCTCAATAGCAGCGCGCTGGGCCGGAGTCCATTTGGGCTCACTCATGCCTGCTCACCTTCCTTCTCGTTCTCAGTCTCTTCCGGCTCAAAGGGTTTGGCCGGGGCTTCCAGTGCCCGCTCGCCGATGCCGGTCTCGTGACAGCAGATAAAGCTGTAGTCGCACCAGACGCAGGGGTTCCTGCCCGCCCCGGCCACCAGTGGTTCTGCAGCGATCTGCCCATCGTAAAGCTGCTGGCCCATCTGGGTGACAAGATCATCCAGATGCAGCTGGATGCGGTTGAGCTTTGCAATATCGGCACGCTTATCCTTCTGGCCGGGGCTGGGTACACCGTTGCGGTAGCCAAAGGGCAGGTAGCGGCCCGTCTCATCCGCATCCATGGCATCGAACACCTTCTGCTCGTCCCTCACAAGGCCGTCCAGCTCGTACTGCACGTCCTGCTGTGCCTGCTGGCGGTTGGTGGTCTTGGGGGCCGGGTCTGCCAGCAGGTACAGCACGCCTGCCGGTTCCGCACCGGTAAAGCAGCCGCTCTTATCCCGCGTCAGGCTGAACAGATACAAAAGCATCTGACAGTCCAGCCCGCAGTATACCTCTTTCAGGTTCAGTTTTTTGGTGCCGGTCTTATAGTCCACCACCCGCACCCAGCGGGTGCCGTCTTCCTCCACCCACTCGTCGGCACGATCCACCGTGCCCACCAGCTGCACGGTGCGCCCGTCCGAGAGATGATACACCTGCCCGGGCACGGCGTCCTCCCCGGAGCCGATGCGCAGCTCACAGGCTGCCGGGTGGAAGCAGGACTGCTTCTGTTCGTCCCGCAGGTAGCACAAAAGGCTTGTCATGCTTTTTTTGAGCCGCGAGAGCAGATAGGCGAACCGGGCCGTATCCTCCGGCAGATAACGCTTTGCATATTCGTCCACCAGCAGGCTGGCAAGGCCTGCCATGGCATCATCGTCCAGCTCCAGAAATGGGGCCAGCCCGGCGCAGGGATTATCCGCATCCGGGTGCGGGTCCAGCGCCATCTGCAGCACCCAGTGCATCAGGGTGCCGCTCTGGTCGGCAGAAAGCTCGGCCCGTCTGCGGGGCTTCAGGCCCAGCACATACTGCAAAAAAATAGCCGTAACGGCAGGTATAGTATTTTTCCAGCTGGCTGGGCGAGATGCGCAGCCGCTGCCCCAGCAGGCCGCTCAGCGCGGACAGGTCGTTCACCTGCCGGGGCGGGTCCTCCTCCATGCGCTGCAGCAGCGCAAGGCCCCGGGGTGCATCCGTCTGCGGCAGACGCAGCGCCTCAGTCAGGCTGGCGCGTTCCATGTCGGTCAGCGGCCAGCCGCCCAGCGTATCCAGTGCATCGGCGGGGGTGGCTGCAAGGTCGGGAAGCTCCAGCTCCGGTGCCGCCGGGTGCAGGGCTTCCACGATGGGTTCCAGCGCTGCGCACAGGGTCTTGCCCTGCCCCTTGGGCCAGCTGAGCCACAACCCCTTTGCCGGTGCGGTGAGGGCTTTGTAAACGCACACCTGCTCGCGCACCACGCGGTTCTCAAAGCAGTCCGGCAGATCGATCTGCTTTGCCATCAGAACATCGCGGTCGGCGTGGGTCAGAAGGCCCGTCTCGGACGGTGCACAGGGAAATTCGCCCTCCGCAAGGCCCAGCACGAACACATAGTCCGGCGCGTCCAGACGCATTTTGCCCGCGCTTGCCAGCACCACGGCATCCAGCGTCTGTGGGATGTGCCCAAGGTCCGAAGAGCGCAGCAGCAGGCTGAACAGGTCCTCATATTCTGCAAAGGTCACACCCTGCCCGCCCAGCAGGTGGGCCATCTCGTTGAGCAGCTGCATCACCACGTTCCACTCGCGGGCCGCTTCCTCTGCCGCCGGGATGCCCCGGGCAGTGCGGACGGCTTCCACCAGCGCTGCCTGCTGCTCTTCTGCACCCAGCTTTTTCAGGCAGAAATACAGTTCCCGGCTGACCTGTTCGGCGCTGCCGCCCCGCACCTTGCTGCGCAGTTCGTCCACGGCTGTTACCAGCAGCTGGCGGGCAGTCTCGGCATCCTCCAGCGTTTTTGCATCCTCATCGGACAGTTCATTTTCGCCGAAGCCCTTGGGGCTTTTCTCAAATTTTGTGCGCCATGCCGCCGCATTGGGTGACCAGGTATAGGCATAGTTTTCCAGCGCGCAGACCTGCGGCTCGGTCAGAGCGCACAGGCCGGTCTTGGCAAGAATGGTCAGGTTTTCGGTCATATCCGCACCGCGCAGCAGTGCCAGCAGTGCACGCACCGCCGTAGCCGGGGCGCTGAACTCCGGGGTGGTGGGTTCATCGCAGTAAAGCGGGATATCTGCCATGCGGAACTCGTACCGGATGGCCGCACGGTAATCCGGGATATTGCGGCAGACCACGGCCATTTTGCCGCAGCGCACGCCCTGCCGCATCAGGCGGCGGATGGCCGCAGCGGTGCAGCGGGCTTCCTCTTCCCGGCTGGCAGCGGCAAACAGCCGCACCTCCGGCGCAGCGGGCGGCACCTCACAGGTGCCAGTCTCCAAAAGCTCTGTCACAGCCGCAAGGCCGGGCGCATCTTTATGGCGCAGGTCGCGGCGCAGCAGCTCCGGCACTGCCGCATCAGCACCGTTTTTGCGGGCCAGCTGCCGCAGCTGTGCGGCCACCTGCTTTGCGCCGGAAAAAAGCCCCATATCCCCCGGCACCATGGGCGCACCGTCGTCGCACAGGGCCACCGTGACGGTGGGCAGCGCCGCCAGCATCGCGCCCATCAGCCGCTTTTTGGGTGCGTTGAAGGTATCGAACTCGTCAATGAACACTTCCCGCTCCCGCAGAAAGTCCGGCAGTTCGCCCCGGGCAAGAGCGGCTTCCAGCCGGTCAGCCGCCAGCTCCAGCCGGTCGGCGGGGTCCATGCCGGTGCCCGCCAGCAGCGTTTCGTACCCCTGAAAAATCAGTGCCAGCTCGCTCAGCTTGCCGCTTTCCGGCCCGCAGTCCGGCGCAAGCTCTGCCAGCTGTGCGCCGGAAAGGCCGGCACTTTTCAGCTCGTCGATGGTCTGGGCCGCCATCTGGCAGAAGGCCGCACTGCGGCGGTGGCGGTAGTAGTAATGCACATGATCCTGCAGCTCTTCCAGCGCGCGGCGCACCAGCACGGCGCGGCCCGCGTCCGAAAGGGTCTGCACCGCCGCGCCGCCCTCGGCAGAGAGGATGCGCTCGGCCAGACTGGTAAAGGAAAAGCTTTCCACCATGCCGGAAAGAGCATCGCCCAGTTCCCGGTAGATGCGGCCCTCCGTGCTGGAAGTGAACTGTTCCGGCACCAGAAGGATGCTGCGCCGGCCCTGTTCGGCCCGGGCCTTGATGCGGGAATAGAGCAGGGTGGTCTTGCCGCTGCCGGAGCCGCCTAAAACCAGTTTGAGCATGGGGCACTTCCTCCTAAAAAAACGATCTGTGTTTATTGTAACACGAAAATCCTCTCAAAAGAAGTGTTATTATCTACCCTTTAGCCTGCAGCTGTGGTACACTTGGACCGATAAACTTTTCCACACAAGAGAGGAAGCCTGTATGAAAATTTTAGCTGTTGACTATGGCGACAGCCGCACCGGCCTTGCCACCTGTGACCGCACCGAGTTCCTTACAACGGCCATCACCCCGCAGATCACCCTGAAAGCCCGCAACAAGGTGGCGGCACGGGTGTGCGAAGTGGCCAAGGAGATCGGAGCCGAGCTGATCGTGATCGGCCTGCCGCTGAACATGGATGGTACCGAGGGCGAACGCGCCATCAAAAGCCGCAAGCTGGCAAAGACGGTCGAGATCTGGAGCGGCCTGCCGGTGCGCATGTGGGACGAGCGCCAGACCACCTGCGCCGCCGCCGACATTCTGGACGAGAGCTGCACCTTTGGCACAAAGCGCAAGGAGATCCTGGATTCGGTCAGCGCTACCGTCATTCTGGATGACTACCTTGCATGGCGGAAGGAGCACCCGGGGAAAATCTGATTCAACTCCTTCCGTCATCGCTGGCGCGATGCCACTGCTCCCCTTTTTGTCACTTGCGTGACATCTTCCCCCGGCCGGGGGAAGTCTTTCTCATTGAGGGAGGCTCTGGCGAAAAGGAAAACTTTGCCGCACTGCCAAGGGCTCCCTCTTTGAGGGAGCTGTCGCCGCAGGCGACTGAAGGAGTTATAAAAAGACACCCGCAGTTTTGAACGCTGCGGGTGCCTTTTGGTTCACTGATAGGTCTCGATGCTCACGCTGTTGATGGTGATGTCCTCACGGGGCTTCTGGTTTTCGTCCACGGCGGTCTGGCCGATGGCATCCACCACGTCCATGCCCTCGTACACTTGCCCCAGCACGGTATCGGTGTAGTCAAGATAAGGCGCGCCGCCGGCGGTCTGATAGGCCGAAACCACCTCTGCGCGGTAGCCCGCGCTGTTCATCTGGTCCACAAGCTCCTGCGTCACCGACTGGTCTCCCGGCAGCGTCTGCATCACGTAAAAAACGCTGGCGCACTCGCCGGAAGCATCGGTGCCCATACACAGCGCGCCAGAGTAGTGGTGCAGGCTGTCGGTGGTCTCAGCCGGGTAGCGGCTGCCGTTCCAGATGGTGTTGCCCCTGCCGTCGGCCCCCTGCCCGGCTTCCACCACAAAGCCGCTCTCCACGCGGGAGAAGGTCAGGCCGTTGTAGTAGCCTGCCTGCACAAGGCCCGCAAAGTTATCATAGGCCTGCGGGGCCTTGTCCGGGAAAAGCACCGCCTTGAACACGCCTGCCGAGGTATCAAACACCGCAATGGTGTCCCCCGCCGCAGGGTGGGCAAACTGCAGCTCTGCCGATTCCACTGCCGGGCGGTCGATCTTCTGGACTGTACTGCCGCCGCTGCCTTTGCCAAAGTGCAGAAAGCTCCCGGCACTGCAGCCCGTCAGCACCAGCGCCGCTGCCAGCACAAACGCCGCCCATCCTTTTTTTATGCATCATTTCCGCCCACGCTCCATACTCTATAGTAACCTGCACGACACACCGTGCACAGAAGATTCAGAGGATAGTATATCATATTCTGCCGCAGAGTGCGAGAGCAAATGCGTGAAAATTTGCTGCACAATTTCTGTGCGAAAAAGCATCTTGACGAGCAGGCAAAAAAACGCTACACTATATGCAGGCCAAGCGGGCGGCACACAAACAGCCCGTTTTATGACACGATACAGGAGACAATATCTATGTCTGACGAAATCAAGAACCCTAATACCGAAGAAGATCAGCCCGACCTGATGACCCTGGAGGATGAGGACGGCAACGAGATCACATTTGAGGTGATCGATGCGCTGGACCACAAGGGCGTGCATTATCTGGCTGCTGTGGAATACGCCGAGACCGAAGAGGAAGCTGAGAATGCTCAGCTGGTCATTCTGAGCGTTGGCGAAGACGATGAAGGCGAATATCTGGACGTCGTGGATGACGACGAGCTGCTGCTGGAGCTGGGCAAGCTGTTTGAAGAGCGCCTGAGCGACGAGTACGACATCGAAGAATAATTCCAGACAAATTACCCGGCAAAACTTCCTGCCCGGCTCGATTTGTTGCGGTTTATATGATCCTACTAATCATTCAACGGGAGCCTGGAGTTCCCCGGTGGATTGCAGACCTCCCCGTCATGGGGCGACCATGAAGGCTCGATGAGGAAGCGCGAACCCGGAGACAGGGCACCCACCTGTCCGTAAGGGTAGGTTTGATTGACCGCAGACGACCGGGCGGGATCTTTTTATAGCAATCCATCCACCTCTGTCCTCTGCACTTTCTGCAGAGATGCAGTGTGTGGATTTTTTATTTTCCCTGAATATGGAAAGGATGTGCATTGCGGCATGAAGTCAGAACATCTGGTGGGCACCTCCATCCCCGCTTTACCTTTGATACCCCACCACACCGGGCAATGATTTTTACAAGCTGTGCGAAGGGGAGCACCCTCTGGTCATGATCTTCCTGCCTGCCTTTGACCACCCTGTCACGCGGGAATATCTGACCCGCTACCTGCAGACCCTGCCCAGACTGCGCGGCGTGCGGCTGGCCTGCGTGGTGCGTTCCTCGCCCCGCATGGTGGCAAAGGCCACACAGGGGGCCGAGTTTCCCTTCACCCTCATCTGCGACGCGCCGGGGGTGCTGTACGGCTACCTTGGCGTAGAACAGGCCCGCGGCATCCTGAGCTGGAGCTTTGCGGCCCAGCGCATCTACAAAGCGGCCAAAGAGCAGGGCTACCGCTACAACAGCAATGCTCCGCAGCAGTTGCCGCTGACGCTGGTGGTGGGCCACATGGGTAAGATCCTGTTTACCCACTCCGGCCGCAGCCAGACCGACCTGCCGGAGGACTGCGCCGCCATCCGTGAGATCACCCGCGAGGTGGTGCGCACCATGGCCGAGGACCAGCGGCGTGCACACCCCCACTGCTCCGACGAGACGCTCACCCTGCCGGATCTGGTAGGCTGGGATGATCTTGACGGAAGCAGTAATTGAGTCAACAAGCAAAAGCACCTGTCATTGACCCTCTCAGGCGCTGACGCGCCAGCTCTCCCGAAGGGAGAGCTTTTTTACTTCTGGAGGACAGGCACAATAAAGCTCCCCCTTTCGGGGGAGCTGGCAATGCCGTAGGCATTGACTGAGAGGGTCATTCATCCGTTTCATCCGAAAACAGCCCCGGGATGCCGCACAGGGCTGCGATGCCCACCAGCGTGAACACGATGCGTGACCAGATGGACGCGCTGCCGCCCAGCAGCCAGCCCACAAAATCGAATTGGAACAGCCCCACAAGGCCCCAGTTGATGCCGCCCACGATCAACAGGATCAGGCAGATTTTATAAAAGGTCTGCACAAAAAAGACCTCCTTCCCTTGCGGGCAGTATGCCCCGCAGGAAGGAGGTCTATGCATTTTTATCGGCTCACCCGTGCGCCGCCGCGGTCAGGCTGCGCCACGTACACCTGCTTCCAGCGCCGCTTTGCGGCCTGTGCAGCAGCCCGTGCGGCCCCTTCGTCCCGGAATACGCCGAACACCGCCGCACCGCTGCCGGTCATCAGGGCGGTGACAGCGCCATGCTCCCGCAGCAGGGCCTTGATGGCCCCGGTATCCTTTGCTCCGCTGCACTCTTCCAGCGCATTGCCGGCGGCGGCACAAAGGGCATCCAGATCTCCGGCACGGATAGCGGCTTCCTGCGCTCCGCAGTCCGGGTGAATGCTGCTGCCCACCCGGTCATAGGCCGCAAAGGCCTCCGGGGTGGAAACGCCGTAGTCCGGCATCACCACCGTGAACCAGCACTCCGGCACCGGCGGCAGCGCCTTGAGAAAATCGCCCACACCCTGCACCCGGCAGGTGCCGCCCATCAGGGCAAAGGGCACATCCGCACCGATCTTTGCGCCCAGCGCGCACAGCTCACTCATGGAAAGGTACGCACCGTACAGCTCGTTCATGCCCACCAGAACAGCGGCAGCATCGGCACTGCCGCCCGCCATGCCCGCCCGCACCGGGGTATTTTTATAGATTGTGATGTCCACGCCCGCCAGAAGGCCGGTGTAGTCAAAAAAGGCCAGCGCTGCCTTGATGGCAGTGTTTTTGTTATTGGGAGCCACCAGACTGCCCGGCAGACGCAGGTTCAGGTAGGGGCTGCGGCGCAGCACCACCCGCTCGTACAGGGTGATGGCCTGCATGGTCATGTCCAGATCATGGTAGCCGCCCGGCAGAAGGCCCACCACGTCCAGCGCCAGATTGAGCTTTGCGGGGGCCAGAATGGTCACGCAGTTCAGCCTTGCCATTTGTTCCTCCTCAGATGCCGTGATAGATGCTGTTTTCCTGCAGGAATTCCCGGATGCGCCGGAGCGCTTCCTTCAGATGCTCCACGCTGTAGGCGTAGGAAATGCGGGCGTAGCCTTCACCGGAAGCGCCAAAGGCGTCGCCGGGGATGATGGCCACATGCTTCTGTTCCAGCAGCTTCGTGCAGAAATCCTGACTGCTCATGCCCGTGCTCTTGATGCAGGGGAAGGCGTAGAACGCACCGCGCGGCTCAAAGCAGGTCAGGCCCATATCGTTAAAGGACTTCACCACAAGGCGGCGGCGCATATTGTACTCGTCGCGCATGCGGTCGATCTCGCCGTCGCACTCCTTCAGGGCAGTGATGGCGGCGTACTGGCTGGTGGTGGGAGCGCTCATGATGGCGCTCTGGTGGATCTTGGTCATGATCCGGATGATGGGTGCCGGGCCGCAGGCATAGCCCAGACGCCAGCCGGTCATGGCGTAAGTCTTGGAGAAGCCGTTCACCACGATGGTGCGCTCGGCCATGCCGGGCAGGGTGGCAATGGAAACATGAGGCCGCAGGCCATAGTTCAGCTCTGCATAAATTTCGTCGGAGAGCACCATGATGTTGGTACCGCGCAGCACCTCAGCTACAGCTTCCAGATCCTCGCGCTCCATCACCGCACCGGTGGGGTTGTTGGGGAACGGCATGATGAGCAGCTTTGTCTTGGGGGTGATGGCTGCTTTCAGCGCATCGGCACGCAGGCGGAACTCGTCCTCCTGACGGCAAGCCACATGCACCGGCACACCGCCGGACAGGGTGGTGATGGGCTCGTAGCACACAAAGCAGGGCTCCGGGATGATGACCTCGTCCCCGGGCTGCACCAGCGTGCGGATGCACATATCAATGGCTTCGCTGCCGCCCACCGTGATGAGCACCTCGTGCAGCGGGTCGTAGTGCAGGCCCATGCGGCGTTCCAGATACTTTGCCACCTCGGCGCGCAGCTCCTTCAGGCCTGCGTTGGAGGTGTAGCGGGTGCGGCCATGTTCCAGACTCTCAATGCCGGCTTCGCGCACAGCCCATGGCGTTTTGAAGTCCGGCTCGCCCACGCCCAGACTGATGCACTCGGGCATTTCGGCAGCCAGATCGAAAAATTTGCGGATGCCGGAGGGGCGCATGGCCTCAGCGGCAGGCGCGATCAGTTTATCGTAGTCCATCACAGCACCGTGCACTCTCTTTCATCGATTTCTTCGTCCTGATACAGGCGGCCCTCTTTTTTATAGGTGCGCAGCACAAAATGGGTGGCGGTGGACAGCACATCGTCCAGCGGAGAAAGGCGCTTTGCCACGAACAGGGCGATCTCCTGGAAGGTCTGGCCCTTGATCACCAGCTGCAGGTCGTAGCCGCCGCTCATCAGCAGCACGCTCTCCACCTCGTCAAAGGCGGCAATGGTGGCTGCGATCTCGTCAAAGCCGCGGCTCTTCTTGGGGCTGACGTTCAGCTCGATGACGGCCTCCACACGGTTCACACCGGCCTTTTCCCAGTCCACAAGGGTCTTGTAGCCCTTGATGATGCCCTGCGCCCGGGCCAGATCGATCATGGCCGCCACCTCGGCGGGGGATTTATTCAGCATCGTGGCGATATCCTCAATGGGCAGCCGCGCATTGTCTTCCAGGATCTTCAAAAGCTGTTCCATAGTATTTTGCTCCTTCTCAGCCCGTAATCGGGAAATAAATTATCTATAAGTATAGCACAAGCCGTAAAAGATTGCACCCAATTTTTGGGATAGAATGTCTTTTTCCCCTCGTGTCTGTTCTTTTTTACAAAAAGTGTGTTCAAATTTTGCCAAATCTGCTATACTGGAAAAGTAAGAGTGTGCCGGAACGCTTGCGGCACCGTTCATCAAAAGGAAAACGAGGGTGGAAACGATGAAAGCATTCATTACCGTCATTGGTCACGATACCGTAGGCGTTGTTGCCAAGGTCGCTGGTCTGTGCACCGAACTGAACATCAATATCGAGGACGTGACCCAGAGCATCCTGCAGGGCATGTTCGCCATGATCATGCTGGTGGATATCAGCAACTGCAATGTGAGCCACGAAGAGCTGCACAAGCGCACCGACGCGCTGGCTGCCGAGATGGGCATGCAGATCAATGTTACCCGTCAGGAAGTTTTTGATGCCATGCACACCATCTGATGGAGGGAGTACACAGCTATGAGTATGTTTAATACCGGTGACATTCTCGAGACCATCGAGATGTTCACTCAGGACAATCTGGACGTGCGCACCGTCACCATGGGCATCAGCCTGCTGGACTGCATCGACCCGGACCCGAAGAAGGCGTGCGAGAACATCTATAACAAGATCACCACCAAGGCCGCAAACCTTGTGCCCACGGTGGAGCATATCAGTGCCGAGTACGGTATTCCCATCATCAACAAACGCATCAGTGTCACACCCATCGCCATGCTGCTGGGATGCCTGGCCCGGATGCCGACCCTGTGGAGTTTGCAAAAACTCTGGATGCCGCCGGTAAAAAGGTGGGTGTAAACTTTGTGGGCGGCTACAGTGCTTTGGTGCACAAGGGCTTTTCTGCCGGTGACCGCCGCCTGATCGAGTCCATTCCCCGCGCACTGGCCGAGACCGACATCGTGTGCAGCTCGGTGAACATTGGTGCCACCAAGGCAGGCCTGAATATGGACGCTGTCAAGCTCATGGGCGAGGCCGTCAAGAAGGCCAGTGAGCTGACGGCTGGTCGTCAGTGCATCGGTGCCGCAAAGCTGGTGGTGTTCTGCAACGCACCGGAGGACAACCCCTTCATGGCCGGTGCATTCCACGGCCCCGGCGAGCCGGACTGTGAGATCCACGTGGGCGTTTCCGGCCCCGGCGCTGTGCGCGCTGCACTGGCCCGCCTGCCCAAGGATGCCCCCATCGACGAGGTGGCAGAGCTGGTCAAGCGCACCGCCTTCAAGATCACCCGCGTGGGCCAGCTGGTGGCCAATCTGGCTTCTCAGGCACTGGGCGTGCCCGCCGGCATCATCGACCTGTCGCTGGCACCTACCCCCGCCATCGGCGACAGTGTGGCCAATATTCTGGAAGAGATGGGCCTTGAGACCTGCGGCTGCTGCGGCACCACCGCCTGTCTGGCCCTGCTGAACGATGCCGTGAAGAAGGGCGGCGTGATGGCCTCCAACCACGTGGGCGGTCTGTCTGGTGCCTTCATCCCGGTCAGCGAGGATGCCGGCATGATCCACGCCGCCGAGACCGGATGCCTGACCATTGAAAAGCTGGAAGCCATGACCGCCGTCTGCTCGGTGGGCATCGATATGGTCATCATCCCGGGCGACACCACCCCGGCTGTCATCAGCGCCCTGATCGCTGACGAAGCCGCCATCGGCATGGTGAACAGCAAGACCACCGCCGTGCGCGTGATCCCTGCCATTGGCCGCAAGGCCGGCGAGGTGCTGGACTTTGGCGGTCTGCTGGGCTATGGCCCCATCATGGCCGTGAACCAGCACGACCCGTCCGTGTTCATCAACCGCGGCGGCCGCCTGCCTGCCCCCATGCAGTCGCTGAAGAACTAAAGGACCCTCTCAGTCATCTCGCATTCGCTCGATGCCAGCTCCCCCGAAAGGGGGAGCTTTTTTCAAACCGAAAGCAGGTGTTTCCTATGAAACCGAACATCGTTCCCAAAAAATGGCGATATGCT
>ENA-OQBL01000818-OQBL01000818.1-human-gut-metagenome-genome-assembly--contig:-NODE-818-length-14334-cov-13.698036_pt1 | contig 14334 bp, 8 predicted proteins | sample MGYA00242747_ERZ504553 | MGnify/ENA primary metagenome ERZ504553 (study PRJEB26092, sample SAMD00036240) | human gut metagenome | host: Homo sapiens | study: EMG produced TPA metagenomics assembly of...
ATCGCGAGTTCCGCACGCAAAGGAAAGCACTTAATGTGCTTTCCGTCTTGCGCAGGACTGTAGAGCAGGAAAGTTCACATGCGCCGCCCGGCTCCCGCGGCTCTCAGGGGCATCTCTCATGCAAAAACTGTCGTGGGGTAAAGTCCGAGGTCAGTGGCGTTTTATACCGAGAAATTCAAAAAAGTGGAAAATTCATTACATATTTGCGTTGACTTTAGGTAACTAAAGTTTCATACTCCTTTTCATCCACTGGGGGATGTGAACACGCACGGATCGTTCGCATCATGATTGAAGAGGATTTCTTAGACATGTTCACGCATCAGCTAAACATTATCAGCGTAGTAATTATCTGATGCGGGTTAGCACATACAGCTAGCCCGTACGATAACGGGCGGCTGATGAAGATGAGGGCCGTCGAGCGCAACCGACGGCCCTCATTTTTTATGTCTGGGAAGTTCTTTTTAGAGGAGGAAATGTAATGAACGGAGTTTTGCTCATGGTTGTGGCCGCGGCGGTGCTCGCCTGCGGCTATCTGGGCTATGGCCGATGGCTGGCCAACAAGTGGGGCGTTGACAAAGAGGCCCTCACGCCGGCCAAGCGCATGAAAGACGGCAACAGCTTCTCGCCCGTCTCCGCCTTCACCGCGTTCTCGCACCAGTTCAGCTCGATCTGCGGTGCCGGCCCTGTTACGGGTACGATCGTCGCTATGGCCTTCGGCTGGCTTCCCGTCGTGCTCTGGGTCCTCGTCGGTGGCATCTTCTTTGGCGCCGTCCACGACTTTGGTGCCCTGTACGCTTCGATGAAGAACAACGGCAAGTCGCTCGCTCAGCTCATCGAGAAGTACATCGGCAAGACCGGCCGTCGCCTGTTCCTGCTGTTCTGCTGGCTGTTCTGCATCATCGTCATCGCCGCTTTCACCGACATGGTCTGCAAGACGTTCATGTTCACCCCGGCCGTTGACGCTTCTGGTGCTGCTACCGGTGCCATCGACTTCACCAAGTCCTATGCCGCCGGCTGCGCTGGTACCATCTCCATCCTGTTCACCTTCGTCGCTATCGCCTTTGGTTGGGCCCAGAAGAAGTTCAACCTCACCGGCGCTGCCGAGTTCGTCACCGGCGTGGTCCTCATGGTACTCATGTTCGCCGTCGGTATGCAGTTCCCGGTCTACCTGGATAAGTTCCAGTGGTTCGCCGTCGTCATGGTCTACCTGGTCTTCGCTGGCGCTATGCCCATCCAGATGCTCAAGACCCCGCGTGACTACCTCACTTCCATCATGATGATCGTCATGATCGCCTGCGCTGTCCTTGGCATCGTTGTCCTGGGTGTCCACGGTCAGGCTACGATGACCGCTCCGGTCTTCACCGGCTTCTCTGGTGCCTCCGGCATGATGTTCCCGGTCCTGTTTGTCTCCGTTGCTTGCGGCGCTCTCTCCGGTTTCCACAGCCTCGTTTCTTCCGGTACCTCCTCCAAGCAGGTTGAGAAGGAGCAGGACGCCGTCAAGGTCGGTTACGGCGCTATGGTCGTCGAGTCCTTCGTTGGCATCCTTGCCATCATCGTTGCCGGCATCATGTTCTCCGACATGAACACCGCCGGTACCGGCGCCCTCAACGCCGGTGTCGCTTCCACCCCGTTCCAGATCTTCGCCGCTGGCATCTCCCGCGGTATGCAGGCCTTCGGTGTTGACGGCACGCTTGCTACCGTCTTCATGACCATGAACGTTTCCGCTCTGGCCCTGACCTCGCTCGATGCCGTCGCCCGCATCGCCCGCACCTCGTTCTCCGAGTTCTTTGCCCAGACCAACGACGCCCTGGCCATCGAGTCCAAGGCCGGCTACATGAAGGTCCTCGGCAACCCCTGGTTCGCCACGGTTGTCACCCTGCTTCCTGGTCTCGCCCTTGCTTTTGGTGGCTATGCCAACATCTGGCCGCTCTTTGGTGCTTCCAACCAGCTGCTCGGCGGTATGACCATGATCACCCTCGCCGTGTTCTGCAAGTGCACCGGCCGCAAGGGCTGGATGCTCTACGTGCCCGTCGCCTTCCTGCTCTGCTGCACCTTCACCTCGCTGGTCCAGAGCGCCATGGGCTGCATGACCGCTGTCCAGGCTTACGGCTTCTTCGGTACCATCCCGGCCACCGCTACCACGGCTGCCGTCTCCGTCGCCGCCACCAAGGGCCTGCAGCTCGTCTTCGCCGTCCTGCTGATGGTCCTGGGCCTCATCGTTGCCGTCAACTGCCTCAAGGAGTTCTTCGGCAAGGAGGCCGGCTCCATGCCCGACGAGGAGCCCGAGTGGTCCGAGATGGGCAAGGCCGAGTATGGTCGCGCCGCTGCTGCTGAGGCTCCTGCCGACGCTGAGGCCGCCAAGGCGTAATCGACCTGACGAGTTGAACGTCACATCTATACAACTCGATAAGACCGGGTCCGCGGCTGCGCGGGCTCGGTCTTTTTTCATGCAAAAGCGGGCGATGCCCGAGTGTTCTCGCAGATGTTTTGCGTGGATAAGGGCGCGCGTTGTACCATATAGACGTATATGTGTACATATGAAAGGGGCCCCGTGGCCAAGACGGTATATTCCGATAACCAAAATAATGTCGATGCCCTGGCTGAGCGTCTGAGCAGCCAGACGTCGCTTTCTGCCGAGCGCGCCAAGCTAGTTGCCTACGACCTGCTCTGCCGCAAGGCACTCAAGATCAAGTCGAGCGCGCTGGCGCAGATTTTCCGCTCCGTCGATAAGGAATGCGACACCAAGGCGATGCGCGACGAACTCATCGCGGCAAAGATCGTTACCAAGATCGAGGGCAGCGGCATTAACGGACGTCCGGCGTTCTATACCATTCATGCCGAGATAAGTGATGCTCAGGAGCAGCTTGCCGAGGCTGTCGAAGAGGCCTTCGAGGACGTTGTCGAGGTGCCCGCTTCGGTGGAAACGGCCCCGCGCGAGCATGTCGATACCGACGAGCTGCTCGATGAGAACGTCGTTCGCGCTTTTACCGCCAAAGCGGGTCGCGGCAGCTTTGGCGGGGGCGGCAAGCGCGATGCACAGCGCCGTGCCCAGCAGGAGCGCTTCCGTCGCGCCGTTGCTCAAAAGGATGAGCTCGATACCGAGGCTGTCGAGACCAAGGTTGCTGCCGAGTCGCAGAAGCCCGAGCAGGAGCAAAAGCCCGTGGAGGTCCAAGAGCCCAAGCGTCGTCGTGGTGCTCACTTTAAGGCTGCGCAGCAGGATGTCGCACATGAAGCTGAAGAGCCTTCCGAGGTTGCAGACGATGTTGAGGAGTCTGCCAAGAGGGCTCCGGGTTCGTGTCGTCCCGGCCGCGGTTTTGCGGGACGCGCGTATCCCGTAAAACGTCAGGAGAAGGGCGAGTCGGCTTCGACCGCTCAGGCCGATAAGGCCGAACAAACCGAGAAAACCGTTGAGCCGGCGGCTCGCGAGCAGCAACCTTCCGAGTCGCAGCCTGCGGCCGACGCCGAGGTCAAAGCTCAGCAGTCCGCTGATAAGCAGACGGGGGAGAGCGCTTCGAGCAAGCCCCGCCGTCGTCGTCACCGTGGCGGTCGTGGCTCAAATGCCGAGGCCCCGGCCGAGAAGGCGGCGACGCAAAGCAAGGATGCGAAGGCTGAGGCCCCGGTGGAGCAACCCAAGCGCCAGCCGGCGAAGGGGGACAAGCCCGAGCGCTCGCAAAAGGGTCCGTCCGCGCTAAAGCAAGAGCGTAAAGCTCAGGCAGATTCCAAGCGCAAATCCCAGGCGCAGTCCAAACCGACTGCAAACGATGTGGCCCCCCAGCAGCCTGAGCCGCTCGCTCATGGCGAGGTTTCGGCGTTTGCTCTGGCCCGTGTCCTGGGCAGGCAGCTGCTCAAGGTCGTTCCCACGCCTACGGCGCTCTCCAAGATTAAGGAGCAGCAGACTCAAATTGTTAAGGTCGAGGGCAAGGACGGCAAAAAGGCTCCGCAGCGCACTCAGCACAACGAGATGTCCAACCGCAAGATTGCCGAGGAGATTGCGATCATCCAGGCTTGGATAGAGCAGAATCGCGGCGCCGACACGCCGGTCGCTTCGCGTCGCCAGCGCGCCTACCAGATTTTTAACGATGAGAAGGCCTTTGACGGCAAGCATGGCGAGCGTCTGATTCGGCGTATGACCGAAAAGGGCATTAGCATGCAGGCAATCAAGGTTGCTCCCAACCGTCCTGTGCACTTTACGGGCTTCTTTACGCTGGGCGCCGACAAGCCGTTCATTATGGTCGAGAACCTGGACACCTATGACGAGATCGTCAAGCTCCTGCGCGGCCGCAAGCACGCTAAGCTTTTTGGCACCAAGGTGGGTGGCGTGATCTTTGGCGGTGGCTGCAAGGCGAGCGTTTCGCACGCACTGGATGATTATCTGGCCGAGATCGGCTATCGCTTTAACTATGTCTACTACGTGGGCGATATCGACCGAGAGGGTGCGCGCATTGTCGAGCAGACCCGTAATGCCAATGTTGTTGAGATTCGCCTGCATGCCGGTATGTATCGCGCCATGCTCGCCGAGCACAAGCGCCGCGTGAAGGCCGGCGGTGAGTGCGAGCCCGCGGCTGCCAACCAGGGCGTGCCGCAGAACCTAGCGGCGACGATCAAAGATTTGCCTATGGTCACGCGCGTGCAGTTCCGCAACGTGCTGCGCGAGGGCGGACGCATTCCGCAGGAGATTCTGATGACCGCCGACTATCGGGATGGCGACTCGGGAAGCTTCGACCGCATGCTGAACAACTAGATTCCGCCGGCCCCGGGAGAGCGGGGACACCGGCTTAGGTTTCCTGCTCTACAGTCCTGCTCACGACGGAGGCCACATTAAGTGGCCTCCTGTTCGTGCGGAACTCGCGATAAACCTAAGCCGGTGTCCCCGCTCTCCCGGGGCCTGTGGTTACTTGGTTGTTGCATGCGGCTCGCTTTTCGGAACAGGGCTGATAATTCTAGATGCAAGGCGCTCTTGGTCGTTATGGGCCTGGGGCGTCTGTCTTATATAGGTAGATTCCTTGCGGGTTCGAATCCCTCCGCTTGGCGGCGTTGGCTCGATTTTCTTAACGCGAGGAGCTCTCGGTCGATGTGGGACGGAGGGATTCCGCGTCCGCCTGCCGGCGGCCGCGCCCCGCTGCGTCGCTTCGCTCCTTGCGTGCTGCGCTGGAAAACGCTTCGCGTTTCCTCAGCTCTGCACCCTTGCGGGTTCGAATTCCTCCGCATGCCCACGAAAAAGCGCTCCAGGTTCATAAGAGCCTGGAGCGCTATGTTCTTTGGGGCTGGGACGGAGGGATTCGAACCCCCAACAGCCGGCACCAAAAACCGGAGTTCTACCGTTGAACTACGTCCCAATGTGTGGTGTTGCCCAAAAGCAACCCGTTTAGTTTACCTAATCTGCGAGGGCATCGCAAACGCCATCGAGCAGGCGTACGGCGAGTGTCTGCGCATCACTTGCGGTGAAGGTTCCGTTGTAGCGCGTCATGCCCGTGAGCTCAATGCGGATGCGCGCGGGCTTTTGCTGCGCGGCGACATTGGCGGTGCGGATGCGCTGTGCAAGGTTGTGACACTCGGCAAGGGCGATCGTGGCGCGCGGCGCAGCATCTGCGGGCAGCTCATCGCTTGCAATCTCGAGCACCAGATCCACGTCGGTCGGAACCTCGGAATCGCAAAGCATCATGCCGCTGCTGTCGGTCGTCGCCGTGGCGATGTTCCACATGCGCGATGCAACGCTGCGTGCGATGGGGTCCTCACCGATGACGGCAATCTGGAAGCGCTCGAGCACGTTGGCGGCGCGGGCAAAACCGATGCGCGACTCGGCCTCGGTAACCGAGGGCTTGCCCTCCCACACGTGATGCAGGCGGTTGATATAGGCGTAGGTATCCTGGAACGCCATGCCATCGGCAAACAGGCCGACATTTTCCTGGAACTGCTGCAGAGCGGCCTCGGTGTGCGGGCCAAAATAGCCGTCGTCCTCACCGCAGGCAAAACCCAAAACGTTGAGCGCGCGCTGCAGGGCCTGAACGTCGGCGCCATGGAAATTGGGCATGCGCAGATAGAGCGTGCGGTCGCCCAGTTTATACGAGGCGTCTACCAGGGCGCTCCAACAGGGGATATCGACGGCGCAGCCAGCGGGAAGGCCACTGTCGAGCCTAAAGGTGCCAACAGCCTGCTCGGTGGTGGTGCCAAAGCGCTTGTCGGAGACCTCGGTGTCATCGATTGTATAGCCGAGCTGCAGAAGGCGGGACTGGACGTCCTCGACGGCTGCTCCCTGCATGCCCGTTGTAATAGGTTCCATGAACGAACCCCTTTCGGCGTACCATTCGTACTATTTGAGCGTGTGTCGGATAGACAACGCAAAGGGATGCATAAACATGCACTCAACAGTGTAGCAAGTTGTACCCAAATACGCTGCTGACAGGTTTTATTACCCCCGCTAGTTAAGGCGCTCCACAAAGAAATCTGCCATGGAGAGGAACAGCTCGCGTGCGTGCGGATCAAGCTCAACGTTCTCGATGGCCGCTTTGGCCTTGGCGGTCAGGTCAAGCGCGTAAGTGTGGGCGTAATCGATGGAGCCGGTCTCCTGGAAGATCTCCACGGCGCGTGCAAGTTGCGCGGGGTCCTCGGTGCCCGAGGAAAGGATTGCCTCGACCTCGTCGTGATAACGCTCGTCTGACAGGGCGTGCACGGCGACGAGGGTGCGCTTGCCCTCGGTGATATCGGTGCGGAAGTCCTTGTTGGCGGCCTCTTTGGTGCCGATCAAGTTGAGCAGATCGTCCTGAATCTGAAAGACAAGGCCCGTGTGTAGACCAAAGGCGCGCAGCGCTTCGATTTGCCCATCGCTGCCGCCGCCGATAATGGCTCCGGCGGCAAGTGGCGTGGCTCCGCTGTAGTACGCCGTCTTGTGTGTTGCCATGTCCAGATAATCGTCGACCGAGATGTCAAAGCGTCCATCGCGGACCCAGCCCAAGTCGAGCGCCTGGCCCTCGATGGTGCGAACGATCATCTCGGTGAGCTCGTGGAGTACACGGAGTTTCACGTCTGCCTCGAGTGTGGGGTCGTCGAGAACCGTCTTGGTGACCATGGTGAGCGCCAGATCGCCGCAGTTGATGGCAAGGCCCGTGCCCTCGGTAAGGTGCATGCAAGGCTTGCCGCGACGCAGCTGGCCGTTGTCGGCTATGTCGTCATGGATAAGCGCTCCCGACTGAAAGTGCTCGATAGCTGCCGCCGCGCTGCGGGCGCTCTCAAAGCTGCCACCTACCGCGGTGGCGGCGAGCATGCAGATGAGCGGGCGGTGGCGCTTGCCGGCATTGGCCGTAAATGTCGAGAGCGGGGTATACAGGTAGCGCTCGATATCGGCAGAGGTCGCCTGTCCGTCAAAGAACGTGGCCAGATAGTCGTTGATCTGGCCAAAGTGCTGGGCTAAAAAGCTGGTAAACGGACTGGACACGGGTTCTCGCATTCTTTCTTAGGTTGCATCGTTGCGGTGTGCAGATACCATATTGCCACATTGGAGTTGCCGGCGCGTCTGTTTTGGCAATTTGGGGAAACGGGACGCGTGCGCGTGCCGGCTGCTTATATAAGCCTAAAGTGCTCGAGCGCCTTGACGACGCCATCTTTGTCGACCGAGTCGGTGATGTAGTCGGCGCGCTTTTTGAGATAGTCCGGCGCATTGCCCATGGCGATACCGACATCGACGGCGTTCATCAGCGAGACGTCATTGCTGGCGTCGCCGATGCCGTATACGGTTCCGTGGTGGGGATCGAGGGCGTCGAGTACAGACTGGATGCCCCCGCGCTTCGTGCATTCGCGGGGCGAGATTTCGGTTACCTCGAGTTCGAGCTCGTTAAAGCACAGCAGCGGCTCAAGTGCCTTATCTTGAGCGATGCGGCTGGCGAGCGATGTAGACATCAAGATCTTGTAGGCACTGTAATGTTGCAGCTGCGTGACTGCGTCGCCCAGGGTGCGCGCGTATCCGGGGGCATCGGGGGCATCGGCACTCATGCGCACGACGCCGTTGAGGCCCTCAAAGCGGATGACCTCGCCCGACTGCTCAAGATAGGGGGCAAGGCGCTGCAGCATGCCGGGCGTCATCGCTAAATCGCGAATCACGTGTCCCTCAAGTTCGACATAGCCACCCGCGAGGCAGACGATGCCGGCCCAGGGCAGCTCGAGCAGCTTTGGATGGATGCAGCTCAGTGTGCGTCCTGTGCAGATAAAGGCCATGTTGCCATTTGCAACGAAATCGCGGATGGCCTGCGAGACCGCCTCGTTGGGATAGGGGGACAGGTCTCGCTCGCTCTCGGGAAGCTCTTGTGCCACTCGAGGGTCTTGCCACGCGAGCGTGCCGTCAATGTCGAAGAAGCAGATATCGCCGTGCTTGTGGGTTGGGCTGGCGACAGGGGAGGCCGAGGCGGTGGGCACAAATCCCGGCTCGAGGCCCATGATCTGGTCAAAATGCTCTTTAACGCGTGGAACGGAGATGCCGATGACCACCTGGGCGGTCTTGCCCGTAATGATGAGGCCTTTGGCGCCCGCCGCGACAAACGACGCGTTATCTGCAACGATGGAAGGGTCTGCGACCTCGATGCGCAGGCGCGTGGCGCAGTTGGTTGCGCCCGCAATATTGCCAACGCCACCTAAAAGCTGAATTACCCGCTCAGCGAGGACGTGATCTTGATCGGATTGACTATTGACCTCGTCATTGGGAGATTGCTCTTTGGCAAAGCCGCTTCCCGTTAAATGATCGATTGCCGCGCGATTGGCGACATGATCCTCGCGGCCCGGCGTCTTAAGGTCATAGATCAAGATGAGTGCTCGAAAACTAACAAAAAAGATGAGGCTAAAGGCAAGGCCGATACCGAGCGCCAAAAGATAGGCACCGGCATGCATGCGCATGAGCGGAATAAAGTTGAAGGCTGCCATCTCCATGAGGCCGCCCGAGAAGATGCCGACGATGCCAAAGAGATTCATGGTTGTGGCAAGGCAAGACGATAAGACGGCGTAGAGAAAAAAGAGCCCGGGGTGGGTGAACATAAAGAGAAACTCGAGTGGCTCGGTAACGCCGCAAACCACCGAGGCGATGATGGCGGGAACAAGGATGACCCTGAGGCCGGCGCGGCGCTCGGGTTTTGCGGTGGAGTAGAACGCGGCTGCGATGGCGGGAAGGCCAAAGAGCTTGACCCAGCCAGTGGCGGTAAAACCGGCCCACGGCGCAAGCTCATTAAGGGGGCGCGTGCTATGGGAGAGGATGGGGAGCAAGCTGCTCCACGTGGCGTAGATGCCGTCGTTAATGACCAGGTTGTCGTAGTAGATCGGCATGTAGAGCAGGTGGTGCAGCCCCATGGGCTCGAGCGCTCGCTCCAAAAGCACAAAGATGCCCACGCCAAAGGGGCCGACGCTCGTAAGTGCATGGCGCAGCGTTTCGGTCATTGCGTATACGGAGGGCACGATGGCGGCCGAGATAGCGGCAAGGGCAAACACGGCAAAAAAGCTGATGAGGTAGACCAGCGAGGAGCCCGAGAAGGTGCCGAGCCAATCGGGAACCTTGGCATCGTAGAAGCGGTCATGGATGGCGACGACGGTTGCCGATACCGCCAGCGGGCCGATAATGCCGGTGTCGAGCGTCTTGATGCCGTCGATGATGGTGATGCCGCTAGCGGAGGTCAAAGACGACGGGTACTTAAGTCCAAGATTGTCTCCGCTCAGCTTAATGATTTCGCTCAAAAAGAAGCAATAGGCAAAATAGGCCACGAGTGCCTCGAGGCAGCAGCGTGCCGGTTGCTTTTGGGCAAGGCCGATGGGCAGCGCTACAGCAAAAAGGAGCGGAAGGCGCTTAAAGACCGTCCACGAGCCGCGCTGGATGATGGTCCAAAAAACATACCAAGGGGTTCCGTATACGGCGAGATCGCCGACGATGTCCGCAGACGTTGCGAGGGCGGAGACGCCGACCATAAGGCCCGATATGGAAAACAGCATGGCGGGCGCGAACATTGCCCCGCCAAAGCGTTGGATTTTTTGCAGCATGTTCTGCCTCCCGAATATCGAGGCGCGTTGCGCGTGGTGAAACGTTTAAACAATGGATTCATTGTAGAGGACCAGACGATTGTCATACCGGCAGTTTTGAGCGAAACCGGTTTGGGCGCGACAGAAACCGTCAACGGTTAAATCCTGTCGCTTTGCCGATAATCGGTTTAAACAACTTCAAGAAATGCTATCGTGCCTAGCCATACATATTCATTAGAGGTGAAGTCATGCCAAAAGCGATTTACGAAGGAATCTACCGCGAGATCCGTTCGCGCATCATTAACGGGACTTATGCGTTTCAGGAGATGCTGCCAACCGAAGCCGAGCTGACCGCGGAATTTGGCTGCACGCGCAATACCGTTCGACGCGCCTTGAGCATGCTGGCCGACCAGATGTTTGTGCAGCCTATACACGGCAAGGGCGTGCGCGTTATTTGGCTCAAGGGTGAAACCGACATGCTGGGCGCACTCGAGGAAGTCGAGTCGTTTGGCGAATTTGCAAAGCGCAACAATGCCGTTGCATCGACGGACGTTAAGTCTTTTGAGCATTTGATTTGCACCGAGCAACTCTCTCGTCGCCTGGGCTTTAAGGTGGGCGAGGAGTTGATTCGCGTGGTGCGTGTCCGAAGCCTCAACGGCAACGCGCGCCAAGTGGACCATGGTTACTTTTTGGAGTCAATCGCCAAGGGCCTGACGCCCGAGATCGCCGCAAAGTCAATTTACGACTATCTGGAGCACAAACGCGGCGTCAAGGTGATGGCGAGTCGCCGTACAGTGAGCGTCGAGCTCGCCAACGATGAGGACTGCAGCTATCTTGACCTCGGCAAATACAACTGCGTTGCCGTCATGGAGAGCCAGTCGTACACCTCGGATGGCATCTTGTTCGAGGTCACGCATGCCCGCACGCATCCCGAGATCTTCCACTACCGCGTCAACTCCAAGCGATAGCCGGCTAGCTCGCAGCCTGACGAGACTCATGCCCTCAAAGCGAAAACGCCCGGTCGAACCGACGATGCATCGGCTTGACCGGGCGTTTTCTCTGCATTCGATAACAAATAATTGTTTATACAAAACTTGTCAAGTATCAAGTTGAAATTACCGTTCACCGAAGTTTTTCTACCGCTCTAGTAATACTTGTTCAAACAACTAGTCAAATAGCGTATCGTTCAAATCAGCAAAAGGGGCAAAGTCCCCGAGCCAATCTCCAAAGGCGGCGGCAAAGGGTGCCGCCACGGTGTGAAAGGGTGGATTGTAATGAAGAACGAAATGAGCAGAAGGCAGTTCCTGGGTTTTGCTGGTTCCGCGGCTGCGGTTCTTGGTCTGGGTCTCGTGGGCTGCGGTGGCTCCGCCGGCTCCGGCTCCTCTGCTTCTGGTGACGCTGCCGAGGTCTACTTCCTCCAATTCAAGCCCGAGGTCGACAAGGAGTGGAAGGAGATCGCCAAGGCGTACAAGGAGGAGAAGGGCGTCGAGGTCAAGATCGTGACCGCCGCCTCCAACACCTACGAGGAGAAGCTCAAGTCCGAGATGTCCAAGAGCTCCGCTCCGACCCTGTTCCAGGTCAACGGCCCCACCGGTCTTAAGAACTGGAAGGATTACTGCGCCGATCTGTCCGATACCAAGCTCCGCGGTGAGCTCATTGACGACTCCCTGGCTCTGCAGTCCGATGGCAAGGATCTGGGTATCGACTGGGTCCAGGAGAGCTACGGTATCATCTACAACAAGCAGCTGCTCGAGAAGGCTGGCTACAAGGCCGAGGACATCAACTCCTTCGACAAGCTGAAGGCTTGCGCTGACGACATTCAGGCCCGCAAGGACGAGCTTGGCGTTGAGGGCGCCTTCACTTCCGCCGGCATGGATGACTCCTCCAGCTGGCGTTACACCACCCACCTCGCCAACCTCCCGCTCTACTACGAGTTCGAGAAGGAGCACAACCAGGAGGACGATGAGATCAAGGGCGAGTATCTCGACAACTTCAAGCAGATCTTCGACCTGTATATCACCGACTCCACCTGCGATCCTTCGCAGCTTGCCTCCAAGACCGGCGACGACGCCACCAACGAGTTCGCAACCGGCAAGGCCGTCTTCTATCAGAACGGCTCTTGGGCCTACGCTGACCTCACCAAGGCCGGTATGACCGACGACCAGCTCGGCATGCTGCCGATCTACATCGGCGTCGACGGCGAGGAGAACCAGGGCCTGTGCTCCGGCGGCGAGAACTACTGGTGCGTGAGCTCCCAGGCTTCCGAGGATGCTCAGAAGGCCACCGAGGACTTCATGTACTGGTGCGTCACCGCTGACACCCCGACCAGCATCATCGCCGACAAGATGGGTCTGACCGCTCCGTTCAAGAGCGCCAAGGAAACCACCAACGTCTTCTCGCAGCAGGCCGTTGCCATGGCCAAGGACGGCAAGAAGACCGTTGCTTGGGACTTCGTTTACATCCCCTCCGAGGAGTGGAAGAAGAACCTCAAGCAGGCTCTGATCGCCTATGCTGCCGACAACAGCAAGTGGGACGGCGTCAAGAACGCCTTCGTCGATGGCTGGAAGACCGAGAAGGCTGCTTCCGAGTAAGCAGTTGCTGCCCAAGCTATCTGATTAGCGACAGGGGGCGGGCAGACGTTGGTTTGCCCGCCCTCTGCATATTGAAAGGACCCTTTTATGGGCAAAGCACTCAAGCGCTGGTGGCCGCTCTTTATGCTGCCCACGTGCCTGGCGTTTATGATCGGGTTCGTGATCCCTTTTATCCAGGGCTTCTATCTCTCGTTCTGCCAGTTTATTACCATTAACAACGCGCACTTTGTCGGTATCGCGAACTACGTGCGCGCGCTGTCCGATCCGCAGTTTGCCACGTCGTTCTTCTTTACCGTGGCGTTTGCCTTCCTGTCGACGGTGCTCATCAACGTGATCGCCCTGGCAATTGCGCAGGCGCTCACCCGCAAGGCGCTCAAAGGCACCAACATCTTCCGTACGATCTTCTTTATGCCTAACCTGATCGGCGGCATCGTGTTGGGCTACATCTGGCAGATCCTGATCAACTGCCTGCTCTCCAACGTGGGCGCCCAGCTCATTGCCCTTAACTCCGCTGCCGGCTTCTGGGGCCTTATCATCCTGACCCTGTGGCAGCAGGTCGGCTACATGATGATCATCTACATCGCTGGTCTGCAGTCCATTCCGTCCGACTACATCGAGGCCGCCAAGGTCGACGGTGCCACGGCATGGCAGACGTTTTGGAAGGTTAAGATCCCTAACCTGATGCCGACCATCACCATCTGCCTGTTCCTGTCCATCACCAACGGCTTTAAGCTGTTCGACCAGAACCTCGCCCTTACCGGCGGCGCCCCCGCGCACTCCACCGAGATGCTCGCCCTGAACATCTACAACACGTTCTATTCGCGTGCCGGTATCGCATGGCAGGGCATCGGTCAGGCCAAGGCGGTTATCTTCTGCATCCTGGTCGTAGCCATCTCCATGATTCAGCTTAAGGCCACGAGGTCCAAGGAGGTGCAGCAGTAATGAAACGCGATAAGGTTATCAACCGCGCGCTCTCGATTTTCTTTACGATCCTGTCGCTCGCGTGGATCTACCCCGTGTTTATGATTGCGCTCAATTCCTTTAAGAAAGCGACCGCAATCAGCACCACCACGGCGTTCGATCTGCTCACGCCCGAGACGTTCAACGGCCTTGCAAACTACGTGCACGCCCTTAACGAGCAGGGCTTTGCCTCGGCATTTATGTACTCGCTCATCATCACGGTCACGTCGGTCGTGCTGATCTTGGTGTGCTGCTCCATGTGCGCTTGGTACGTGGTTCGCGTCAACAGCAAGATCTCGAACTTCTTCTATTACCTGTTCGTCTTCTCGATGGTCGTGCCCTTCCAGATGCTCATGTTCACGCTGTCCAATTTGGCGGACCGCATCGGCTTCAACACGCCGTTCAACATCTGCTTTATCTATCTGGGCTTTGGCGCGGGCCTGGCGGTCTTTATGTTCGCCGGCTTTGTAAAGAACATCCCACTCGAGATCGAGGAGGCGGCCATGATCGACGGCTGCAACCCGGTCCAGGTGTTCTTTAAGATCGTCCTTCCCATCATGAAGCCCACCTATCTTTCGGTCGGCATTCTCGAGACCATGTGGGTCTGGAACGACTACCTGCTGCCCTACCTTACGCTCGACTCCACCAAGTACAAGACCATTCCTATCTTGATCCAGTACTTCCGCGGCGGCTACGGCCACGTCGAGCTCGGCCCCATGATGGCTTGCATCATGATGGTCGTTGTCCCCATCGTCATCATGTACATCCTCTGCCAGAAGTACATCATCGACGGCGT
>ENA-OQBL01000819-OQBL01000819.1-human-gut-metagenome-genome-assembly--contig:-NODE-819-length-14317-cov-4.647780_pt1 | contig 14317 bp, 22 predicted proteins | sample MGYA00242747_ERZ504553 | MGnify/ENA primary metagenome ERZ504553 (study PRJEB26092, sample SAMD00036240) | human gut metagenome | host: Homo sapiens | study: EMG produced TPA metagenomics assembly of...
CGTATGCACGGCTTCTACTACAACTAACGAGATAAGCAGCGAGTTCGTGACAGTTTTCTCGATGAATTTTAGAAAAATTTTTGGCAACGTACAAAAACACCTCTTGCAGTACATCTTCTGCCAGATATGAATCGCCCATAATTTTGTAAGCGGTATGGTAGACCAGCCGTTTGTAGGTATTATATACATCTATAAATTGTTCTTCTTTGCTTTGATCGTCAAGAACAGCTAAGTACAGGGAAAGCAACACAATCACCTCCAACGGATTCGCATGGATTGGATGTAGTGTGCCATGAACCAGCGGAAATGTCGAATGTTTTCCGTTCTGAACGAAGAACAGCCAGCATCATGACCTCACTTACCGTTGAGGCCGTTGCTGGCTGTTCGTTTGGCTTGAGATGTCTCCATCAAAATTGCAGAGCGCAACTGTCTTGAAACTCTACCATATATAAATAGAAGCGTTTTGAAAAAACGCGCAGCCTGCATCGGAACGGTGCAGAATGAAGGGGATTGGGCACAGCCCAACAAGCATTTTGCAACGCAAAAATGGCGTTTGTATAGACAAAATGCCCTGCTTGCCACAACAATGCGTCCTTTTGTCCGCAGTTTGAAATTTTAGATTGGAGAAAAACCGCCATGCTAACCTTGGAATGGATCGGTAAAAATAAAGTCGTGAACCATCATCAGAAAGTTCCCTTCCGGGTGCTGGAGCGGCAATACAGTTTTGATGAGCAGGGGCAGCACACCGAGAACAACGACAGTGAGAACATGACCATCCACGGCGATAATCTTGAAGCACTGAAAGCCCTGTTGCCGCAGTATGAGGGCAAGGTGAAGTACATCTATATCGTTATCTTAACCCCCATTCTAATGAGTATCCTAAGTTCAGAGAATGCAGTAAGATTAAACTTTATAATTCATATTATGTTTCTTGCATTATTCGAGATGAGGAACTATAATGTACTCTGTGGAGGTGCGAAATGGACTATATGACATTGAAAGAGGCCTCCGAGAAGTGGGGCGTGACACCTCGTAGAGTAAATTACTATTGCACCGCCGACGTATTCCCGGCGCTGTGAAAATGGCCGGTGTTTGGCTGATTCCCAAAACTGCAGAAAAGCCGATTGATGGCCGGACAAAAACAAGGAAGGTGCAGAAAGCATGAAACGATATAAAATTATGATAATTGAAGATGATCCTGTGATACAGGGAGAATTGCAAACATTATTGAATGGAAATGGATATGCAACGATTGGCATAAAGGATTTTTCTGCTGTGATAGAACAGATTCAGGATGAAAAGCCACATCTGATTTTGTTGGACATTAAGTTACCCGGAGAGAATGGTTTTGCTTTATGCTCTAAAATTCGTACCTTTTCCGAAGTGCCGATCATCTTTGTGACAAGCTGCAACACGGATATGGACGAGCTGAATAGCATTATGTTGGGTGGAGACGCTTTTATCACGAAGCCCTATAACACAGCAATCCTGCTTGCGAAAATTGCTTCTCTGCTGAAGAAAACCTATCCCGCACAACAACGGGAGAAGATCGTCTATGGAGATGCGGTGCTGCATCTGGAATCCAGCAGTTTGGACTATAATGGACGGAGCGTAGAACTTACTAAGAACGAATTGAAAATTCTCTATTATTTGTTCAAGAACGGTGGAAAAATCTGTTCTCGCGGAGATATGATTGAGTATTTGTGGGACAATCAGCTATATGTGGATGACAATGCTTTGAGCGTCAATATCAACCGCATCCGGGAAAAACTGGCGGGCATCGGTCTGACGGATTTTATCAAGACAAAGCACCGACAGGGGTACACGATATGAACAGCAGACGATATTGGAAAAACAGGCTACCATTTCTGCTGACGAACCTTGTTTGTATGGCTGCACTCACTGTATTTTTGCTGGTGTGCGGCAATTCGGTTTCCGCAGTAGTATTGATCCTGATTGTATGGGCATTGATTTTGCTGACGGGACTTGTCCTCACTTACTGGAAACGGAAGCGGCAGATGAAAAAACTTCTGGATATGGCGGAGCAGCTTTCCGAAAGATACCTCATTTCCGAAGTGATGGAGCTGCCGGAACAGGCCGAGGATCAGGTTTACTATCAGCTTTTGAAAATGGCTGGAAAATCCATGTTGGAACAGATTGGAGAAGTCGAGCGGGAACGCCTAGAGTACAAAGAATACATTGAGCAATGGATTCACGAAATCAAAACGCCCATTACTGCCATGAAACTCCTATGTGAAAACCACCGGACGGACTGGACAAAGGAACTTCTGCTGGAACTGGAAAAGACCAACCGCTTTACCGAACAAGCTCTTTATTACGCCCGCAGTGAGCATACAGAGAAAGATTATTCTGTCCGGGAAATGGCACTGTCCCAAGTGGTGCATCAGGCGATTGCAGATAATAAATATCTGCTGCTCCAAGGTGGTATGCGTCTGGAAGTGGAGGAAATACAGGACACGGTTTATTCAGATGAAAAGTGGGTGCGCTTTATTCTGAACCAGCTGATTGCCAATGCGGTCAAGTATCGTATGATTAGCTCCTATTAGGGAAAACACACTGTCAAATGGGGTATGTAGCCGGGGGTTAGCCCGCTACTGCGGGGTTTTGTGGTGTTGATTTCAATGTATTCTGCTATGCGTCTAAATTCATCCGCAAACTTAAATCTCACACTAATGTTTCCATTCTCATAAACCTTGATATGGTCGATCAGCTCAACGAGAAGTTCCCGGGAAAGCTGGTCGATATTTTGATGTTTTGTAAAGGCCACCAGTGCGGGATGTTCACTCTTTACACCGTTTGCCAGTTCCGCCCGTTCAGCGTTCAGCCGGGCCAGCACATCCGTAAGAGCGATGGTCTGTCGCTCATAATCGGCTTTCATATCCCGGTAGTCCTGCTGGGTAATTTCCCCGTCTTTCCAGTCTTGATAAAGGGACTGCTTGTAGCGGCTGATTTTTTGCCAGTTCCCGTTCCTTCGCAGCAATCAGTTCTTCCAAACGGATGGACTGGCTCTTTTTTGACCGGAGCGGTGTTAATGCGGGCAATCATTTCCGAGTATGAAACAGCCAGATGGACTTGCTGTTGTACCGCAAAGAGAACAGCGGCCTCCAGACGATTATGCTTGATTGAGTGCATTGTGCAGGCTGTCCGAGAGCGGTTCTTGTAGGTGGAGCAGGCATAGTACACATTATTGTTGTTGCCTACGCTCCGGGTAATTGCCCGCCCGCAGTCAGCACATTTCAAAAAACCGCTGAACAGGTGGACTTCCCGGCCTTTTGGAGAAGTACGGGTATCCCGCTGTAAGAGGGCCTGTACCTTATCAAAGGTTTCATAATCAATGATTGCCTCATGCGTACCAGCTACTTCCACCCATTCTTCACGGGGAACGCTTTCAACCTCGTGTACCTTATAGCTTTTTACCCGACTGCGGCCCTGTGCCAAATCCCCGGTATAGGTGGGGTTCGTAAGAATGGAGTGGATCATGCGGGCTCCCCACATAGGATCGTCATATCCTCTTGTTGAAACGGGTATGCCCTTTTGCAGTTTATAAGCCGAGGGGCTGGGTACGCCGTGTTCATTCAGATACAAAGCGATAGCCCGTTTCGATGTCCCTTTTAGGAACAAAGAGAAAATAAGTTTGACGATTTCAGCGGCATCGGGATCGATGATCAACTGGTGCTTGTCCTTTGGGTGCTTTATATATCCATAAGGAGCAAATGCGCCGATGTACTGACCGTTGCGCCGCTTGTAATCAAATACCTGGCGGATTTTCTTTGAGGTCTGGTAGCAGTATTGATCGTTCATCACATTTGTAATCGGGACGATAATACTGGAAACGCTGTCTGGGTTGAGATAGCTGTCCACATTTTCAGCAAGACTGATGAAGCGAACGCCCATCTGAACAAACAGGTTATCAATCAGACTTCCTGCATCACTGTAATTTCTTGCAAAACGGGAAAGGTCTTTTACTACCACGCAGTTTATTTTCCCGCTCATTACATCGGAAAGGAGCCGCTGGAAATTCTCCCGGTTGGCGTCCGTTCCTGTGTGTCCATCGTCTACATATTCGGAAACACTTTCAAATTCTCCGATATGCTTCTGGTAAAAGTCATTGAGCAGATCACGCTGGTTGATGACGCTGTTGCTGTCGTCCTTTCCCTTTTTCAAGTCCTCCTTGGAAAGCCGGATATATTCGCCCAGCCGCCAGCGGCGGACGGTATAAGAGGGAGAGAAACTCTGTTGCAATCCTCTGTTTTTTGCTCGTGCCATTGTTCCTCCTTCCCTATCACATTACATCTATATTATACCTCTGCCCGGGCGGGACAACAAGGATGCCTCCGCCTCGGGACACTTTGTCTCGAAGTAGAAACGGGCCATAACCGAAGTTACAGCCCGCTTTTTTGCCGGAGCAGGAAGTCCGTCAGCGTGTCCTGCAAGGACGGCCCGCTTTCCGCAAATTCAATTTTCACACCGATCCCGCCGATGCAAAAGCAGTATGGATTTTCTACCGCCTGCAAAAACAAAGCGATCCGCTCCTCCCGGGGGAGAGAGGTGTCAAAGGCCATACCGCTCACATCCGGCAGGGACTCGGGAGCCACTGCGCCGATGTCAACGCTTTTCATTTGTTCCAGTTCCTTTGCCGTTAATCTCACGGTAAAACCTCCTTATCAAAAATAGGATACGCCTCCCGCATATCGTGGGGAAACGCCAGAGGGCAGCACCCAAGCGACGCTGCCCTCTGGCCTCACTCCACATAAGTATAAAATAGAGAACGCCGCTCCCATTTTCTTGCCCTGTCCAAAGACAACCATACTCAGAGCGGCGTTCCCTCGCAGATAAGAGGGCGGCCCAGAGGGATAGGCGGCCAGCCTGTCCTATGCCGGATCGTGGCCGTGGGTTGGCCCGGCCCAGTTGCGGCGTTGGTGTTGTTCGCTCATTCTTCCAAAGAAAAAGTCACAGCGCACCCGCCGCCCGGCTCCCCGGACTATGCTCGGGGCCGCCGCTGTTTATCTGCGGAAAGAAGAATATCTCCTTTCATAAACCGAGACATTTTTTCATCATTTCCAAGTGGGGAAAATGAAAAAATCAAAAAGCTTTTTTTCATGCGCTCAAGGCCACGCTTGATCGACTGGCGGACAGACTCCTCATGTACACCCTCGGCCTCGGCAATTTCCTTGATGCTCTTTCCAAGAATGATGTGGGCATCAATCCTGCGCCCCTGGCTCTCCGGCAAAGAGTTGAGTGCGTTCCACAGACGGATGAACAGCTCCATGCGCTCCAGAAGCTCCTGGGGCGTTGGCTCATGCAGGCAGGCGGAATATTCGATCCCGTCATCGCAGTCCAGAGAATACTGCGCCTTATGCCGGGAGAGCCGCCGCTGGTAGGCCATTTCGTGCCGGGCATCGGACACAAACACTTCGGCTACCTCGTCAGAAACCTCGATAAACTGATCCTGTGTGTACCAATAATAAAAATCCTTCAGATTGATTGTAGTCATAAATAAACCTCCGTTTCGGTGTTGGGTGGATGAGTGACCGAAACGGGGCTTGGCGGGGATCGGCACCCCGGGGAGCCGCCCCGCACCTCGGGACAATTTGTCTCGAAGTACAAAAAAGCGCCTGGGCGACACAAAATCGCACAGACGCATGAAGTTTCATATTCGTTTATGTACTTTCTAATTTCACATCCATAGCCAGACTGTCCAGGAGGGGGAGCAACACGTTTTTTTAGCTGGTGCAGATCATGTGTACTGTGAAAAAAGGCAAAAATGAACACGGCGATACCTCCAAGATACCGCCGTATCCTTAAAAAAGGGCGACTTTAATACACCCCCCGTATTCTCATTTTTCAAAAAGAAAAACGGCGGCTTTGATTATGTAATTTCAAAGCCGCCTTAAGGTAAACCGGCAGCGGCTTCCCTCTAAAATGCTTACTTTTTTAGTTGATAAAAGTCATAAAATGCAGTATGTCTGGAGGTAAGTGTTTCAAATGTACCTTGTTCAATAATCTTTCCATCAGCCATAAAGACAATTTCATCATAAAGTTCAAGAATATCTTTACTCATATTGTGTGTAATAGTAAGTAGAGTTAAATCAGATATTGCCAAAAGTCTGCTCTCAATATCATAAGCGGTCTGCATATCTATTGCAGAAGTTCCTTCGTCCAAAATCAACAGCGGTTTTTTTTCGGATCAAAGCCCTTGCTACGGCAATTCTCTGTTTTTGACCGCCGGACAGGTTATCTCCATTTTCGCCAACACGATATTTAAGGCCATTTGGCACTTGTTTGATAAAACTTGATAGACCGCTTTCAGATAAAACCGATTGTAATTCATTTTCGCTATAATCTTCATGTAGACAAATGTTGTCAAAAATGCTTTCATCGAACATATAAACATTTTGATGAATGATCGATGACAGGCCAGTTATTTTATCAATATCCAAGGTGGAAAGATTGTCTGAGTCATATTGCACATTACCTTTAAAATCGGAATAATATCCGGCAATCAGCTTTATTAGCGTGGATTTCCCACAACCACTTTTACCTACAAAGGCATATTTTTTCCCTTTTTCAATGGATAATGAAATGCCGTTTATGACATTATTTTTTTTTTATCGTAGGAAAAGTACAGATCTTCTACATAAATCGCTTCGTTGAACGCAGGAGCCTTTTTTATACCCGCATCCCGCTCTACGAAATCCGAAAGATCATTTAACTTTTGCGCAATCGGGTTTATGCTTTTGATTTTAGGAATATTGCTGAAAATAATTAAAAGTGGATTTGCAAGATTACTGCTAACCTGCACCATACCCAATAATGCACCTGCGCTGATGCGCCCAATGATGATGAAGTATGCCGAAAGAAAAACAACAACAACTTGAACAAGAAGCGCAAGAACCATAGAAACAGCTTCGTTTGCGGCAATCGCTTTGTCTACTGAATACTTTGCCTTGATCGTATCTTCGTTGCTTCTTTCAAATCGTGCGAGGACATATTTTTTCATTCGATAGGATTTGATGACTTCAAAACCAGACAATAAGTCTTTTACATGGTTTGTAAAAGAAGATAGCATATCAGAGTATTTGTCCTGTCGTTTAGAAAGCACTCCACCAAACAAACTGGGTACAATGAGCATGATAGCGATTGAGATAATGACGCATATTGTAACAATAATGTCAAAATAAATCATTACAGCAAGAGATGCTATGAAAATAATTGTGTATTGAATGACTTGTAGGAGTGGAAGCAAATAGTTATCCTCAATCATTTTTACATCGTTTGTAATTGCGGATAAATAATCTGCAGTATGGTTTTTGGAGTATTCCTCTATCGTATGTCGCTCAATCCCTATAAAAGTTTTGGAACGAATATCTTTCATAATTTTACAAACAAATTTTTTGCTAAATAAGGATTGCAGATACATGAATACTCCCATAAGTGCAAAATAGGATAATGAAAATAGAAGTATTCTGATAAAACCTTCCATATCGCCCATATCCACAATGTCCATAACTTGTTGCAACAGGATAGCAATAAACACATAAGACAGCGAACTGATAGTTGTAAATAATATAGTAATGAACAACAAGAGTTTGTATCGTTTTAAGTATCGTATCATATAGCGATGACCTCCTATTTTCTGTTAAAAACTAAATCGCAAATAAGCCCCGCCGCACCCAAACCAAACAGGCAAATAGCGGCAGATTTGTACCCTTTTTCGGATAAATGTGCCGCCCCTATCATCAGTCCGATTTCTGCCGCAGCAGATACAGATTTAGATACAATGCGGAATGAACGCTTTTTCCACGCCTTATTTGCGGCAACTTCAATTTTATTTGCGGCATTTTCGATTTTTTGATCTAAATTAGACATAATAATCTCCTTTCATACATCAAATCGGTATGTAAATGCAGATAATAATACCTTATGAATGAATGTATATGATTGTAAATAAAACTGCCTTTTATAAGGCAATTTTATTTATTCTCCTATGTTTAGGTGTTCGAGGTAGCCTCGTACTATACCAAAAATTTCATCATCAATAATCGGCAATTTCATACTGTCCAACAGATACTTGATAAATGCAAACTTTGAGAGTAGTTCTTCCGGTGTAGCGGGATAGACAGAGGGAATTAACCAAAAGTTTGTAAGTAAAGGCAAAAGCTCTGAAAGTTCTTTTGCATATTCAGTCTGGATAGAACCATCTTCTATTCCTTCTTCAATAAGTTGTAACCAAAGAGGTGCAATCAATTTTCTGTTGGTATCAGCCAGTTCCGCTAATAAGCGGGGATTTTTCAAAAGCGGAATGCACTGTTTGCCAAGTTCTGTCCGATCAATGTCTATATGATTTAGCTTAATGACTTCACGCATTTTTTTCTAAACCGTTCAAATGCTTCTGCTCTTGTACGGTAACAAACGGGTTATTGTCAAAAAAGAGTTTTTTCCCCTAATGCGTTGATAATCTCCTCTTTCGATTTGAAGTGATGATAGATTGCGCCCTTAGTCAGTCCCCCAAGTTCATTTACAATATCTTGAATAGTTGTATTATCGTATCCCTTTTCCATAAATAACCGCTGTGACACTTCCAATATCTTCTCAACAGTTACTTCGGGATATTTATTTCTTGCCATATAATCACCTCGTTTCAATAACATACCTTTGGTATGATTACATTATATGTATTTTTTTCCTCCTCTGTCAAGATACATTCTTTTGGTACTTATATGAAATTAAATAGTCAGTAGCATGAAAATTATAGTCGTTCAAATACTATAACATGAAATGTAAAATTACATTAGGTGATGTTATGAAGATAGAACGAGATGAACGACGATTTGATTTTCACGATATAGGGCTTGCTATCAAGCGGGCTCGGGAGGCCAGCGGGATGACACAGGAGCAACTGGCCTATATTGTTGACCGGGCTCCCCGTACCATTATGTATCACGAGAATGACGGCCAGCACCCGAGTTTTAATACTTTTTATCAGTTGGTTACAATGTTCGATATATCGGTAGATCAATACTTTTACCCGTCCAAAAACAAAGGGAGCGAGTGCAGAAAGCGGATTGATGCCATGCTGAACTCCTTGGATGAAAAGGAACTGAAAATCGTTGAAGCCACGATCCAAGCGATGAAAGCGACTAAAGAAACGGAGGATGCGTAAGAAAAGCGTGACCTCCGATTTTTTTGCGCCAGGTAGCGAAAGCGCACGAAATGGCAAGCAATTCGGGTGTGGCCACACTCCGAAATTTTGCTGGCCGCAGGCCCGCAAAAATGCTTGTTGGGGAGCTCCCCAAACCCGCTGAACTTCGGGACAAATTGTCCCAAAGTCCTGGCGCTATGCGCCTGTTGTCTGCGGCCTGTCGCTACCGCTCCTGGGCCTTATTTTCCCGCCCATCCGTCACGCCGAGCAGATGATCAATGTTCGCTTTGACCGCCACAGCCTGCCGCATATCCGCCTGGGCCTTGCGGTATTCCGCATAGAGGGCATTTTTTCTTTCCCGCCAATTCCTGGCGGGACTTTTTCATATCCGCCATCTTTGGCAGTTTTGCACCGTCCAAAAGCTCATTCATAGTGGCCCGGGCCGCCCGGTAAGCGGCAAGCTCCGCCTCATGCTCCGACAGATATTTTTTACTGTACCGGGCCGCCTTGTAACCGTCAAACACAGGCCGGGTTTTTGCGTAGCCCACAGTAGCCGCCATGAGCCCGGAGGTCTTTTCCAGCTCCGCCTCCGTTTGCCGTAATTCCTCGGACAGCGTGTGAAAACGCTCGACTGCCTTTTCTGTACTAGCCGCCAGCGCCTCATAGTCCATCAGATCATTTTCCCGCAGGTACTGGAGCGCAGCAGCCATCTGTTTCAGATTGTAAACCTTGGCCCACCGTTCATAGGCCGGGCTCTTGCCCTGTGCCATGCGCTCTTGAATGTCTATAATCAGATTGACACGACAGGCAGAAGCCGGGGCCTCCTGCGGGAGCTCCGGGATCGGACGCTCCCCGGCAATCACAGCCCGGATGTCCTCGGGATCAAAACCATCCCCGAGGGTGGATGCCCGCAGGCGGGTGGGCTTATCCTGCCCGGGAGCAAGGAGGGAGATCACACCGCCACGGCCATACTTTACCAGAAAGCCGGACTCCTCCATAAGCCTCAGAAACGCCGAAAAATCGGCGGGCTGTTTTTGCAGAGCCTCCACGATGGCCAGCCGCACCCGCTGTTTTGCAGATGGCGGCTTTTCCCCAATCCACTGTCCATAATGGAGATACCGGCTCTTACTGTGCTGTTTGGGATTTTGGATCACAGAGAGGTCATGCTCAATGCACACCCGGTTAGAGAGCCGCCGCAGGGCAAAGCTGGAACCGATAAAATTATGGAACTTCCGAGAACGGTCAAAGGCCGTGGAATTGAAATAAATGTGATTGTGAAGATGGCCCTTGTCTGTGTGGGTGCAGACAAAAAACTGATACTTTCCCTTCGTCCAACGCATGGCTGTTTCATAGCCGATCTGGTTGGCCTCCTCCACTGTCACTTCGCCGGGCGGAAACGCCTGCCGGATCTGAAAAAATAAAGCTCCACGATCTATTGCCCGGCCTGTTTCCGCTTGGTACTGGCTTTTGGTCAGAAGAAACTCAGCCGGGGCCGATGCCGGATCGCAGAGATAGGCAGCCACAGCTCCTATCTTTTTCGGATTGAGCCCGTAAGCAAACCGATCCTCCATCGTCTGGACAGCCGTTTTTCCAACCGCTACCTTGTAGGGCCGGATATAAGTTGTAGCCGTGAGCACACCTCCTTCCAAAATAAACGGCGGCTGTCCATCCAGCCGCCGCATGAGAGTATTATACTTGTCTTTTAATTTTTAACAGTTTATCTGATAAACTGCAAGTTATCTTTATTTTTTTCTTTTTGAATTCCAAAAAGCTCCTCCGCCACAAACCAAAGCTCCTGCAATTATCCAGAATAATAAATCCATTATCATTTCCTCCTTAAATTCCATTTGTTTATTCAATGGTATTATAGACCATCAGCCTGTAGGATGTCTATATTTACTTCGGGACAAATTGTCCCAAAGCGTTATCCTGTAATAAAACTCTTTAACGAGTAGTTGAGACTGTCCAGCTTGTCAATAAACCACTCCGCCACAGCGGGCAGGCCAAAGGGCGAAACAACAAAGGCAATCACAAGCCCCTGTATGCCCCAGCGATCCCCCGTGAATAAAGCAAACAGGGCTCCGATCAGACAGAGAAAGGACAGGGTGCAGAACACCCATGACGCAAAGGAAAAAGCAAAATTCAATACTGCCACAAGGAGCGTGAGGGCCAGAACAAAGGGGGCCGCTAAAAGTTTCAGAATGATCCGCATCGCTTGATACCTCCTTGAAAAGTGTGGTTTATGGTTCCTTATATGGTTCCTTACATGATAATTATACCTCTGTCCGGGAGGGACAACAAGGATGCCTCCGGCTTTCAGCACCTCGGGACAAATTGTCCCGAAGTAGTGAAAACCGGGGAGCGGCATACGCCACTCCCCGGCAGGATCAGAGCTCCACCAATGCGGAGAGCTTTTTCAGCAGATCGGACAGCGGCCCCCACAGGGCGGCATAGTCCCGTTGCAAAGCGGCGATCTCCTCGGGGTAAATCCCACTGTAGGTATTCGCCTGGATCGCCACTTGATTGAGGTTGTTTGAGCACCGCCGCTGGAGCGATACCAGCTCCCGGACGGGCGAGAGGTCAACATGGAGCACATAGCCATTGAGGGCCATTTTCCGCATATAGGCCCCCATATTGCGGATGCCCGCCTCGGCCATGCGTTGTTGAATAAGGGCCTGCTCCTCCTCGGACACCATCACATGGAGATGGATCGGGCGGCGGCGTTTCTTTGTCATCGTTCCTCCCGTTCCCGGCTCCGGCGCTTGTGGGGCGGTTCCTTAACCTTATCCAGCTCCTTTTCCTCCGGGGGTGGGGCCTGGTTATTGAGAACACCGTCCAGCATATTGTAATTGTGCTCGGTGGCGATCTCCGCACTTTTCATCGGGTTATATCTTTCTTCCATACAAATCCTCCTATCGGTCGCCCCAGTCGGGGACAGTTTTTTCGTAGGCGGGATGCTCCCGTTTTTCAGAAGCCAGCCGCCTGGCCTCCTTGATTTGTTCTTTAATCGGGGCTTTCCTGGCGTATCCACGATCCGGAACAGTCTGGCAGCCTTCGGGGTTATCCCGGGCGGGACGGAGCTCATAATCGGACATCTGCTGTTCGGTCAGCGGATGGCGATACCACAGCTCACCCCATGAGCGGAACGACTCACCCTCCACAGGCTGGCGCTCCCCATAGTTCAGATGCGCCACAGGAAGATTATCCTTTGGCCGAGGGTAAGTGCCGATGTCCACAGGCCGCTGGGTGGAGTAATACTTAAAAAAATTCTGGGCCGGAGGTTTCCAGCCGTTTTACTTCATAGCTCTGTTCATAGTCAAATACCCGGCGGTTATAGTCCCCGATGGCCATACATTCCTCGTTAAAATAATGGCCCCAATAGTAGTCCCGCTGTCCGTCCTCCAGTGTAAACTGCCATGTCACAAAGGGGTTGGGAGCCTTAAAGTTTTCCCCAAGGGCAAAGCCACGGTTATTTTCAAACAGGACAGACTGGCGGATCACATAGCCTTGGTTTTCTTCCACAAAAACACCTCCTTCATCGTGTCATATCCTTTTCCGTTTTCCGGGCAAAAGGGGCTGGAGCTGGTAAGGGGCTCTGCCCATCCTCCGGGCGTAAAAATTCTATCCGGCCCGCCGCATAGATGGCATTTTTCGTAAGCTGTCTCTGCCATGCCCCCTGGCTGGGAGCCCACTTGAAACCGTTGCTTTTCAGTTCCCGCCGCTGTTCCTCCGATGGCTTTTCCTCAAAAAAGAGCTGCAAGCGGTTTTCTCCTTCGTTGATTTCCGCCCGGCCCCTGGGAAAGGCCCAGCCCGCATATTCCGACTGGCTTTTCAAATCCTCAATGCGCTGGCGTGTGCGGCGGATGTTGGCATTGTTGTTGGTAAGCAGATAGGACGGATAGGGTACGGGATTTTTGCGCCAGTCGGATGCCATAGAGGACTGGAGCTTTCCGATTTCCTCGGCGGACAGGGTGGGACAGCCCTCCAGCGTTTTATGCTTGCGGTAGTAGGCATTGACGGTTTTCATTTCCTCCTGCATGGCCTCCAGCCCTGCCAGCTTTGCCTCCAGCTTTTCCACAGCCCGGTCATCGTCTGCGCTGATCCCGCCCATGCCCGTTGAGCGCACCTTGTCCAGCAGGCCCTCGATCTGCATATATTCGCCCATGTTCTTATCCCGGGCGGCGTTCTGCTTTTCCTTTTTCCGCACCGGGAAGTTGGAACCTCCGGCGATGAGGATGGAGGGTACACGGGCATCTATGAGATTGCTCTGGTTGATGTTCTCCGCCAGCTTGCAGGCATAGCGGTCTATGAGCCCGTCAATCTTTTCGTGGTACATGGGATCGACACGCCCTTTCTGCTGTTCCCCGAGGGCATAGGCCTGATCCACCATTTCACGATAAGCGGCGGTAGCGGAGCCGGGAACATAGTCGGAAAAGCTGTTGGCGTTTTTAGCACGCCGGGCGGCCTCCTCATTGATGGGGTAATATTTCGGCATAATTCCTCCTCTCAGAAAGCAGGGACTTCGGGACAAATTGTCCCAAAGTCCCGCTGTATGGATGTTGACAGTATCGGGGCAAACGGGGCCAGACCGTAGAATGATACGGCAGGCCAACGGAACGGCCCCGAAAAGCCTTGATATAAGCGGGTTTTGCAGGCCCTAATTGTCAACGGATGCACCCCGCTTTTTCCGCATATATTCCCGTTGCTGGCGGCGGTGGGCTTTCTTTGCACAGGCCGCCGAGCAGTACGCCTGCCGCCTGTCCGGGGGAACAGGCCCGCCGCATACCGGGCATATCTTAAAATCCGGTCTTGGGCCCTCGCTCATAAGGGACGCTTCCAGCGCCGGATCAAGGGGCAGGACGGACTCCCGGAAATAGCGGCAGTATGATCCCGTCCAGCATTTACCCAGCATATAGCAATCGCTATCCAGCGGCAGGCATCCGTATTCCCGGTCATAGTTGGCGCACCATGTTACCACAAGAGAGCGGATCGCTGTCTTTTCCTTGCGTGTCAGTTCACGGGACAATCCATCACCTCGTATAATAAAATAGTAGTATTTATAGACCGCTCTCCAGCGGAATGCTACAATAAGTTCAGGATGCTGTGGATTGGTGGAACATCACCTACCGCAAAGACGGTTTTCGGGAGGCTCCA
>ENA-OQBL01000820-OQBL01000820.1-human-gut-metagenome-genome-assembly--contig:-NODE-820-length-14311-cov-2.114495_pt1 | contig 14311 bp, 16 predicted proteins | sample MGYA00242747_ERZ504553 | MGnify/ENA primary metagenome ERZ504553 (study PRJEB26092, sample SAMD00036240) | human gut metagenome | host: Homo sapiens | study: EMG produced TPA metagenomics assembly of...
ATGGAATTTAGCTATAATTCGTTTGATATGAACAGGATTAATTCTCCATCTCTTATTGACGAAATGAAGCTTGCGTTTGATTTGGCAAGACCAATGTACTCTTTTTGGGCCGACGCTTATGATAATATGCTTGATAAAGGTATAATTAAACCGGAAGACGCTATAAGATAATAGGTGATTTTTTGTTAAGATTTGTATTTGGCAGAAGTGGCTGCGGGAAGAGCAGTTTTGTTTTTAATGAAATAAAAAAGCTTGTAGAAAGCGGAGAGAATAATATAATACTCTTAACTCCGGAGCAATATTCTCTTGTTGCAGAACGCAGACTTTTAATGGATTTAGGCGAGGATATGGTCAACTGTGTTGACAACTCGTCTTTTTCTCGTATTTCAAACGATGTAAAAAAGAAATACGGATGTGATACTTTGCCTGCTCTATCCAAAGGAGGCAAGGTTATATTAATGTGCAAAGCTATCGATAACTGCAAAGATAAATTTCAGCTTTTCAATAAAAAACTCGATTCGCTGAACTTTGTTTCATCAATGATTAAGATTTACGATGAAATGAAATCTTGTAATCTTGATTCTTTTCAAATTAATGAATTATCTAAAAATATCGAAAACGATGTTTTATTTAAGAAATTAAGTGATATTTCACTTGTTATGAGCAGTTTTGAAGAACTTATTAACGGCAAATTTAACGATTCTTCAAATGAACTTAACAGAATTTATAACCAAATTTTTGATAAGAATTATTTTAAGGATAAATATATTTTTATTGACGGATTTAACGGATTTGTTGCACAGGAATATAAACTTCTTGAATTAATAATAAGCGAATCAAAATGCGTAACAATTACTCTTTGCAGTGACTCGTATGACAGCGGAGATAATTTTAATCTTTTCGCCTATGTAAACAATTCAGCTAAAATCATAAAAAAATTGCCGATAAATCAAATGTTAAAACCGAAATTGTTAAATTAGAAAATAATTTTAGATTCAATAATGATGAATTAAAAGCTGTTGAAAGTCACTTTTTTGAAAACTGTAACCGTATTCTTGATTCTAATGAAAATATACATATTTATGCATCTAAAAATATATCTGACGAATGTGATTATGTATCAAGAGAAATTAAATCACTGTTGAGAAATGGATATAAAGCATCTCAAATTGCGGTTATAACACGTGACTTAAATAAATATTTAAGTGAACTTGAATATAGTTTTACAAAATATGAGGTACCATATTTTAAAGATGAAAGGCAGCCGATTAATTCTCAGTCGCTTGTGGTAATGATAGAATTTATGCTTAGATGTATCAATTTTTCATTCAAAAGCGACGATGTTCTGAGCCTTGCCAAAACAGGACTTACCGACATTTCAGATGAGGATATAAACGATATCGAAAATTACGTTTTTCTTTGGAATATCAATGGCTTAAAATGGACAAAACCGTTTAATAATTCAACTAAGGGTTTTGTAAATGAATTAGACGAAAGCGATAAAAAAGCGCTTGATAAAATTAACGAAACAAGAGAAAAACTTATTAAACCGCTTGTTGCTTTTAAGTCTGCCGCAAAAAGCAGAAATTCAAGAGAAATAAGCGAAGCAATTTATAATACTTTAATTTCTTATAAATCTGACAAAAAAATTAAAGAATACGCAATAGAACTTGATAAAAACGGCTTTTATACTCTTGCGAACGAACAGGGAAGGGTATGGGAGCTTATAATGAATATTTTAAATCAGCTCGCAACAACTCTTGGCGAAACCGATTTAAAAACCTACGCTCAAATGTTTTCCCTCATCATTTCAAGTGAAGATTTGGGTAGCGTACCAAGCGGAATTGACAATGTTCAAATAGGTCAGGCTGACAGAATCAGAACAGATAATCCTAAAGCTGTATTTGTTTTAGGTGCTAACGAAGGTGAATTTCCGCAGGCAGTAAACGGCGGCGGTCTATTATCCGAGTCTGAACGCAGAATTATGCTTGATAATGATTTTAAACTTTATTCGTATGGCGAAATTATTAATCTTCAGGAAAGATATTTTGCATATATGGCATGCTCTTGCGCAAGTGACAAGCTTTATATTTCTTATCTTAAAGGAAACGGTAAGGACTATTCGCCGTCAGAAATTGTAACTGATATAGAGCAAAAGTATAAAGTTTTTAAAGAACACGATTTTTCTTATTTTAAAGATATTGACCTCGTTGAAACCGATAAAAACGCATTTGAACTTATGAGTGAAAGATTTTATGAAAATACACCTTTTTACTCATCACTCAAAGAATATTTTAAAAATGACAGCAGATATTCGTCGATTGAATATATTGCCCAAAACAAACCTTTGATTATTAAGGATAAAAAGAAAGCAAAAGAGCTGTTTGGAAAAGATATGTATATCTCTGCCTCAAGAATTGAAGATTTTTATAACTGCCCGTTCAGATATTTTTGCAAATTCGGTCTTTCAGCTAAGAAAATGAACAAAGGCTGAGATTGATCCGATGCAACGTGGCACTCTTATACACTTCGTTCTTGAAATGATTTTATCAGATGTCGGAACCAAGAAATTATCAACTCTTGATTACGCTCAAATTAAAGAACTTGTTGATAAATACATAACTAAATATTTTGAAGATAAAATGTCATTAATTAAAGGTCAAAACAAGCATTTTGATTATAATTTTAAAAGATTATCAAAACTTGTTTATGATGTTGTTATGCATTTGTCAAACGAATTTAAAAATTGTGATTTTGAGGCTAAAGCCTTTGAATTGTCAATAGATAAGGACGGAGAAGTAAAAACCGCAAGCATTGCCCCTTGAAAGCGGAGGAAGTATTCAAATAAGAGGTTCTATTGACCGTGTAGACGTTTATGAATTTTAACGGCGAAAAATATGTAAGGGTTATTGATTATAAGTCAGGAGTTAAAAAATTTAAACTTTCAGATATTTTAGATGGTCTTAATTTGCAAATGTTTGTTTATCTTTTTGCTCTTTGCGATGACAAAAATGCTGCGCTTAACGGTGTTCCTGCAGGCGTTCTTTATATGCACGCAGCAAGAAATATACTCAATTTCAATTCGCCGATTGAGGCAAAAAAATAATTTAGAAAGCAAAAAAGAATCAAGATTCAAAATGAACGGTATTGTGCTTTCTGATAAAGATAATGCGATTGCAAAGGCAATGGAGCATGAACTTGAAGGTAAATATATTCCTGTCAGTGCAAGTACAAAGGGCGTAAAAGGCGATTTGATAACGCTTGAACAGCTTGGATTACTCCATAAAAAAATAAATTCACTTGTTTAAAAAAATGGGAAATGAACTTCAAAACGGAGTAATTGAGCGTGCACCTATAAAAAATTCGACGCATTTAAACACCTGCGATTATTGTGACTATAGTGATATTTGCGCCAATACTAAAGCGATTTATAATAAAATCGGAGCAAATTTGAAAGATGAGCAAGTTATTGAGAGCTTGCACAAGGAGTTTGAAAACGATGCCGGAATGGACAACACAACAGAATGATGCAATTAATGCAAGAGGCAGAAATATTCTTGTCAGCGCTGCCGCAGGCTCTGGCAAAACTGCTGTTCTTGTTGAAAAGGGTAATCAAAAAAAAGTAACTGATAAAGATAATCCTGTTGATATTGATAAGCTGCTTATTGTTACGTTTACCAACAATGCCGCCGCTGAAATGAAATCAAGAATAACTAAGTCATTAAAAGATATTTTGAGAAACGAGCCTTTTAATAAAAATGCATTAAGGCAACTTAATTTAATGAGCAATGCGCAAATTTGCACTATTGACTCGTTTTGCATAAGACTTGTCAGAGAAAAATTTTTTTCGAACTTGGTATTAATCAAGATTTTACAAATTTGGACGAAAATGAATCAAGCCTACTTGAAGATAACATAATAAATAACATTATCGACGAGCATTTTGAAGAAAACGACGATTTATTAATTAAGGTTTTGGAACATTTTAATAAGCCTGACAGCGAAAAGCCTTTTATAAATGTTATTAAAAGGATAAGGAGATTTATTTACGCTCAGCCTTTCCCTTATCGCTGGGCATATAATATGGCGGAACTTTACAATCCTGAAATACCGTTTGAAAATACAGTTTGGTATAAATACGTTATTAATGAGGCAAATTATCTTATTTCGCTTGCCAAGCAAAGTGTTAAAGACAATTTTGATTTGCTTAAAGAAATCAATGATGAAAAATTATATCAAAGCTTTGAAGCAACATTTCAAGATGATGCTAAAATAATTGATACTTTTAGCGAAAAAATAAACTCTTCTTGGGATGATACGGTTGAATTAGGGATTCCTAAGTTGTCAACATTGCCAAGAACAACTAAACTTGACAAATATATTGCAAACCTTATTAAAGCAAACAGAGAGGCTTATAAGGGTATTTTGACAAAAAAAGTACCGCCGCTTTTTATTTGCTCATCAGAAGAATATAAAAATAATCTCAAACAGCTTTATTCTATTATGATTAAGCTTATTGATATCGTTAAAGAGGTTGACAAGCGCTTAATGGAGGAAAAAAATGAAAGAAATTCATATACTTTTTCCGACACAGAGCATTTTGCCATTAATCTTTTATTTAGTATTGATGGGGATAAAATCGTTAAAAAAGACCTTGCTAACAGGCTTTCAGACGAGTTTGAAGAAATACTTGTAGACGAATATCAGGATACAAATGAAGCACAGGACTTGCTGTTTACATATCTATCAAACGGTCATAATTTGTTTACCGTAGGAGATATAAAGCAAAGCATTTATCGCTTTAGGCTTGCAATGCCTAATATTTTTAATGATAAAAGAAAACGCTATGCAATTTATGATGAAAAAGACAGTAATATAAGTTCTAAAATCATTTTAGATAAGAATTTCAGGAGTTCAAAGGGTATTTGTGACTATGTAAACTTTGTTTTCTCTCATCTTATGAGTGAAAAAGTCGGCGAAATTAATTATGATAAGCAGGATTGGCTTAATTACGGTGCAAAATACGAGAAAAATAATGCTGTTTGTGCTCAAATCAATATAATTGACAAGGTAAAGGGCGAGGAGACAAATAAGCTTGAGGCGTTGCAAATTGCTAAGCTTATAAAGGAAAAGGTTGAAAATAAAGAGCAAATTAAGGATGGAGACACATATAGAAATATAAGATACAGCGACTTTGCAGTTCTTTTCAGAAAAATGAAAAATATTGTTGAGGATTATGTGGAAGTATTTACAGATATGGCAATACCTGTTGTATGTGATAATTCAAGCAGCCTTTTTGAAAGTAATGAAATTAAGATAATATTATCATTTTTGAGAACAATTGATAATCCTACTAAGGAAATTTCGCTTATTTCAACAATGATGTCGCCGATTTACGGCTTCACACCGGATGAACTTGCCGAAATAAGAATTGAAAACAAATATAAAAATTTTCTATTTTTCTTTATCAAATTTCAAAAATGCCTAAAGCAGTAGCTTTTGTTAATGATATCAAGAATTTGAAAAAACTCAGCGTGACTATGTCCGTTTCTAATTTTATAAGATATCTTATTGAAGAAAAGGGAATAGTTGCATTTATAAACGCTATGGGAAACGGTGAGCAAAGGTATCAGCATATTTTATCCTTAATTTCTTTTGCGCAAAGATTTGACGCAGGTGTTAATATCGGATTGACATCTTTTATCAGATACGTTGATAAAATTATTGAATCAAATTCAACTGTTGATTCAAAGGCATCACTTTCAGGAAATGATGACGCTGTTACAATTATGACAATTCACCATTCTAAGGGCCTTGAATTTCCGGTGTGCATTTTAGCCGGTACGTCAAAAAGGTATAATACAGACGAGCTCAGCGATGATTTACTGATTAATACTAAATATGGATTTGGCGTTAAAATTCATAATGAGGAAATGATGTATAATGTTCCGTCACTTCCTTATGCCGTTATTAAATCAAAAAATGCAAATGAATTAATGAGCGAAAATTTAAGAGTATTATATGTTGCTATGACAAGAGCTAAGGAGCAATTTATTACATTTATCTCATGTCAAAACTTAGAAAGCAAAATCAATGAAAAAGCTTGTTGCAAATCTTGTAGGCGGAAAAATAACACCATATACCGTTAATTCCTGTACCGGTGACGGCGATTTGCTTCTTCTTTGTGCACTGTTTCATAAAGACGGTAAAGTGTTAAGGGATTATTCAGAAATACCTCTTTACCGGATTTGGCGGAATTTGATATGAATATAAATATTATTGAACCCGAAGAATACAGTGAGAAAGTACAAAAAGAAGTTATAGCAGAGCCTAATAAGGAGATTATTAAAGAAATAAGCGATAAGCTTTCATATAAATATGAATATCTTCCGCTTTCGACCGTTGCATCAAAAATGACCGCTTCATCTCTTGACGACAGCGACAATAATTTTGAATTTATTACTTCTTCCAAACCGGCATTTATGAACAAGGCTGAAATGACGCCTGCCGAACGTGGCACGGCTATGCATACATTTATGCAATTTTGTGATTACGAAAAAGCTAAAGACGACCTTGAAACGGAAATATCGAGGCTTCTAAGTTGCGGCTTTATATCAAACGAGCAAGCAAATGCCCTTGACAAAGCAAAGCTTAATTCATTCTTTTCATCAACCTTTGCAGGCAGAATGTTTAATTCAGATAATATTTATCGTGAAATTAAGGTTTCTACCTTCGTAAAAGCAAACGATATTTATGATATCAAATTTAACAACGATATACTTGTTCAAGGAATTGCCGATTGCGTTTTTGAAGAAAACGGCGAACTTATACTTGTCGATTATAAAACCGATAGAGTGAAAAAGCGAAAATGAACTTCTTGACAGATATAAAAGCAAATAGCATTTTACCGTATGGCTATTGAAAAAACGCTTAAAAATGCCTGTTAAAGAAGCGGTTTTATATTCTTTCTGTCTTGAAAAGGTATGTATATATAAATAATTTTAAAAAAGTACTTGCATTTGCTTGCAACTTGTGGTAATATATCAAAGCGAAATGTAGAAACCAGTAAAGAGGTGAAAATAAATGAAGGACGGCATCCATCCAAACTACGATACTTGCACAGTTAAGTGTGCTTGCGGCGCTACTTATGAAACTAAGAGCACTAAAAGCGAATTGAAGGTTGACATCTGTTCAAAGTGCCACCCGTTTTATACCGGTAAGCAGAAGCTTGTTGATACAGGCGGACGTGTTGACAGATTCAATAAGAGATATGCAAAAAAATGGCTAATCTAAAAAAAGTGAAGGCAACGGTATTTTATCGTTGCCTTGTTTTTTGTCGGTGAAATATGAAAGAATATAAAACAGTTGAATTTGAGAGTAAAGACGAATTTGTTGAAAAGAAATCACGCTTTATAGGCTATGTTAAACCTGTTAAAACGCAGGAGGAAGCAACGAATTTTATAAATTCAATAAAGTCAAAGCATTGGGACGCTACGCATAATGTTTCCGCATTGTGCTGAGGGAAAATAATATTCAGCGCTCAAGTGATGACGGTGAACCGAGCGGAACAGCAGGTGTTCCCACGCTTGACGTACTGCTTAAGGAAAATTTAGTAGACGTTTGCGTTGTTGTCACCCGTTATTTCGGCGGAACGCTTTTAGGCGCAGGCGGTCTTATAAGAGCGTATTCTCATTCATCTAAAAATTGCGGTTGAAGCAGGTAATATAATTACTATGGCGCCGTGCAAGGTATTAAGCGTAAGCGTTGATTACAGCATTTTATGACAGGCTTAATATTTTGCTTTCCGAGTTTAATGCAAATATTGAAAACAGTGAATTTACAGATAATGTAACGGTAACTTTTTCTGTAAGAGAAAATACAGTACCGCTTCTTCAGGATAAGCTCACGCAACTTAGCAACGGCAAAATATATTCTTAAAGAAATCGGCGAAAAATTTGCAAAGGTTGAATAAAATTAGCAAAACCTACCAATCATTAAATTGAAAGGTAGGTTTTTTATTTGAAATCATAAGCTTTTTATCCCGAGTTTTTTATCATTTGTACTTATTTTAGGTATCACTCAACCTGTTGTGGCGGCTGTTAAAACAAGCGAGGGAATAAGTAATAAGGTTTTCAGGCTTCATATTCTCGCTAATTCCGACTCGACAGAGGACCAAAATATCAAGCTTATGCTTAAAAATTATATTCTTGAAAATACGCAGGATATAATTGGCGGCAAAACTCTTGACGAAGCAATTAAAAAATGCTAAAAACAATACTAAAGAAATTACCAATATGTGCAACGATTATTTAAAATCAAAGGGTTTAGAGTATAAGGTCAAAGTAAACGTTGTTAAAGAATATTTCAAAAACCCGTGTTTATGACGATTTTACGCTTCCTGCCGGTAAATACAATTCTCTTAAAATTGAAATAGGTGAGGGGAAAGGGCATAATTGGTGGTGCATTGTGTTTCCGAGCGTTTGCCTTTCAGCCTGCAGTGAATCCATGAGCGATTATTTAGATGATGACGAAATGAACCTTGTGTCAAACACTTATTCGCCTAAATTTAAGGTTGTAGAGCTTTATGAATCCGCAAAAGAAAAGATTAAAAATATGAGATAAATTGCAGTTTAATTTTTCTTGAAAACATCAAGCATATGCTGTGAAAAACCGACCAAATCTTCACGCTCGCATATGACTGATAAGAACTTCATATATTCTTCAAATTCTTTTTATTTAGCAAATTTAATTTGTTTGAATATAAATATGACAGCATATCAACACCGACAAAATGCAGTCTTGTCACATCATAATTTTCCATTAGCTTGTCAATATCGCATTTTCTGTATAATTCAAATATCTCATTAGGTGCTGAAACTGTCTGAAAATTTTCATCAATCCTCTCATCTTTAATGTACTGCATAATTTTTTTATTATAAAATAGCTTATATACGCAAGTGTCATTATTGCAATATGCAGAATATATAACGCCGCCTTTCTTGGTAACTCTTATTGCTTCGCTTAATGCCTTGTGCTTGTCAATATCATTAAATAAGTGATACATCGGTCCGAGTAATAAAACTATGTCGTAAGCATTATCCTCAATAAAAAATAAATCACAAGCGTTACCCTCAAAAACTTTGATTTTATGTTCTGTTTTAATCTTTGATTTAAGTATTTCTATATTATGTGGGACAAGCTCAATACTTGTTATATCATATCCCATATCTGCAAGCGCAATCGAATATCTGCCGGTACCTGCACCTATTTCAAGAATTTTTGAATTAGGTGTCAGGTACATTTTTTATGTATTTCATAGTTATTAGATATTCCGGTAAATGCGTTTTGCTTTTTAATCTGTTATCTTCGTCATATTTATTATAAAATTCAATTATTTCTTTCATCATTTATCTCCTTTTCAAATTCAGTTATTGTCATTTTATCGTTGATAATTTTTTCTTTTCCGTTGGGTTTATATCCGAGTTTTTGATATAGGTGAACATTTTTCTTTTCCTCTTTAATTGTATCGAGTTGCCAATGGTTATAATATGAATAAAGTTTTTCTATATCAATAATTGCTTTTGTTGCATAGCCTTTATTTTGATATTTTGGAAGCACAAACAATCTTGCAAGTATTGCTGTATCGTTTTTAGTTGCAATCCAAATTTGACCTACTTTAGTGCTATTGTGAATTATCCAATACATTTGAAAACTCGACTTTGTTGTTCTTGATACAAATTTTGCAAATGACTCTTTGCAGGGGCTTGTTTCATCGTAATATTTTTCATATATAGGTTTAAAACATTTCTTTTGCATACTAAATGCTTTTAAAAGTTCATAAATTTCAATTTTGATAACCATTTAAATACCTCCTAAAAAAATAACTGCTGACAAACAAACGTGTTCGTCAGCAGTTTAATTTATGCTATAAAAAAATCTAATTACCGCTATTGAACACAACGCAAATAAGCCCAAGCATAATGCTTAGGTTGTTTATACATAGCGCTGTTGTTCAATTTTGTAATCAAACAAGTCATAATAATTACCTCTTTTTTAAAATAACATATACTTTGCCCTTTGTCAAACAAAAAATGAATAAGCTCTGTAATATTGCCAAAAACGTTTGCATAAGTATTGATAGAAACTGTAAAGGAGATTCGTTATGGAGCTAAGCAAAGAATTTAAAGAAATGAACTGTAATGAAACAAGAGAAAGAATAAACGAGAGCTTTGACGTTGACTTTCAGCTTAATTTGCCGCAATATCTTGATGACATTGACACTCTTGTAAAATGTTGCGTCAAAAACGTTGTCGCCGATTATGACTTATCGTCATCGTCAATTATTATTTACGGAAAAAGTATAATCACGGTTATGTATAAAGCAAGCGACGGCTCTACGCTTTCCAATATATTCGAAGAAGAGTTTTCAAAAAACGTTTGATATAACGTCTTGCGATTATCCCGATTTTGCCGAGGTTAATGTTTTTACCGCTTATTCAAACAGCCGCCTTGTAAATCAGCGCAGAATCGACGTTCACACGGCTTTGAATGCTCAAATAAACGTTTTTTGCAAAAGATGTACTCATTGTCTTTCCTCATGCGAAAATGCTTTCATAAAAAACAGAGAAAAGAATGTTTTAAACATTAAGGCAACAGGTGTATCGTCAGTCGATTTTGACGAAGTTTTTTCACTCGGCAAAAATGACAGTCAAATAAAAATATAATAAATACATATATTGACTGTTCGGTATCGGATAAAAAAATTTATAAAGGATAAAATGCTTGTAAAGCTTGATTGCGAGCTGTCGATTGTTTATTGCAACGAAAGTGGCAAGAGCGACAAGATAAAATACAATTTCTCAACAAGCAGAATTATTGATATTGCAAATTGCCTTGAAACTGATTATTCGATTATTGACGCAAGAGTTTGCCAGCTATATGTTAAGCCAAAGGTAAATAATGATAACAAGCTTTGCGATATCGAAGCTGTCGGTAGAATTGCGGTAAGCTATAAAATATGCTCAATTGAAAAAGAAAGTTTTTCCGTTGATTCATACATTCCGCATTTTAAAACGATAAGTCAAACCGATAAGCTGTCGATTAAATCAAATCCTATTTATTACTACGATTCAAAAAGCTTTGAGCTAACTTTTGAAAATGAGAAAAGCATTGTTGAAATTGTTGACCTAAATGCGCAAATTGTAAAGGTAAATGTTGTATCGTCAACACTTAATTGTGCCGTGCTTTTAAGATTTTTCTATTTAGACGAAGGCTCACAACTTTGCTATTATGAAAAGGAAGAAATTTACAGCCTAAAGCTTAATAATATTGAAATGAACGGTGAAGCGGGAGTAAATCTTTTAAATTATGATTTTGTAATAAATAATACAAGCAAAATCAATTTAAGGCTTAGTATTGATTATACTGCTTTTCTTTATCAAGAGGAAAATATCGAGTATATAACGGATATTTCAACCGAGGAAATGCTTGATGATTCAAATGCACCGCAGCTTACATTATATTTTGCAAAGAAAAACGAAAGTGTATGGGATATCGCTAAGAGCGTTTTCAACCGATTCAAAGCTTATTATTGACGAAAATGAATTAACATCGGATATTATTGATACCAGACGGGTATTGCTTGTTCCGGGAATGTGAGGGTATGAATATGTATAATGATATTTACAGTGATATTTCCAAAAGAACAGGCGGAGATATTTATATTGGTGTCGTAGGCCCTGTAAGAACCGGCAAATCAACATTTATTAAAAGATTTATGGATACGCTTGTCTTGCCTAACATTAATGATGAATACGTAAAGCAAAGAGCTATGGATGAGCTTCCGCAGTCAGCCGCAGGCAGAACTATAATGACAACCGAGCCGAAATTTATACCGGAGGATGCAGTTGAGCTTAGTATGAACGAAAACATTAAAATGCGAGTTCGTCTTATAGATTGCGTCGGCTATATTGTTCCAAGCTCGGTAGGGTATATCGAAGAAGAACAGCCGAGAATGGTTATGACGCCGTGGTATGATGAAGAAATACCTTTTAATATGGCGGCTGAAATTGGCACAAAAAAGGTGATTACGGAACATTCAACAATAGGTCTTGTTATCACAACAGACGGAACGATTACCTCCATTCCACGTGATGAATATGAGGAGGCTGAGGAAAGGGTTATTGATGAGCTAAAAGCGCTCGATAAGCCGTTTATCGTTTTGATGAATACCGATAATCCAAAATCCGCCACTGCGGTTGGGCTTTGCGCCTCGCTTACTGATAAATACGCAGTGCCCGTTGTGCCTGTTAATTGCCTTGAAATGACAGAGCAGGAAATCAATGATATTTTATCCGATATTTTATATGAATTTCCTGTAAGTTCAATTGGCATTAATTATCCGTCTTGGATTAATAATCTTGAAAGCGACAATTACCTTAAAGCATCAATTTATACTTCTATTAAAGAAAACACAAGCGTTATTACAAATATAAGAAGTGTCGGCTCTTTTGCAGAAAGACTTAAGGAAAACGAATATATTGATTCAATCAATATTAATTCCCTTGATTTGTCAACAGGCAAAATCAATATGAAGGTTTATGTTGACAACAGCTTCTTTTATAAAATATTGTCTGAAAGCTGTAATGTCGAGGTTAATGACGAAAGAGATTTGATGAGTCAGTTTATCAATCTTGTTCAAATGAAAAAGCAATGCGAAAGGTTTAATAAGGCACTCAAGGAGGTTGACGAAACGGGCTATGGAATAGTTATGCCCGAAATGAACGAGTTGAGCCTTGAAGAACCTGAAATAATGAAGCAAGGTGGCAGATACGGCGTTAAACTTAAAGCGCAGGCACCATCAATTCATCTTATAAAAATGCAATACCTATACAGAGGTTGCACCGATTGTCGGCAGCGAAAGCCAAAAGTCAGGAACTTGTTATGTATCTCTTAAAGGAATTTGAAGAAAAATCCATCGGAAATTTGGGATACAAATATATTCGGAAAAATCACTTCACGAGCTTGTAAGCGAGGGGCTTAACAAATAAGCTTTACCGTATGCCGATTGATGCAAGAAACAAGTTTAGAGAAACAATTGAAAGAGTTATTAACGAGGGCTGCAACGGTCTTATATGTATAATTCTATAAAAATAAGGTCGCACAAAACGTGCGACCTTTAAAAATATCAATATCTTAAACCTCTGATTTAAACTTTTTGAGCGATTTTAAATCAAAATTGCCAATAGAAAGCTTTTCTCCCTTTTGAAATGCTTTTCCTCTTGCTTCTTCAACTGTATAAACGCTTGCACATTCAGGACATACGAGAAAATATACCGTTTGAGTATCAAGAAGCGTAGGCTTTACCGCAAGACGTCTTTCAAAATTTGAAAAAACGCCGAAATTAACTTTATTGTGACAATTAGGACAAACAAGTTCAACCGTTTCTCCTCTTTGATGTACCCATTTTGAATTTCCGAGTCTGTATTCCATTTCAATCACCGTTTATTATTTTACTATAAAATTAGGAAGTGTTCAAGTGTATAAAAAAATTATTTTATCAATGTTTCTTATTTTTTGTTTGGCAGGGTGCGCAATTACTCCAAAAAGCGATAATGTGCATGATAATGCCTCTCAAAATACATATATAAAAAGTGTATTTATTGCTTATTACGAACTTGAGGGGTTCACAAAAACAATGATGAAAAAACTTTTAAAAAAGAAATATCAAAAGCCTTTAAAGAACTTGCAAATAAAGGCTTTAACCGTGTAACCGTTCAGGTAAGACCTTGCGCCGATGCATTTTATAAATCAAATTATTTTCCTACAAGTGAATATATGTTTGGATATCAGGGAGCAAAATTAATATATGACCCACTTGAAATTATGATTGATACGGCGCATAAATACGATTTGTCAATCGAAGCGTGGATAAACCCATACAGAGTAAGTCAACGAAACGATTTTTCATTGTTGGCAAAAAATAATATTGCACTCAAATGGCAAAACACAAGTAAATTAATTGTGCTTGATAACGGAATTTATTTTAACCCCTGTTACAACGAAGTGACAGATCTAATTGTAAAAGGCGTTAAAGTAAAATTCTGTCAAACTATAATGTTGATTCCTTGTGCTTTGACGATTATTTTTATCCGACTAAGGACAAAAGCATCGACAAAGAAGAATATACAAAATATAAAAGTAACGGGGGAGAACTAAGCCTTTTTTGATTGGCGAAGAGATAATGTAAACAATATGATTAAATCGGTTTACTCTGCTGTTAAAAACAATTAATAAAAGCGTTACTTTCGGT
>ENA-OQBL01000823-OQBL01000823.1-human-gut-metagenome-genome-assembly--contig:-NODE-823-length-14292-cov-3.942605_pt1 | contig 14292 bp, 17 predicted proteins | sample MGYA00242747_ERZ504553 | MGnify/ENA primary metagenome ERZ504553 (study PRJEB26092, sample SAMD00036240) | human gut metagenome | host: Homo sapiens | study: EMG produced TPA metagenomics assembly of...
TGTAGATTAATACGGCTCTTATGATGGACATAAGGCAATAAGCGTTGAAATGTATATACACACGCAACAGAAGATGCTCTCAGTAGTGTTACCACACCTTCACAGGCGGTACTTGATGAATACAAAAAGATACTGATAACAATATCAATGATGAAGAATTGTATAAGATGTATCTCAAGTTGAAAGAAAGATATTGAATATGGAAAGAGATAGGCAAGCTGAATTAAGCGTATTTGGTTTGCCTATCTCATTTTTTGATTATTTAGATGTCGGAATCCAGCAATAGTTCATTATTATCACCGGTGATGTATTTTAAGGGATTTGGAAAGAAATCTTCGCCACAACGTTTATAACTCTTTTTGGAAATAGTGATTGGGCACAAGTCAAGTTCATTAAAATAACGCATATGACTTTTAAGATAATTATATTCAAATCCATTTGCGGCGGTATCAAGTCCTCTTTTTTGGGTATTTACAACTTTTAGTATTTCCAACAGTTCTTTTTTATCTTTTTTCCGTAGCCGCTTTGGTTAATAATGTCTTTCGCATCCTCGTATAAATAGAAGTCACCGGTTCCATACATTGATTTTAATCGTTGACAAAGGGTGGTGAATGGAAGAGTGTTTAAGCCATTTAAAAGATGCGATTCATCACTACCGCAATGCAGTTTCTTTTTATTATTTCGTAGCTGACACCTGTATTCGCGCAATTCTATACGTAATTGCCCGCGTGCATTTGCCAATTCGGGGGCATACTCAGGTGGAATAGTGTCATTCTCAAGATTATTAATTTCCTCAATTAACTGGGGTAATTTTAAATATAGAGATAATTCATAGCTTTTGCAGGTAAGTGTTATGGCGTGGGATTCTGGAACATATCGGTGTTGTGTACTGTTCAGTATTTTTTTTAATTCGAATGGATAAGGAATAAGAGCTTTTTTTAATAAACGCATATATTCTTCTGCGGTTTCCTGCGAGTTCAGCCAGAAATTTAAGCAATAGTCGATTCGCTGAAATTTGCCATGTACTAGCTGGTTTTTGAAAGGTCCGGTTATCTCACATATAGCGTTATCCAGAATATCTGGAAGCTGTGTCAAATAATCTTTGTCGATGATACGGGTACGTAGATTCTTGGTTTCGCCGATCAGGATGCGTGGATTAACAGTGAACTTGATTTTATATACATGGTAGTCTTGGTTTGGAATCATACAATCTACAAATTCGATACGATTAAATCCGAGTGAGTGGAAAGAACGGGTAACGTACTTAGTACATTTTTTCTTTCTGTGTTTCTTAAAATTACAATCTGGTTTTTCTGCCAGATATTGAAAAAGTCCATAATAGGTTTTGTCGCTACATTTATAAAAATAAGTAAACGTATGTACAGACAGTGACTTGTTTAGATGCTTTGGAATAATTGTAGTCATTTTTCGTGTCCTCCGTTAGAGATATTTTTACTCGCATTTTTGATTTTGCAAATTTGTTTTCTCGATGAGATTTTTTGCGATGCGAGAATTTTTTCTTCAAAAATAAATGGTATTTGTTCCCCTTATATATACGAAATGTATACCGTTGATGAATATATATCGTATTACGTTACTGTTATACAGAAATAGTTTTTAAAATACATATTTGACGACAAACAATCAAATAAGAATACTATGGGAGGCGATGCTATGTTTGAAACACTACCAGAAGTGCTTACATTAAAGCAGTCACAAGAACTATTACAGATTGGCAGGACAACTATACTTGAAATGATTAAAAGAAATGAATTAAAAGCATTCAAAGTCAGAGGAAGATGGAGAATGAAAAAAAGAAGATTTAAGCAGATATGTGTTACAATCGAGTAAAGAATAAATATATTTTGATAAGGGTCTGTCGGTAAATAACATTTTTTAGAACTGACAGCACCAAATAAAAATATCCTGACAGTTACAGGGCTTTCTGGTTCTGCAACTTGTTCAGGATATTCTTATTTTGATAAATACTTTCTATTTTTGGCCGCAAAAATTCCTCGTTTGTTTTTTTGTAGCTGCATTTTTTATAGGCAGTTTTCCCATCAAATTTTCTCAGTTTTTTCGTATAAAAAACGATGGTATTTATTTATATTTCTGCCAATGGCATACAGCATGAATTCTTTATATACCTTATCTGACGAGCGGTAATTAAAACGCCGGAGGTTCTCATTTTTCTTGATATCTCCAAAATGTCTTTCCGTCTGAATGGAACGTGTCTGGCGTTTCAGGATCCCGCGTTCGCTCTGGATATTGGCATGGGATCTTTCTTTTAGTGTAAAAAACACTATTTTTATAAAAATAAACCATTTTCATAAAAATGAAGATATGGTACTATGATTCTGTCGACTGCGAAAGATTTTTTGCAGATTGGTACTTTTTTTCGATACTGATAAGGAGTAATCGAAAAGTTACGTTTGAACAATTTGATGAAATATGTCAGATCGTGATAGCCAACCAGCTCTGCAATATTTTGAATAGAAAGGTCGCTTTGCTCCAGAAGACTTCGGGTTTGCTGAAGCCGGATTTCTTGAATGACGGTGGTAACAGTAGTACCGTTTTCGTGAAACAGTTTGCAGAGATAAGATTGACTGATATGAAAATACTCTGCAATTTCTCTGGCGGAGGTCATTGGATAATTATCACAGATATAAGAATAAATCTGATCATAACGCACCAGTCGAAGTGGATTGGAAGGCGAAACAGAGATCTGGCTGAATAACTGCCGCTCCATAAGGGTAAAAAGCGTACCGGATGAATAATAAAGCATATTTTGATGATAAATCTGTTTACGATAGAATTCTTCGTACATTTCAGCCAGCAGAGTATCCAACTTATCTGTGTAGGAGACTGAAAAATAAAGATAATTCCAGTAATGTGATTGATACAGCATATTTCTGAGAAAAAGAAGAAGAGCATTATTCGCCGAGATCAGATCGGAATAGTGACTTCTCAGAGAATCCAGTTTGAAAAAAATTATGCAAGATCTGGCAGCCATGATCAGGAGAAAAAGAATGAATCACCTGATGCGGAATCATACAAAAGGAATGTCTGGATAGAAAGACAGATTCCGGTGCGATTGTAAGATCTGTTTTATAAAATTTACAGGTACAGTTTCCTTTAAGAACAAACAGAATATCCACAAAATCCTGCTTACACAGACGATTTTGAAAATCAGGATCCTGCAAAAATACTGCGATTTCTTCATTGCAGCGAAAAACGTCAGATTCTGTGACACAGAGAACAGAATTCTGGCTGCAGCTTTTGGAAATATCAGGAAAAAGCGCAGCATCAGATGCAGTTAAGATAGATTGTAATGTTTGTTTCATAGCATGCCTCCATTATGATGTACTGACAGTCATTATAACAGATGGTGCAGGGAAGATAAAGACCAGAAACTAAAAAACTGAATAGTCATAAAGGTGTACAAAGTACTTAATAAGGAATCTGGTGAAATGCCAGAACAGCCACCGCTACTGTGACAGGGACGAAAACCAAGATATCACTGGAGAAATCCGGGAAGATGGTAAGTAGGATGAACTGGAGTCAGGAGACTTGCCTTTTTGACAGAATAATTCTGATTCGGATGGGATACAGAAAAATAATAACCTCTGCCTGAGGTAGAGGTTTGTTTTTGTGCTGATATGGATGCTGAGTCATATCAGCTTTTTTTTATTTTAAACACAATAAAAGGATGAAAATGAGGAGGAATGAAGATGGGAAAAGTAATTGCAAAGCGTTTTGTATTTATGATTCCGGTAGTTTTGGCAGTTACATTTATTATTTTTATGCTGAGTTTTGCATCGGCAGGAGATGCAGCTAGAGTTCTGGCGGAGAAAAAATATGAACATCCGTCACCAGAGCAGGTGGAAGAAGTACGGCATGAGGAAGGGTTGGATCAGCCTATGCTGGTACAATACGGGAAATGGTTAAATCAGGCACTTCATGGTGATTTTGGAAAATCATATTCTACCAGAAAACCGGCTCTTGAGGAATTAAAAAGGTATTTTCCACAGACATTTAAACTGGCAGTCACTGCATTTTTATTGTTACTGATTGTATCGGTTCCTCTTGGAATTCTGTCAGCAATTTATGAAAACAGGTTTCTTGATAAAGTCATTCGCATTTTATCGTCTCTTAGTGTATCCATGCCATCTTTCTGGATTGGTCTGATGTTGCTTTATATATTTGGAGTAAAATTTAAAATAATTTCTGTAATCGGCGGAGATGCCGGAGGAATCCCAATTCTTGCAGCATTTGCAATGGATATCAGTTTTTTAGGAATTATGACAAGATTGATCCGTACAAATATGATACAGGTATTGAAGCAGGATTATATACGTGCCAGCAGAGCCAAGGGACTTTCATCTTTAAATGTAATTTTACGTCATGGTTTGAAAAATATTCTGATTCCTGTGATGACACGTTTGGTATCAATTGTGATTGGTTTTTTCTGTGGTTCAGCTGTGATAGAAAGCAGTTTTTTCAATCCAGGGAATCGGAAATCTTGCATTGAAATCCGTGATCTCAAAAGATATTCCGGTGCTGCAGTGTTTTATTTTTATTCTGGCTGTTGGCATTGTAGTATTAAATTTTCTTGTGGATATCGCCTATTCTGCAATTGACCGGCGAATTCAATTAAAGTAAAGGAGAAGTCATAGAATGGGAAGCAGAAGAGAGCAAAGAACAGAAAAGAGCATGATTCAGAATCTGTACTGGAAACAGGTATTTCAGTCACCAAAAACAAAAATAGGATTGATAGTGGTAATAATTTTTTGCTGTGGCAGCTATCTTTGCACCTGTACTGGCACCGCATGATCCGTTGCTTGTGGATGTCTCAATTAAATTAAAGAATCCGTCTGCGGCATATCCTTTAGGTACTGATCAGCTGGGACGATGTATTTTGTCAAGACTTCTCTGGGGCAGCAGGTATTCACTGAGTTACAGTTTTACAGTGCTTTTGATAACCGTATGTGTTGGTGTGCCGATTGGACTGTTTGCCGGATATGTAGGTGGAAAAATTGACTCCATAATTATGAGGATCATTGATGTATTTATGGCTATGCCGGTTTTTATTGTGGCACTTGCCATTGCAGGAACCATGGGAGCCAGCGGCGCTCATTTGATTCTGTCCTTATCGGTTGTATCCTGGGCAGAATATGCAAGACTTGCCCGTGCTTTGACACTTCAGGAAAAAAATAAAAATTATATGACTGCACTAAAAGCCGGCGGCTGTGGCCATGGCAGAATTGTATTCAGGCATGTATTAAGAAATATCCTGCCATCTGTGATCGCACTGGCAACAATGGAAATAGGTTCAATTATTTTGTCAATTGCTGGTTTTTCCTTTATCGGCCTTGGTGTACAGGCACCGACACCGGAATGGGGGATTATGCTTAGCGACAGCAAGAGTTATATCCAGACTTATCCAAGGTTGATGTTTTATCCGGGTATACTGATTATGATCATTGTTCTGGCATTTAATTATCTAGGGGAGGGAATACAGAATGGAACAGCTAAAAAATGATGTTCTAAAGGTGATAAAATTACATGTGGAGTTTCAGACCTCTCACGGAATGGTTCATGCAGTAAAAGATGTCAGTCTGGAAATAATGAGAGGAAGGATTCATGCACTGGTAGGAGAAAGCGGAAGTGGCAAGTCAGTTACCTCTCTGACGATTATGAATCTGCTTGCAGGAAACGGAAAGGTGATATCCGGAGATGTGACACTAAACGAAAAAAGCATTCTGAAGTTATCAGGAAAAGAAAAGAGACAGTTATACGGAGACAGGATTGGAATGATTTTTCAGGATCCGACAGCTGCTCTTGATCCGCTTTTTACAGTTGAACAATTGCTTCTGGAAGGCCTGAGAAAACATCGCAGAATGAGTAAAAAACAGGCAAGAGAAATTGCGTTGGAAAGTCTGCGGATGATGAATCTGCGTGATCCGGAAGAATTGATGAAGAAAAAGCCCTACGAATTGTCAGGTGGTATGTGTCAACGGGTTATGATTGCCATTGCCATGTCCATGAAACCGGATTATCTGATCGCAGATGAGCCAACGACGGCATTGGATGTAACAGTGCAGAAGCAGATTCTGGAAGAAATTTATCAGCTATCCAGGAAAGAAAATCTGGGTGTGTTATTTATCACACATGATCTGGGTGTAGTGGCAGAAATAGCAGATGATGTTTCAATCATGAAGGATGGCGAAATAGTGGAAAACGGAACAGTCGAAGATATTTTTTTATCATCCACAGCATTCATATACAAAAAAATTTGTTGGATGCGGTTTTATAGGGGAAAAGTATGAGTATGTTATTAAAGACAGAACATTTAAAAAAATTATTATGGCAAGAAAAAAAATAGTGAAAGCAGTGGATGATGTAAGTTTAGAAATTCATGCGGGATCTTCCATGGCTCTAATTGGTGAAAGTGGAAGTGGTAAAACTACACTAGGAAAGCTGATTGCCGGTCTGGAGAAACCTACAGAGGGAAAATACTGGTTTCAGGGACAGGAGATGCAGGATTTTTCTGAAAAGCAGTTTCGTCCATACCGAAAGAATCTTCAGATGATTTTTCAAAGTAGCAGCGGTGTATTTGATCCTGGATACACAATCGGGGAAAATATTCTGGAAATCCTGAAATTACATGAAAAACTGGAAGCGAATGAGTATGAAGATCGGGTAAAGGAAGCATTGATTCAGACGGGGCTGGATCCTGATATTCGCAACCGTTATGTTGGACAGATTTCAGGAGGTCAGTGCCAGAGAGCCAATATTGCAAGAGCATTGGTATTAAGACCGGAGCTTGTAATCTGTGATGAACCGGTATCCAGTCTGGATTATTCCATACGAAAGCAGATCCTGCATCTGTTAAATGAACTGCAGGAAAAATATGAGATGACCTATTTGCTGATCACGCACGATTTATCCAATGTTCCATATCTCTGCAAAGAGGTGGCTATTATGTATCAGGGGCGAGTGGTCGAGTTTATCAATCATACGGACAGATTAAAAGAGACAGCGGCACATCCGTATACAATAGATCTGTTTGATTCCATTCCAGTGAAAGAACCGAGAATGCGAAGAATCGGATTACGGGAAAAGAAGATGTTTTCCGATACCATTCCGGAACAGGGCTGTTCATATCAGAGCAGGTGCAGCAAATGTACGAATATCTGCAAAGAGCAGATACCGAAACTGACCGAAATTGAAAAAGGACACTTTGCGGCATGCCACATGCTGTAAAATATATAACAAACACAAAGGAGAAAAGAAATGAAAAAACGAAGTATAGCAAAACTAGTAGTATTGGGAATGGTGACAGCAACCATGCCGACAGGTATCAATGTACAGGCAAAAGGAGAAAAAGTGGTTACAGCAATGACATCTATTGATCTGACTCCTGAACTTTGTGACCCTGTAAAGAGTGGTCCGGATTTCCGTCTTTACGAAATGATCTATGATCCATTGGTGCGTTATGGAGAAAATGGAGAAATTGAACCAGCACTGGCAGAATCCTGGAAGATCAGTGAAGATGGCACAACCTATACGTTCCATTTAAGAAAAGATGTGAAATTCTCAGACGGTACAGTATTTAATGCGGATAATGTGATCTGGAATTACAACAGATGGGTGGAACAGGAAGTAACCGGAAACTTTTCAGCAAAACTGGAAAGTGTAACAAAAGTAGATGATTATACGGTAGAATTTAAATTTGCTGAGTCATGCTATACATTGCTGATTGAATTTAGTTACCCAAGACCATTCCGTTTTACCTGTGAAAGTGCACTGGATGAAGATGGTGAATTTTACCAGGAAGTGGGTACAGGAATGTGGATGATCGATAGTTATGAAAGCGGTCAGGAGGTCGTATTAGTACCAAATCCAAACTATTATGGTGAAAAACCAAAAATTGATAAAGTAGTTCTGAAACAGGTGGTAGATGGCGATGCCAGAGTGATGGCACTGCAGAGTGGAGAGGTGGATCTGAATCTCCAGGATATCCCTTCTGAAAGCTACAGCACTGTTCAGGCAGATGAGAACTTATCTACAGAACAGCAGATTTCCACACTTTCTTACTATCTGATTGAAAACTATGATACACCGGCGCTCCAGGATATAAATGTGCGTCAGGCACTGAATTATGCAACAAATAATGAAAGTATTGTAAATGACCTGTTAGATGGTTATGGCAATCCGGCAACCGGTCTGCTGTCTCCGACCGTTCCTTATGTGACTGAAGAAAACAGTAAAGGCTATCCATATGATCCAGATAAAGCAAAAGAACTGTTAAAAGAAGCAGGCTATGAAGATACAGACGGAGACGGTATTGTAGAAAAAGATGGAGAACCGTTGATGCTCAGACTGGTATTCCAGACAGAAGAATACGCTTCCTGGAAATCCCTGTGTGAATTCCTGAAATCGGAATATGAAAAGATTGGCGTGGGTATTGAACTGGTAGAAGAAGAATCCGCAGCTTACTATGATGCAATCTGGTCCACAAGAGATTATGATTTGTGTATTTACCGTAGCTATGAAGATTCCTGGATGCCACATGGTTTCCTGAAATCTATGTTCTATGCAACAGATGGAGCAAAGGCAGTAAACTGGTACGATGAGGAACTAAACAACGATTTCGGAGAAGTATTAAAAACACAGGATGAAGAAAAACGTACGGAATTATACGATAAGATTCTTACACGTATCAATGATCAGGCAGTGACTGTGCCGCTGTATTATCCAAATCGTGATTATATCTATAACAATACCAGATTGACCAATGTAGAACTTGCACCAACGGCCTATGAAGGCATTAACTGGGCAACTCTGGATGTAGTGGAGTAAAACATGTTTGAGGAAATCGAAAATAAATGGACAGAAGATTCCGGTGATTATAATGACATGATCCAAAAACAACTGAGTAACAAAAGAATGGTATCTTACTGGACAAAAGAGTTGAATAAACTTCTTGGACCTGAGCCTCTTCGTATTTTAGAAGTGGGCTGCGGTCCGGGGTTTATGAGTATTATAGCAGCGCGCCTGGGACATGAAGTAAGAGCAGTCGATGGCTCATCAGGAATGGTAGAGAAAGCCAGAAGAAATATGCAGCATTATCATCAGACAGTGGAAATCTGTCAGGAAGATGGTGTTACTCTTCCATTGGAACAGGAAGAAAGTTATGATGTGATACTTTCCAGAGATGCGGTATGGACGCTGTATGATCCGGAAAAAGCTTTCAGGCGCTGGAAGAATGTATTGAAACCAGGCGGAAGGATTATTTATTTTGATGGGGACTATCGTACCATAGAACCCACATTAAAAAATAAGATTCGCATGAAAATTGCTGATTTTCTTATTTTTGTTACAGAAAGGAAAAACATATGAATCTGACGTAAAAGAAAGCAGTGGAATTTATGAAAAATTGCCATTTACGTCACAGAAACGTCCGGAAGCTGATTTTCAGATATTGAAAAAAGTACACTTTGCAAGAATTCAGATCAGAGAGAACCGATGGCTGAACAGCCCATGGACGATGGATTTCTGGAAATACGGATATCAGGGAAAAAAATTTATTGTAATAGCCACAAAGAAGGAGAAGTGACATGCAAAACGATAAGATCAAAGAGTACTGGGAAGGGGAAGCCGGTATTTACAGTGAAGGAATCAAAGCAGAATTACAGAGTGAAACAGCAGAAAACTGGAAGAATCTGATTCTGGAATATGCGCCGGAAAAAGAACATCTGGAAATACTGGATGTGGGCTGCGGTCCTGGATTTTTTGAAGTGACACTGGGAAAAGAAGGACATCATGTGACGGGAATCGATATTACGGAAAATATGATTCATGAAGCAAAGGAAAATGTAAAGGCAGCCGGTTTGTCTGCGGATCTGATGACCATGGACTGCCATAATCTGCAATTCCCGGATGAGACATTTGATATGGTGATCTGCAGAAATATTACATGGACGCTGGATGACCCGCAGAAGGCTTACAGGGAGTGGCTTCGTGTACTGAAAAAAGGTGGACGTCTCCTGGTTTCAGATGCCTGCTGGTATCAGCATCTTTTTGATGAAGAAAAGAAAAAGCTCTACGAGGCACATGATGCTGCCATGTGGGAAAAATATGGAAGAGGCATTCACGCTCACGAAGATGTGGAAACAGGGAAAGAACTTAGCAGAAATCTGTTTATGAGTGACAAAAAGCGTCCTGCATGGGATCTGGATTATATGATGGAAATTGGTTTTTCCAAAGTGCTCGCACTGCCAGATATCAGTGAAATTTCCAGAGCATCCATGGAACGGGAGCTGAATAAACTGACACCTCAGTTTTTGGTAGGTGGAGAAAAGTAAGATGAACCAGTTTTTTAGATTAGTATATTTTTTGAAATATGCAAAGAAAGAAACTGCAATCCGAATTTTACTGGGACTGGGCATAGTGGGTGCCCAGTTTTTCCAGACCTGGTTTCTTGCAAAAATGGTTATAGCAGTATGTGAGAAAAGAAATATGAAAGAAATTCTACTGTGCTTTCTGGCAGAATTTCTTTCTCTTTTTATCCGAGCAGGTTTGATAAAGTATCAGGAGTATTTTCTGAAAAAATATGCGGCGAAAGTGAAGAATGAGATCCGCAGCCAGATTCTGGATAAGATTATGGTTCTTGGCCCATCCTTTAAGAATGACCAGAGAACCGGTAATCTCCAGTCATTGATTACCGATGGCGTGGAATCGCTGGAAGCCATTTTTGACTCAGTATATACCACAGATTGCGGTGGTGATTTTTACCACAATAATTTTTTACCACTTTTATGTGCCGACTGGATCGGACGGTAGGACTTCTGCTTCCTTTTTGTGTCGGCAGTGACGGTTATTGTACCGCATGTATTTATGCCGGCAGTATCAGATGTCATGGTACTGTACTGGAAAGAATATGCACAGTTAAATGCACAGTACATCGATGATATGCAGGGGATGAGTACCTTGAAATCGCTGGGAGTCAGCAAGAAAGAGGGAAAAAGGCTAAAAGCCCAGGCCATTGGATTTGCGGCAGAATCCATGAGAAATCTGGGAATATCACTTTCAGATTCTACGTTAATTACGATCTGCATTACGGCAGGAACCAGTATCAGCATCCTGTTGTCTGCCATTCATGTGGCACAGGGAAAGATTCCTTATGCAATACTGATACAGGTTCTGTTTCTGGCAGGCGAATGTCTGCGACCGATGAATGATTTAAGTGTTTACTGGCATAACAGTTATACAGGATTATCCGTTGCTGAGGACTTATTGTATGTTCTGGATTATCCGGTTTCGGAAAAATCAAAAGAGAATCTGCAGAATACAGGAATTGGCAAGAAGCCGGAGATTGTATTGCAAAATCTGTCATTTCAGTATGAAAAGGATGGGGCAGATGTCTTAAAAAATGTGGATATGGTGTTTGAGTCTGGTAAGGTTACAGCAATTGCAGGAAAGTCAGGATCCGGAAAATCCACAATTGTAAATTTACTGCTGGGATTTTATGAAACAGAAAAAAACAGAATTCAGATTGATGGTAAAACGTTGGAAAGCTTCGAACCGGATTATCTGAGAAGCCAGATTTCGGTAGTATTTCAGGATAGTTTTCTGTTTTATGGTACGGTAAAGGATAATATCCGGATGGCCAGACCAGAGGCATCAGATACAGAGATCATGCAGGCGGCCATGGCAGCGAATGTCCATGATTTTATTGTAAACCTTCCAAATGGGTATGATACATTGGTAGGAGAACGTGGAGCTACTCTTTCCGGAGGAGAAAGACAAAGGATTGCCATTGCCAGAGCGATATTAAAGAATGCGCCAATACTGATTCTGGACGAGGCAACTTCCAGTGTAGATTGCAAAAAATGAACAGGAAATACAGAATGCGCTGAAAGAAGCGATGAAGGATCGCACAACTTTGGTGATTGCGCATCGTATGACGACAATTGAAGATGCAGATAAGATCTACGTTATGCAAAATGGATACGTAGAGGGATGTGGAACGCATGAGGAATTACTGCAGAAAGATCAAATTTATCAGAATCTGGTGAGGGCACAAAGTTATGAATAGAGAAGAACAGAAATTTACAAGACTGAAAAATGTCATACGGCTCTCGAAGAGACTGAAAAAATATCGTTTGCGTATGGTAGCTGCAGTTGTGGCTGGTGTGGGAAATCAGTTATCGATTGTGGCGGCATCTGTGCTTGGGGCATGGACGGTGGGATTGGCAATTGATGGAAAATTGATGCAGAAACTGAATTATGTAATCACGGCTACGATAGCAGCAATTATCATCCGGATTGTGTTTTACGCATTGGAAATGTGGATTTGTCACGATGTGGCATTTAAGGTACTTGCTGATTTTCGAATACAGCTGTTCGATTCCATTGAAAGAGTATCACCGGCAATTTTGCTGAATATGCGCTCCGGGCAGCTGGCATCCACATTAATGGGTGATGTGGAGATCATGGAATGGTTTTTTGCACATACCTTCGGAAGTGTTTTAGTGGCAATCATTACACCGCTTATTTTAATGATTATTTTATGGCAGATACTTCCGATTCTGGATATGGTGATGCTTCTCTTTGTGGTGGTAGCAGTGCTCATACCAATATGGATGAAAAAGAAAGCAGATGAACAGGGCCGGGAAGTCCGGGAAGCTCTGGCTGATGCCAATGCGGTAACATTGGAAGGCGTGCAAGGGTTAAAAGAAATATTGACTCTGAATTATCGAACAGGATACGAGGAAAAGAACAGAATATACCTAGAACGTATGTATAAAAAGCAGTTTTCATACAGTAAACGGCTGGGTACAGAAGGAATGCTGCTTCAAATGGTGCTTGGAGTATCCGGACTTGTGGCGGCGTTGATAGCGGCATGGTATGTAGGAAAAGACGGAATGGCAGCTTCTATGTATACAATTATTGTAGTATTGTCTGCAATGATTCTGGGACCAGTCATTGAAATCTGTAATACTGCGAGAAAATTTTGGGTTGATTTTTGCAGCAGCAGACCGGATTTACCGGGTGCTGGAAGCGAAACCACTGGTGCAGGATTCCGGACATGACATCAATACTAAGGAACTGACACCGGAGATTTGTTTTGAACATGTAAGTTTCCGATACAGAGAGGATCTGGATCCGGTAGTGGAAGATATTTCATTTCAGATTCAACCGGGGGAACATATAGCCATTGCAGGTGCTTCCGGCGCAGGAAAAACAACTTGTATTCAGCTGCTGCTTCGAAATTGGGATCCTGAAAAGGGATGTATTCGTATTGGGAAAAAAGATATACGAGATATATCTTTAAAGAGCTTGAATGAAATGTATGCCACAGTATTGCAGGATGTGTATTTATTCCAGATACCGATTTTGGAAAATATTCGTCTCGGAAGAAGCAGTGCAACGGATGAAGAAGTTATAGAGGCAGCAAAGAAAGCCTTCGCCCATGAATTCATTACAGAACTCCCGGATGGTTATCAGACGATTGCAGGAGAAGGTGGAGTGAAACTATCCGGTGGTCAGAGACAGAGGATCGCGATAGCGCGGGCGTTTCTAAAGGGTTCTCCAATTCTGGTCTTTGATGAGGCAGTATCGAATCTTGACACGGAAAATGAAAGAAAGATTCAGGAATCCATAGAGCAAAGTGCCCAAAACTGTACGGTCGTGATGATTGCACACAGATTGTCTACGATTAAGTCCGCAGATCGGATTATCTGCATGGATCATGGAAAAGTGGCTGAGACGGGAACGTTTGAAGAATTAATGAAGAAAAACGGATATTTAAAAAAACTGTTGGAAAATAGTGAAGACATGAAATAAAGGGGAACCTTAATAGTTCCCCTCAAGCAAATCCTTTAATGAAATATGAAAAAAGAAATCATGGACCATTGTATCATACTTCTGCCACAGCGGAAGGGTGATGCACTGGTCTTTTCTTTTGCATTCTTATGCATTTGGTAGCTTTAAAAAACCTTATTTACCGATAGCCCCTGTTTTTTTAATTACACTGCAATGTATTGTAAAAGCACTTGAAGCACTCAGCTCATATGTAACATTGTAAATGAAACAGATAATCCGGCAGGAAATCTGCCGGATTGCACAAAAATGCCAATGACACAAAACTTAGCAGATCTGTGACATGGGAGCCAATCTGATTAGTGACAAACTGAGAAAACAGCAACAATTGACAAATATACGGTATAGAAGTACTGTAATAAAAATTTACATATATTTTTTTTAGCTAAGGTATCAGTCTGA
>ENA-OQBL01000824-OQBL01000824.1-human-gut-metagenome-genome-assembly--contig:-NODE-824-length-14288-cov-2.565426_pt1 | contig 14288 bp, 17 predicted proteins | sample MGYA00242747_ERZ504553 | MGnify/ENA primary metagenome ERZ504553 (study PRJEB26092, sample SAMD00036240) | human gut metagenome | host: Homo sapiens | study: EMG produced TPA metagenomics assembly of...
ACAACATCTCAGCCGTGGTTTTATTGGAGAAGTGACGGCTCAATTGAGCATATTGTTGTAGAGGACGGTATAACCTCTTTGGGAAATTATTTTTTTTGACGGCGTTTCCTGCACCGATATTAAGCTTGCCGACAGCATTGAATCTATCGGAGGTTATGCTTTTTCAGGTACTCAAATAGAACATATTAAATTGCCCGATAAACTCAAATATATTAATAATGACGCATTCTATTTCTGCGATAATCTTAAGGAAATCGTTTTTCCGAAAAGCATTTCGTCAATCGGTACGTCTGCCTTTGAAAATTGCAGCGTTCTTTCAAAAGTAAGCTTTAAGGCAATGGGAAACGAACTTACAATAAGCTCACGTGCATTTTTTCAAATGTCCTTTGCTTAAAAGGGTTGATGTTCCGTCGCTTGCAAAGCTTTCAAAATACAGCTTTGGATATGAAAAGGCAAGTGTTGACGGCACTTATGATGGCTTTACCCTTGGCGTTTACAGTGGCTCTAAGGCGTATAATTACGCTAAAAGTTCTTTTATAAATTATAAATTGTTAAATGAAATTGCAATTGAAGAGGGTGACGTTGCGTCAAGAACTTATACAGAGGATAATTTAAATGAACAAGCGGTGTATAAATTCACTCCGAATTCATCGAGCCAATATACTTTTAAATCAAGCGGAGAAGTTGATGTCAATTGCGTTCTTAAAGATAATGACGGCAACACCTTGGCATCGGCAGACGATAATGATGAAAGCGACCTTAATTTTACATTGAAATATGATTTTGAGGCGGGCAAAACATATTAATTTTTATGTTGAAAGCGTTAATTCTCTCGGCACGTACAGCGTTTCTTTATCAAGCGAAGTTATTGTTAATGTTTCAATTTCTTGGGATATAACATATCAGGCAAGCGACCTTGTAGGTAAGAATTTTTCGCCTCTTGAATATATAAAAACGCAAACAGTCGATTTTGAATACGCAAGCGGATATGTTTATAAATTGCCATTTAATAACGGCACAAGCTATCGTGGAATGGAAATTAAATATAATAATCTTTTAAACGGCAAAGTTACCTGCGGTGAAAATAAGGACTCAATTACAGTAGGAAATAAAACGCTTGAATTTACGATAAATGTTGTTCATTCATACGTCAGTACGGTTGTGAATCCTACGATTACGGGTTCGGGTTATACAGAACATAAATGCGTTTATTGCGGCGCTACATATAGGGACAGCTATGTTGATAAACTCGGTCAGGACGTATACGGCAGTGTTTATCTTATCAATTCAAAATACGGCGGTGTGGACTTGAATCGACCGCTTGAAGATGTTGATATTTATAACAACGAGGGTAAATATGTCGGCTCAACCGATAAAAACGGAACTTTCAGTGTTGAATATGCATATGACTATATTGTTTTGAAATATGCAGGCGCCGTCGAGAGAAAAAATTAAAATTATAAATAATACGCCTAATCTCGGAAACGTCGGTCTTATTTACGGCGATTTGACGGAAGACGGATACATTAACGCAAAGGATTATGCATGTTTTGTGCATATGAAAAATTATGATATCAATTCAAGAGACGATATTTATTTAAAAAATCTTGATTCCGATAAAGACGGTGTACTTACTGATGATGATTGGGCTTTTGCAAAAGAATTTTATACTTTTGATAAGCTTTCAACGGATACTTACAGCAGTTTTTTACAATAATATAAATTTTTTGTTGAAAAAGTATTACTTATAATATATAATACTTAAAAATATATTTGTTAGGAATGAAAATATGAAAAAAGTTATCAGTGTATTTCTTGCGGTTATTCTTGCTTTGAGTACATTTGCTTTTGGCACAACTGTTTCTTTTGCAGATGAGCAAAACGACTTTTATTATGAAGATGATTACAGTACACCTGACCAAAGCGTTATAAGTGACATTTCCGTTTCTTGTGTCGGCAAGACGGATATTGAAATTTATTGGAACTGCTCTTATTACGGCTGGGTTGACGGATATGAGATTTCTCTTTTCGACGATAAAACAAATACGTATTATCCCAAGGCTTATGTTGACGGCGATAACTATTACTGTGTTTTAAGGTCACTTAATAAAAATACAGGATATAAAATCTGCGTTCGTTCCTATGTTTTCCAAAACGGAAGCTATGCTTTCGGTGATTACAGTGCTCCGGTTTCTGTTATGACCGCACCTAAGGGTACTTCGCTTTCATCTGCAAAGTATACCTCTAAGGGTAAGGTCAGCGTTAAGTGGAAAAAGGCAAAGAATGTCAGCGGTTATGTTATTGAGTATTCAAGAAATAAGAAATTTAAAGATGACGGCAGTAAATGCACAGTTTTTGTTTCGGGAAAGAGTAAGTCAAGCAAAACGATTTCAGGTCTTGCAAAAGGAAAATATTATTTCAGAATCGCTACATATAAAACTATAGGAAATGCAAGATATATCAGCACATTTTCTAAAGTTAAGAGTACGACGGTTAAATCTAATTTGAGCGTTAAGCAAATGCTCAATGCTATTAAGACAGATAATTCGGGTGCCAAGCAGATTAAGAGATATACCGACGGCGGTGTTAATATTTCTAAGTATAAAACCACTTATGATAAATTTAAGGCATTTACGTTTGGCACGCTAAGAACTTCAAAAAAACACGGTTGGAACTGCGTAGGCTGTAACAGTAATTTCAACAACTGCCTTGCTGCTCTTTTTGCAAAAAGTCAAAAAAACGATATGACGACTTTATCACTCTTGAGGCAGGAAAGGTTAAGAATAATGACGGCTCAAGGCCTATTCATAAATGGGCGGTAATATATCTTGCCGGCAAGCCTTATATTTTTGACCCAAGGCTTCAGGGATATACAAAAAGTTATACCCCAACCACTTATTTTGCAATTGCAAAAAGCTCTAAGAGAGCAAAAGCAATTTATATTTACGAAAATGGTTACGGCACTTTTCACCCTGACGAAAGCAACGTGTATCTTCAATACTGCGTTGACAGAATAAAATAAATTACTCCGGGAGGACAAATTATGAAAAAAGTTGCAATTATTATGGGCTCTGACAGTGATTTACCTGTTGTGGCTCCGGCAATCAAACAACTTAAGGAATTGGGAATTGAGGTTGAGGCTCGTGTGATGAGCGCACACAGAACACCAGAAGAAGCTCACGAGTTCTCGAAAAATGCAATTAAAAACGGATTTGGCGTGATTATTGCTGCAGCAGGTATGGCGGCTCATTTGGGCGGTGTGCTTGCGGCGTCAACTACTCTTCCGGTTATCGGTATTCCGTGCAGTGCAAAGGTACTCGACGGAATGGATGCGATGCTTGCAACAGTTATGATGCCTCCGGGAATTCCTGTTGCCACAGTCGGTGTTAATGCTGCTAAAAATGCAGCCTTGCTCGCTGCCGAAATTCTCGCTGTCGGCGATGATGAACTTATGGCTAAGCTTGTAAAAATGCGTGAGGATATGGCAGAGCAGGTAAAGCAAAAGGATATCGCCCTTCAGGAAAAAATCAAGGAATTATAAGTAATGTTTTGCCAAAGGTAAATTTCACTGTTTATAATTTCGCTTTTTGACGTTGTTGGGCGAACATTGTTCGCTCAAAGAAAAAATAATAATATAAAAAGATTGTGAAATTGCTTATCCGCAATCTAATAAGGAGTTTAAAATATGAACGATAGTTTCAGCGCAAGCTACGCCGCTGCAGGTGTAGACGTAACAGCAGGTTATGAATCTGTTGAACTTATTAAATCACACGTAAAAAGAACCGAAATACCGGGTGTTATGGGTTCAAATCGGCGGCTTCGGCGGTATGTTTGAACTTTTGGGTGCAGGTAATTACAAAAATCCTGTTCTCGTTTCGGGCACCGACGGTGTCGGCACAAAGCTTAAGGTTGCATTTCTTCTTGATAAGCACGACACAATCGGTATCGACTGTGTTGCAATGTGCGTTAATGACGTTGCCTGCTCAGGTGCAAAGCCGCTTTTCTTCCTTGATTATATTGCTTGCGGCAAAAACTATCCGGAAAAAATTGCTCAAATCGTAAGCGGTGTTGCAGAGGGCTGTGTTCAGGCAGGATGTGCGCTTGTAGGCGGCGAAACTGCCGAGCATCCCGGTCTTATGCCTAATGAGGAATATGACCTTGCCGGTTTTACCGTTGGTATCGGCGAAAAGGATAAGCTTGTTTCAGGCGATAAGCTTGCAAGCGGCAACGCTCTTATCGGTGTTGCTTCTTCAGGTGTTCACTCAAACGGTTTTTCACTTGTAAGAAAGGTGTTTAATATCACTGAGGAAAGACTTGGAGTTCACGTTGCCGAGCTTGGAAAAACTCTCGGTGAGGAGCTTTTAACTCCTACAAGAATTTATGTTAAACCTCTTCTTGCTCTTATGGATAAGGTTAACGTAAATGCTATCAGCCATATTACCGGCGGCGGATTTTATGAAAATGTTCCGAGAATGTTAAACGACGGTTTTAAGGCTGTTATTGAAAAGGACAAATGCTTCAAAAAGCCTATTTTCGACCTTATCGCAAGCGAGGGAAATATTCCTGAAAGAGATATGTTTAACACATTTAATATGGGTACGGGCCTTGTTATTGCAGTTGATAATGATAAAGCAGACGAGGCTGTAAGAATACTTAATGAAAACGGCGAGGACGCACGTGTAATCGGCGAAATCCAGACGGGCAAAAAGGGTGTTGAACTCGTATGATGAAAAATATTGCTGTTTTGGTGTCGGGCGGCGGAACTAATTTGCAGGCTCTTATTGATGCGCAAAGCAGGGGAGAAATTATCGGCGGTAAAATCACCCTTGTTGTGTCCTCAAATCCTGACGCTTATGCTCTTAAAAGGGCTGAAAATAATAACATCGCAACTAAAATTTGCGAAAAGAAAAATTATAAAGACAGAGCTGAATATACTGCTGCAATCAGGGATATTCTCCTTGAAGCAAAAGCGGATTTGGTGGTTTATGCCGGCTTTATGACTATTCTTGACGAACAAATTGTAAAGGCATTTCCAAATAAAATGATGAACGTTCATCCTGCTTTAATTCCGTCATTTTGCGGTGAAGGCTATTGGGGGCTTCACGTTCACGAAAAAGTTATTGAAAGCGGAGTGAAACTTACCGGTGCTACCATTCATTTCGTAACCGAGAAATGCGACGGCGGTCCTATCATTTTGCAAAAGGCAAGCGAGGTCAAATTTGATGATACTCCTGAGGTTTTGCAAAAACGAGTTATGGAGGAATGTGAGTGGAAAATTCTTCCCCGTGCCGTTTCTCTTTTTTGCCAAGATAAGATTGAAGTTTACGGCAACAGAACAAAAATAATTGAATAATTTTGAGGTGTAATATATGGAAATCAAATCTCTTGCAAACGAGCTTAATACTAATTCATATCCGGGCAGAGGCATTGTTCTCGGTCAAAGTGATGACGGCAAATTCGCTGTGGCTGCTTATTTTATTATGGGCAGAAGCGTAAACAGCCGTAACAGAATTTTTGAGGAAAATGAACGTGGCGGAATACGTACTAAGGCTTTTGATGAGTCAAAAATGGAGGACCCGTCACTTATTATCTATAATCCTGTTCTTAAGTTTAACGGTGACACAATTGTAACTAACGGCGACCAGACTGATACTATTTTATGATTCGTTTTTCTAATGGCGATTGCTACCACGATGCACTTTATCACAAGAGAAATTTTGAGCCTGACGCACCTAATTATACACCAAGGATTTCAGGTATTTTAAAGGAAAACGGTAATTATAATCTTTTCCATACTTAAGTCAAACTGCGGTGAACCGGAGTGTGTGAGATTTTTTCTATGAATACCCTGCAAGAAGAGGGCTCGGCCATTTTATTCATACATATAAATGCGACGGCAATCCTATTCCGTCATTTGAGGGTGAGCCTACTCCTGTTTGAAATCAATAGTGATATCGACGAGTTTACCAATATGATTTGGACTAATCTTAACGAGGATAATAAGGTTTCTCTTTTTGTTCGCTTCATTAATCTTGAAACAAAAGAGGAAGAAACACGTATTATCAATAAAACGAGAAATAATTTTAAAAGGGTGGCTCAAGTCACCCTTGCTTTGCTATTATAAATTATATATTATTTACATATATATTATGAATTTGGAGGAAAATATGAAAGTTCTTGTTGTTGGCGGGGGCGGCAGAGAGCACGCTCTTGTAAGGAAAATTAAAGAGTCGAAGAAGGTTGATGAGATTTTTTGCACACCGGGAAACGGCGGTATCTCTTATGATGCCAAGTGTTTTGACGTTGCGGCAACCGATATTGACGGTGTTGTGAACTTGGCTAAGGAAATTAAAGCCGATTTGGTTGTTGTTGCTCCTGATGACCCACTTGTTGCAGGTATGGTAGACGCTCTTAATGAGGCAGGATTTAAAACATTCGGTCCACGTGCAAATGCAGCGATTATCGAAGGCTCTAAGGTTTTTTCAAAGGAACTTATGCAAAAATATAATATTCCGACTGCTGAATATAAAGTGTTTGACAATGCCGAAGAAGCAATTGAATATATTAAGGAAAGAAACGAATTTCCTACTGTTATTAAGGCAGACGGCCTTGCACTCGGCAAAGGTGTAATCATTCCTGAAAATCTTGATGACGCAATCGCAGGCGTTAAGGAAATTATGGAGGATAAAATCTTCGGTGCTTCCGGCAATAATATTGTTGTTGAGGAATTTTTGACAGGTCCGGAGGTCTCTGTTCTTGCATTTACAGACGGTAAATGCGTTAAGCCTATGGTATCTTCTATGGACCATAAGCGTGCGCTTGACGGCGATAAAGGTCTTAATACAGGCGGAATGGGAACTGTTTCTCCTAACCCTTATTATACGCAAGACGTTGCAAAGGAATGTATGGATAAAATATTTATTCCTACAATTAATGCTATGAATAACGAGGGCAGAACATTTAAAGGCTGTCTTTATTTCGGCTTGATGATTACTCCTAAGGGACCTAAGGTAATTGAATATAATTGCCGTTTCGGCGACCCTGAAACTCAGGTTGTTTTGCCAAGGCTTAAGACTGATATTGTTGATATTTTTGAGGCAATTGACAATGAAACGCTTTCAGACCTTGACGTTGAGTGGAGCGATGATGCGTGCGCTTGCGTAATTATGGCTTCGGGTGGCTATCCTAAGTCATACCCTAAAGGAATTGAGATTACAGGTCTTTCAAACGGTCAGCTTGACGGTGTAACCGTTTACCATGCGGGAACTAAGCTTCAAGATAACAAACTTGTTACCTCAGGCGGCAGAGTTTTGGGCGTTACGGCACTCGGTGATACTCTTGAAAATGCACTGAAAAAATCCTACGATGCAGTTGAAAAAAATTTCATTTTGAAGGCGCTCATTACAGACGTGATATCGGAAAGCGTGCTCTTGAGGCGAATAAATAAGCTTTATACAATTTGTTGTAATTAAATAAATTGTGAACTTTTTAAAACTTTACAAAAAGGTTGTTGACAATTATACAAAATGGAATTATACTATGCGTGTAATTAAACTATTATTAAAGAACGAGGGTTTAAGTTATGGCAACGGTTAAAAAATGCAAAAAGAAGGTTATTGTACCTATTTGTATAATACTTGTTATTGCAATTGTAGCCGGAACTGTTTTTGGCGTTGTTAAGTCAAAAATGCGGTGAAGAGGTTAAGCTTAATACAATTGCTACAGGTGATATTTATGAAAAGGTATCATTAACGGGCGATGTAACCGCAGGCACTTCTAAGGAATATAAAGTCGGCGCAGTTGCTACGGTTAAAAAGTGTTAATGTTAAGGTTGGCGATCAAGTTAAAAACGGGTGATGTTCTTGCAACATTTGATAACCACCTCTCTTGACGGTCAGGTTTCTTCCCTTCAAGCTTCTTATAACGACGCAGTAAAGAATTATAATACGGCAGTAGCTAATCAAAAGAGCGCCAAAAAATTTCTGCTGCTTCACTTAAAAAAATGAGGTTTAATTTATCTTGATAAGAAGATAGCAAAGCTTAAAAAAGAAGATGACCAAAACCACACTACAAAGAAAAAGGAAAAAAATCCACTACCAAGGCAGCTTCAACTACAACAGGCTCTTATTCACAGTGGCTTTCTACTTCAACAACTAAAGCTACTACAAGCGCTTCTACAACTAAGCCGACTACAGATGACGGCAAGCCTAAGTATACAGTTTCTCTTTCGGCATATCCGTCAGCTGTTTGCGGTACTGTAACAGGCTCAGGCAGATATAATCAGGATGTCGGCTATATAACAGCTATTGCTACTCCTAATGCAGGATGGCAGTTCCTCGGTTGGTATGCAAACCGTGCCGCTTATCTTGCAGGTGACGCACCTCTTGCAAATACCCCCGCATGGACTATTCACGTTACGGGCGACCTTAGCTACATAGCAGTATTTAAAGAGGATACAAATTCAAGCACAACGGGCAACGCTACTATTAACGATATTGCAAATGCTCTTATACAAATTAATAATAACATTGCCTCAATTACTAACGATATTAAAACTTTAACCACTATTTCTCAAATTATTGCCACAACAATTTCAGGCGCAATCGCATCGGGTCAACTTAACAGCGAAGCTATTGCAAATCTTGTAGGTAAGCAAGTCCAAAAGGCAATTACAGACGGCATTATCGATTCAACCAAGTTTATTGTTGAAAGCGGCGTTGCGGTTGATATGATTAAAGCTGCTGTTTCTTCAATTGATTACAGAGCGCTTGCCAAGGGCGTTTCGGATTCAGATAATGCAGTTCTTACCGGCTGTGAAATTCAGCGTGCTATTCTTGCAGCTCAGTATGAAGTTTATAAAACTCAGGGCAATGCAACTGTTGTTGACGCTCAAAAGTCAGCGGTTGACGTTTCAAAAAATGGCTCTTGATGCTATGAAAGAGCAACAAACAGCTCTTAAAAACGGCTGGACAGCTGATTTTGACGGCGTTATTACTGCAGTTGATATCAACCCTGATTCTCAAACAACGGCTCTCACATCGGGTATTACCCTTGAAAATCACGATATTTTGGTTGCTACGGTAAGCCTTAGCGAATATGACGTTCATAAGGTTAAGGTTGGTATGCAGGCAAAGGTTACTACAGCTTACGGCGAATATGAGGGTGAGGTTGCAACTATTGCTCCTACTGCTACAGGCGGTTCGTCAGGCTCAATTCTTGACAGCGTAGGTTCAATGGCAGGCGTAAGCGGTCTATCATCTCTTACGGATTCCGGTGCAGGTGTTGAATGTACTATCGAAATTAAAAATCCTGACGAAAATATTATTGCAGGTTTTGATGCCGACGTTGAAATTCAAACAGGCTCATATCTGGGTGTAACTGTTGTTCCTATTGAGTCTATCACTCTCGAAAAGACAGGTTCTTATGTTTATCTTTATAATGAAGAGGATAAGACTGTAACTAAGACTGAAATTAAGACAGGCGCTATCTCAGATACAGCATACGAGGTTACGTCGGGTCTTAAGCCGGGTGATAAGATTGTTTCGTCACCAAAGACGGATTATAAAGAAGATACCTTTAAGGTTAAAGTAGTAGACAGCACAACTAAGTAAGGAGACTTTGCAGTGAATATTACAGAAAGTCTGAAAATCGCAGTCAAGTGTATTAAGTCAAATTGGATGCGCAGTCTTCTTACAATGCTGGGTATTATTATCGGTATCAGCTCCGTTATTATGATTATCGGCGCAGGTACGGGTGTAAGAGATTATATTGTCGGGCTTATTGAGGATATGGGCTCAAACGCTGTTCTTGTAAGCGTTGATACCACCTCCGCTACCGATAACGACTATATTACTCTTGACGATGTAGAAAATATTAAAAATAAAGTAAACGGTGTTGAGCGTTGCTCTCCTATGCTTATGGGCTTTGGCCGTGCTACTATTGACAAAACCGCTACAGAGGCTACGGCTATGCTTATCGGTGTAAACAGCGACGTTCAGTTTGCACTGACTGATTCGTGCGAGTACGGTCGATTTTTCACTGATGAGGAGTATAATGCAAATGCACCTATCGCTGTAATGGGTACTAACTCTGCCCAACAGGCATTTGGTTACGAGGACGTTACTAATGAATATGTTACCGTTTCTTCAAGCGGTAAATCAATGAAAATCAAGATTTGCGGCGTTGCAAATGTTGATGCACTCGCAAGTACTCTCGGCGGCTCAAGCTCTATGAGTAATATGTTTTCAAGTGCAGGCGGCGATAAGACTATTATTGCCTTGTTCATGCCTTGTACCACTCTTACTCAAATTACAGGTGTAGACGCTAATCTCGGCAGTGTGTTTGTTATCGCTAAGGAAGGCTATGATTATGATGCAGTAGGTAATGCTACGGTAAACTATCTTAAGTCGGCTCACGGCAATTATTCAAACAGTATGTATACCGCTCAGAATATGGCTACTTATGTAGATATAGTTAATATCATTATGTCGGTTCTTACCGCTTTTATCGCTTGCGTAGGTGCTATTTCGCTTATCGTCGGCGGTATCGGAGTTATGAATATTATGCTCGTCTCGGTAACTGAACGAACGCGTGAGATCGGTATACGAAAGTCGCTGGGTGCTAAGACAAAGATTATTACGATGCAGTTTCTGACGGAGTCGGTAATTCTGTGTTTAATAGGCGGTCTTATCGGCGTTACAATTGGTATTGCGGGTGCTTTTGCGGCATGCTCAATAATCAATATTAAGCCTAATATTACTTGGTGGCTTATACTTGTTGCACTTCTGTTTTCAAGCGGCGTCGGCCTTTTCTTCGGCATCTATCCGGCAAGAAAAGCTGCTCAAATGAGCCCTATTGATGCTCTTCGCAGTGAATAATTCTTTTTATAGTTTAATTTAAAGGTAAGCTGATGTAATCGGCTTACCTCAGCGTGTAGAAAAAGTCCAATTACAAATTTCTACACGCTGTAAGACTTCGAGAAAGTGAGATAAATTTCGTATTTTGCGAGTGGGTGCTGTACGTGGGTACTGCCCCCGAGCAAAAGACGAAAAGTGCCAAAAGTGGCTTGAACGTAATGTTCAAGCCACTTTTCTATAAATGTATTTTTGATTTTATTTCGGCAAGAGCAAGCCCTTGCCCTACGTCATTACTTTAATGATAATTTAAGCACGGCACGGTTTAGCCACTTCATCGACAGTCTGAAAGAACCACCGATTAGGTGGTTCTTAAAATATTAGTATTTTGATTTGCAAGAGTAATTTGTTTTACCTTTGACGGTTCTTTTTAATGTAAAAGTCTTACCCTTTTGAGTAACCTTAAGTTTAACTTTCTTTGGCTTAGCCTTTTGGCAGGTATAGAAGGTGCATGTAATTTTGCCGCCTTTAACCGTCATTTTAATTTTAATTGCATACTTTGTATTATTTTTCCATCTGAAATTTTTAGAACATTGCCAGAAATGGCAGCATCTCTACCAAGCGGAACATAAGATACCCTTTGGCTGTGTTGATGGCGTTCAACAATTTTTTGACATTTGAAATAAGTGCAGTGTTAAATACAGTTGAAGCAACCTGGCAAATACCGCCGGCAAGACCCATTGTTGTAGAATTTTCACCGGTAAAAACGTGAGCCTTTTTGTATCCTTTGGCTGCAGTTCTTGAACCGACTACCTTATTAAAATCAAATGTTTCTCCCGGTTGAATGATAGTACCGTTAATCTTTTTTGAAGCAATTTTCAAATTAGTTGTTCTATTCTTATTGTTTACATAATAAGAATAATAGGTTGCATATACATTAGAATAATATGAACTGAGCATTGTGCTTCTGTCGCCGTAATATCTGACGCCATTATAATCTTTATATGCTCTGACTTTTACATAATACTTTTTATTCTTTTTAACATTTTTTATAGCTTTCTTGACAGTTTTTGGATTTTTGATTTTTACATTTTTTTAAGCCCTTTTTGAATTTACTGTCCGTTGTATATGTAATCTCATAACCTGAGCAATTAACCTTTTTCCACTCAACATTAAGCGTAGTTTTACTGAGCGTTACCGATGTAAGCTTTACTTTGCTCGGCTTAATAAATGTAAATACGGTATTTCCTACCTCACCGTAATAATTTTTATCGTTAACTGTTTTGTACGCCCTTACTTGATAGTAATAAGCAGTTGAATTTTTAAGTGAAGATACCTTATAAGATGTTTGGCTGTTTGAAACATGTGCTAAATGAACATAAGCGTTTTTTAGCGCTGTCAAATTTTCAATATTTCATAACCTGACACCTTAGAAGCCGCACTCCAGCTGATTACGGCTGAGGTTGCACTGCTTTTTTTTATTGAAACCGAGGCGATTTTTTCAGGTAAAAATAATATAAGTTTTTGAGATACTGCCGGAATAATTACCAATTCCTTTAATTTTAACAGTAGCAACACCGGGAGCGTTGTTATTTGAATATGTTGCCGTAAAATCAGTATTTTGAATTAAATAATTATGATTATACGCAACATAAACGACAGGCGTAATTGATTGACCGTTATAAACAAACGATGATTTTTCTAATGATACTGACACCTTTTTATCATCAAATTTAATTGGTGTGATTTTGAATTCCTTGACTGCTGTTCCCGAATAATTATTAATACCGGTAATTGTAGCCTTAACTGTGCCAACATCAACATTATTGCTGTATTTTACTGTATAATCCGTATTTTCTAAAAGAGTTATTCCATTATAGATAACTGCCGGATTTTTAGCTGTGCCGTCATAAACAAAGCTCTGCTGTGAAAGAGTTACGTTTGTATCTGTAAGCACCTTTGCATCATCGGCATAAGCTGAAAATGAAAATCCAAGACACAATGCTGCAAATAATACAGATACAATTAAGCTTAAACTTTTTTTGCATAATCATTCTCCTATTTATTTTGTCCGTAATAAGCATTTTTTCCATGCTTTCTTTGATAATGCTTATCAAGCAAATACTGCTCAATGCCTATATTAGATTCATTATCAAGTGCGGCAATTTGTTCTGTTTGATAAGCCATTTTTGAAACTTCTTCAAGAATTAAAGCATTTTCAACGGCTTTAAACGGATTTTTTCCCCAAGTAAAAGGCCCGTGCCTATGAATTAAAATTGCAGGACATTCCTCAGGGCTTATTCCCCTGTTCTTAAATTCTTCAACAATAACTTTACCTGTGTTAAGCTCATATTCGCTGTTAACCTCAGCTTCACTTAATCCCCTTGCACAAGGAATTGAGCAATTTGCAAAGTCAGCATGGGTTGTTCCGTAAGCGTTAACATCTCTGCCGGCTTGCGCCCAAGAACATGCCCAGGGTGAATGAGTATGAACTATACCGCCTATTTCAGGAAAGCTTCTGTAAAGTTCAAGATGAGTAGGTGTGTCAGAGGAAGGATTTAAATCGCCCTCAACCTTGTTTCCGTTCAAATCCATAACAACCATATCAGATGCTTTCATATCATCATATGGCACACCGGACGGTTTTATTACAAACAATCCTTTTTCACGGTCAATACCTGAAACATTTCCCCATGTAAGAACAACAAGACCGTATTTCACAAGCTGAAGATTTGCTTTAAAGACATCTTCTTTAAGCTTTTCTAACATTTATGCCATCTCCTTACATACCAAGCTTATATGCAACATCGTTGTAAAAAAGTTCTTTTTTGAAAGAATTAATTTCTGTGTTTTTATTTATGTGGATAAATTCTATACCCATAATCTCAGCAAAATCTCTCATATGCTCTGCCGTAAGTGAGTACGAGAGAACAGAGTGGTGAGCACCGCCTGCATAAATCCAAGCTTCTGCAGAGGTTTGAAGGCAAGGAAGAGGCTTCCAAAGAACGCCTGCAACAGGAAGCTTTGGCATATCATTTACCTGCTCTTTACATTCAACGTCATTAACAATCATTCTTAGCCTGTCACCCATATCAACAAGAGTAACTACAATAGCATTACCTGTCTGCGCTTTAAAAACAAGACGAGCCGGGTCTTCCCTGTCGCCGATGCCGAGAGGATGCACCTGAATTTTCGGCTTATTAGCCGCAATACTTGGGCAAACTTCGAGCATATGCGAGCCTAAAAGCATTTCATTGCCGGGCTCAAAGTGATAGGTATAATCTTCCATAAACGCTGTACCGCCGTTCATACCCTCAGCCATAAGCTTCATAATTCTTATCATAGCGGCAACTTTCCAGTCTCCCTCTGCACCAAAACCGTAACCTTGGCGCATTAAATCCTGTGCGGCAAGACCGGGAAGCTGACGAAGCTCCT
>ENA-OQBL01000825-OQBL01000825.1-human-gut-metagenome-genome-assembly--contig:-NODE-825-length-14260-cov-4.950824_pt1 | contig 14260 bp, 12 predicted proteins | sample MGYA00242747_ERZ504553 | MGnify/ENA primary metagenome ERZ504553 (study PRJEB26092, sample SAMD00036240) | human gut metagenome | host: Homo sapiens | study: EMG produced TPA metagenomics assembly of...
CAACGGGCTGGATGCTCTCCAGAACCTCGCGCACAGCCTGCAGGAACTCAGGCTCGTTGGCATTGCGCTTTTCCAGACCTTCGTAAACGCGCTTCAGGTATTCATTCGTCAGCATAGTAGAATACTCCTTTTCCCAATTACTCTATAAAATTTGAAAAAGACGAAACCGCCCGGCCCGCCGCACAGCGGACGCGCTGCTAAAACGCTTTGGGACGATCCCGGATTTCCGTTCTTACACACCGGCCTGCTTATGGCTGCAGACCGCTTTATTATTATAAAGCATTTCTGTGGGTTTGACAATAGCGAGAAAGCAGAAAATGCTTCAAAAAAACAGATGAAAAGTTGAGACCGCTTCACAAAACGAAAAATAAAAGAAAAAAACGGCACAGAACCTTGTTTTTTAAAGCGCTGGCAGAACAAAAGAAATACGGAAAAGAACGTCTTTTCTCCATTTTGCTGCATTTCGCAGGCGCAGAAAGCCATATTTTCTGCAACCAAAAAGCCCTGCACCACGCAAACGGCACAGGGCAGAGAAACGATTTTTACTTCTTCAGCAGCTTTTCGCAGGCATCTGCGGCACCTTCCAGATATTCGCCGCCGTAGGTTTCGATCATGCCGGCATCGGAAAGCGCAGCCAGCTGGGGATCGATGGGGCACTTGGCCAGCACGGGCAGGCCGTGCTTTGCAGCCACCTCATCCACATGGCTCTCGCCGAACACATTGATGTGCTTGCCGCAGTCGGGGCAGACGATGTAGCTCATGTTCTCCACGATGCCCAGCATGGGTACCTTCATCATTTCAGCCATGTTCACGGCCTTGGCCACGATCATGCTCACCAGCTCCTGCGGGCTTGCCACCACAACAATGCCGTCCACCGGCAGGCTCTGGAACACGGTCAGGGGCACATCACCGGTTCCCGGGGGCATGTCCACGAACAGAAAGTCCACGTCCTTCCAGACCACATCGGTCCAGAACTGCTTGACAGCACCGGCAATGACCGGGCCGCGCCACACAACGGGGTCTTCCTCGTTTTCCACCAGCAGATTGATGCTCATAACATCGATGCCCATGCGGCTCTGGATGGGCCAGCAGCCCTTGTCGTCGGCCATGGCGCGGCCATGGATGCCGAACAGCTTGGGAATGGACGGGCCGGTGATGTCGGCATCCAGAATGCCGCAGTGGTAGCCGCGGCGTGCCATGGCGCAGGCCAGCAGAGCGCTGGTCATGCTCTTGCCAACGCCGCCCTTGCCGGACACAACGCCAATGACTTTTTTGACGCTGCTGTTGGGGTTGGGGGCATCGTGCTTGGGCGCTGCATCGCGGGAAGAACATGCTGCTCCACAGCTGGAGCAGTCATGGGTACATTCTTCGCTCATTCTCTTTTTGCGCACGGCTGGCTCAGAGGCATTGGCCGTGTGCTTCCTCCTTAAACAGAATACGGCCATATAAAAGCCGCCCCTTTACTATACCATAAAAGCGCTCAGGAAACAACCCGCCGCGCCGCTCTGCTTTTGCATATCCTGTTCCGCCGCTTCATATGCTGGAACCGGAACATTCCGGCAGGAGGTGCGCCATGCGGCAGAGCTATTTAAAAAATGCAGCGCTGCTCACCGGTTCAGACGTGGTGCTGCGGCTGGCCGGCATGGGCCTGCGCATCTGGCTGGCAAACGAGCTGGGCGGCGAGGGGATGGGCCTTTACCAGCTGGTGCTGGCGGTGTATTCGCTGTTCGTCACGCTGGCAACGGCGGGCGTTTCGGTGGCGGCTACCCGGCTCATGGCCGAGGAACTCAGCGGCCCGGCTTCCGCCCGTGGTGCAGCCCGCGGCATGCTGCGCCGTCTGCTGGCGGCAGGACTTGTGCTGGGGATGTTTGCCGCTGCACTGCAGCTGGTGACAGCGGATCTTGCGGCCCGGTTGTGGCTTGGCGATGTCCGTGCCGCCGGAGCTTTGCGCGTTTCAGCGCTGGGAATGCCATGGATGGCAGTGTCTGCGGTGCTGCGCGGTTTTTTCATCGCCCGACGGCATGTAGCTCCCAATGTGTTCAGCCAGCTTACGGAGCAGACGGTGCGCATCGCGCTGGTGGCACTGGCGCTTACCCGTACCGAGGGCCTTGCGGTGGGCGTGCGCTGTATGCTGGTGTTGGGAGCTACCGCCGTCAGCGAAGCGGTGTCGGCGCTGTGCATGCTGGCCTTTTACCGGCGGGATGCCCGCAGTGCCTTTGCGGGGCAAAAAGCCGTCCGCCCGGCAGACCCGGCCCGCCGTCTGTGGGAGATCCTGTGGCCGGTGGAGGGCGGGCGGGTGCTGGCAAGCGCCCTGCACACGGCGGAGAATATGCTGGTGCCCGCCTGCCTTGCGGTCTATCTGATCAACGCGGGCGGGCGCACCGTCGCGCTGGAGCAGTACGGAGAACTGAAAGGCATGGCTCTGCCGCTGCTTACGTTCCCATTTGGCCTGCTGGGCAGTCTTTCGGTGCTGCTGATGCCGGAGATCACGCAGGCCCACATTCTGGGCCAAACCAAACGGCTCAACGCACTTTTGAACCGGATGCTGCGGCTCACCGGCTATTTTTCCGCGCTGGCAGGGGTGCTGTTCTGGGTGTGGGGACGGCCGCTGGCACAGCTTTTGTACCAAAGTGCGGATGCCGGGTTTTATCTGGAAACGCTGGCTCCTGCCATGCCGCTGATGTATCTGGAAAGCATGGTGGACGGTGCCATGAAAGGGGTAGGGGAGCAGAAGGCGGCCTTCCGCTACAGCGTGTGGGATTCCATCCTGCGCATTGGCGGGGTGGTGGCGCTGCTGCCGCGCTTTGGCATGAAGGGCTTTTTTGGCAGTGATCCTGCTTTCCAGCCTGTACACCTGTGCGGCCAACACCGGGCATCTGCTGTTTTCCAGCGGCACGCAGCATGCATTCCGCCGCTGGCTGGGTGCACCGGCACTGGCAGCTGTGCTGGCCGCGGCGGCTGGCATGGCGCTGCGGAAGCTGCTTGCGGATGGGTTTGCGGCTCGGCTGCCTTTGCAGCTGGCCGCGTTGGGCATAGGCGGCTGCGCTACCACAGGAGTGTTCCTGCTGGCGGCATGGCCGCTGGGCCTTGGAGAGGAAGCAGCCGCGCTCTGGGCTGCGCACCGGCCCGGCAGACCGAAAAAATAGAGGGTGTTTGGCAGCGGATTCAAATTTTCTGGACATTCTGCAGTGTTCTGAGTATAATATAAAGATAGGGCTGTCCGGTGTGCCGGATGCTCTGTGAAACCGGAAGCTTTTCCGGCCAAAACTGCGGCTCTTGTGCCGTATGTAAAATATGCAAAAGAGGACTTTTTTCGTGAAAGATAAAAAGAACACACCGCAGGTGCTTGCGCGCCGGGCGCTGCTTGTGCTGCTGGATGCAGCCATTGTTGCATTCAGCTTTTATTTTGCGCTTCTGCTGCGGGCAGACGGAGCAGTGGAAGCTGCCTGGTGGCCGCATAACCGTGAGCTTCTGTACGAAAATCTGCCATGGATCGTGGCGGTGTACATTGCCAGCTTTCTGTTCAGCGGGCTGTACTCCGTACTGTGGAAGTATGCCGGTGAACGCGACCTGATGCGTCTGGCGGGAACGGTGGCTGTGCCTACCGTTGTCGTCTACTGTGTCAACCGTCTGTGCATCCACGGCGTGCTGTTCAACTCCGCCAACTGTATGGCGGCGGTGCTCATCTTCCTGCTGGTGGGCGGCAGCCGTCTGGCATGGCGGCTGTTCCTGAACCATCCGCTGGGCGAAAGGCTGCGCGGCGCTGCCAGCAAGGACCCCAACCGCCCGGTGATGATCGTAGGTGCAGGCGAAGCCGGTGCATGGGCCATCAACGTGTGCAAATCCAATAAGGAATATGGTCACGCGGTGGTGGCGGTGGACGATGATCCCACAAAACTCAACCAGACCATCCACGGGGTGCCGGTGAAGGGCACGCTGGAGGATATCCCGGACCTGTGCAAGCGCTACGGCATCCACAGCATCATCATCGCCATTCCTACCCTGAAGGGCAGCAAGCTGAACCATGTCATCGATCTGTGCGTCAGCACCCATTGTGCGGTGCAGCTGCTCAGTGACCCGCAGCTGGTGGGCAGCGGTACACCGCAGCAGGGAGCCTTCCGCGAGTTGAACCCGGCGGACTTCCTTTCCCGCGATGAGGTGACGCTGGATACCGATCAGATCTCCGGCTACCTCACCGGCAAGACCGTTCTGGTCACGGGCGGCGGCGGCTCCATCGGCAGCGAACTGTGCCGTCAGGTGATGCGCTTCAAGCCCGGCAAGCTGCTTATTTTTGATATCTACGAGAACTGCGCCTATGAGCTTTTGATGGAGCTGCAGCAGAAGTACGGCCGGGATATCCCGGTAACGGTGCTCATTGGCTCCATCCGCGATAAAAGCGTCTGGATGAGGTTTTTGAAACATATCATCCCACTGTGGTGTTCCATGCGGCAGCACACAAGCATGTGCCGCTGATGGAGGTCAGCCCTGCAGAAGCGGTCAAGAACAATGTTCTGGGCACCAAAAATCTGCTGGTGAGCGCCAGCGAACACGACGTGGAGCGGTTCGTGCAGCTTTCCACCGATAAGGCTGTGAACCCCACCAGTGTGATGGGCTGTACCAAGCGCATCTGCGAAATGCTCATCCAGACCTTTGCGGGCAACACGGATATGAAGTGTGTGGCTGTGCGTTTTGGCAATGTGCTGGGCAGCCACGGCAGCGTCATTCCGCTGTTTGAGGCCCAGATCAAAAAAGGCGGGCCTGTCACCCTGACGGATCCCAACATTGAGCGCTACTTTATGACCATTCCGGAAGCGGCCCAGCTGGTGCTGCAGGCTGGTGCGCTGGCCGAAAGCGGCAATATCTATGTGCTGGACATGGGCGAGCCGGTCAAGATCATGGATCTTGCCAAGCAGCTCATCCGCTTTTACGGCTATGAGCCGGGCGTGAATATGGAGATCAAAATCGTGGGTCTGCGTCCGGGCGAAAAGCTCTACGAAGAGCTGATGATGGACGAGGAGCAGGATAAGATGCGCCGCACCCAGCACAATAAAATTTTTGTGGCTTCGCCGCGCAGCATCGATCTGGCCGAGTTCTACGGGCAGCTGCAGGAGCTTGCCGCTGCGGCAGAGCACAACGACGAGGGTGTGGTGCAGCAGCTGGCAAAGATGATCCCGACCTTCACCCCCACCCGCCAGAATCTGAAGCTGTAAACTCCCCCAGTCTGCTGCGCAGACAGCCCCCTCAAAGAGGGAACTTGTCCGTGCGGCAAAGCCTCCCTCTTTGAGAAAGACTTTCCCCGGCAGGGACAGATTCTCCCTGCGCCGGGGAAAAATGTCACCACAGGTAACAAAGAGAAAAACAGATGTCGCGCCAGCGACAAAAAGGGGAATGGGTGGCATCGCATCAGCGATGACGAAAGGAGTTTCTACTGATGCCACTGCGGCGATCGACCGCGTGCATATAAAATGAGAGGGATGTTACTATGGAAAAGAAACCGTTTCTGACCGAGGCGATGGCACAGGAGATCATTCAGGATGTGCCCACGCCGTTCCATGTCTACGATGAGAAGGGCATCCGTGAAAATGCCCGCCGCATCAACAAGGCATTCAGCTGGAACAAAGGCTTCAAGGAGTATTTTGCCGTCAAGGCTCTGCCAAACCCTGTCATCCTGCAGATCCTCAAGGAGGAGGGCTGCGGCGTGGACTGCTCGTCCCTGACTGAGCTGATGCTCAGCGAGGTGTGCGGTTTCTCCGGCAGCGACATCATGTTCTCCTCCAACCAGACCCCTGTGGAGGATATGAAGAAGGCCTACGAGCTGGGCTCCTACATCAATCTGGACGATGCCACCATGGTGGAATTTCTGGAGCGTGTCGCCGGTGTGCCGGAGAACATCTTCTGCCGCTATAACCCGGGCGGCACCTTCAGTCTGGGCGAGAGCGAAGAGGGCTTTCAGGTCATGGACAAGCCCGGCGATGCCAAGTACGGCATGACCGAGGAGCAGATGATCGAAAGCTACAAGAAGCTGGCCGCCAAGGGTGCCAAGAACTTCGGCATCCACGCTTTCCTTGCTTCCAATACCATTTCCGATGAGTATTACCCGGAGCTGGCAGGTATCCTGTTCCAGCTGGCTGTCCGGGTGCAGAAGGCCACCGGTGTGCACATCGGTTATATCAACCTGTCCGGCGGTGTGGGCATCCCGTACCGCCCGGAGCAGACCGAGAACGATATCATGGCCATCGGCGAGGGTGTGCGCAAGAAGTTTGAGGAAATTCTGGTGCCCGCAGGCATGGGCGATGTGGCCATCTTTACTGAGATGGGCCGCTTTACCACCGGCCCCTACGGCGCACTGGTGGCAACTGCCATCCATGAAAAGCACATCTATAAGGAATACATCGGTCTGGATGCCTGCGCAGCCAACCTGATGCGCCCGGCCATGTACGGCGCTTACCACCACATCACCGTGCTGGGCAAGGAAAATGAGCCTTGCGACCATATGTACGATGTGGTGGGCGGTCTGTGCGAGAACAACGACAAGTTTGCCATTGACCGGATGCTGCCCAAGATCGACATTGGCGACATCGTTTATATCCACGACACCGGTGCACACGGCTCTGCCATGGGCTACAACTACAACGGCAAGCTGCGCAGCGCCGAAGTGCTGCTGTGCGAGGATGGCACCCACCGTCTGATCCGCCGTGCCGAGACGCCGCGCGATTACTTTGCAACGCTGGATTTCCTGCCCCTGATGAAGCCGCTGTTTGAAGATTAAGAGGTATCATAAATGTTTTTTGGCTTTCAGCTCACCCTTGGCCTGATGATGGTATTCTACGGCTATTCGGTCATGAAAAATCCCCGTGTCTGGGGCGATCAGGGCCGCCGTGCCGTCAAAGCGGAGCACTTTGAGGAATACTGCCGCCAGAACGGCCTGTTCTTTTTGAAGGCAGGCTGCGTGGTGGCGGTGATCGGTGCGCTGGATGCGCTCATCACGCTGGATGCCCTGCTGTACGCTCTGCTGTACCTCTTCGGTCTGGCTTTCGCCTTCTATCCGCTGGTCAAATGGTGCCGTGAGAACGAGGGCTTCAGCTGGCCATGGCCCCATGTCCAGAGCGAGAGAAAACGCATCAAAGAGCTGCGCCGTGAACAGGAATCGCAGGAAAAGGCGGAGCAGGACTCCGACAAAAAGTAAAGAACAAAGAGAAAAACGGCTGCTGTACGGTAAAGTACAGCGGCCGCTTTTTTGTTTCCACTTTATGCAGGGTGGTTTTCCTCGCTGTTTTTGCTCTTATCCAGCGCATCGAACTGCTTTATGATCTGCGGGTCCTTCAGCTTGACGACCTTGCCGGAGAGATAATGCAGGGTGTTTTCCTCGGGAATATCAAGGAAAGTGACCCGCACAGCGCACAGGGCCTGCGTTTTGGTGCCGGTGCGCTCGTTCATCTTGCGGTTGCCGTACTTGATGTCGCCCAGAACCGGACGGCCCAGATAGGCCAGATGTGCACGGATCTGGTGGGTGCGGCCGGTGACAAGGCCGATCTTGCACAGGGCGAACGGCCCGGCGGTGCGCAGTACGTCCACGTCCGTAATGATCTGCTTGCGGCGCTCGTCCTGCGACTGGTGTGCATGGATGCTTACCTTGTTGTTCTTCTCGTCGTGCTCCCACCATGCGGTGAACCGCCCGGACTGCGGGATACCCACCGTGATGGTGTAGTACTCCTTTTTGAGTAGGTCAGTGCGGATGATCTCGTTCATGTCCCGCAGGGCGGTGTAGCTCTTGGCGGCGATCACAAGGCCCTCGGTGCCGCGGTCCAGCCGGTTGCAAATGCCGGGCTTGAACCGGTTCTCGCCGTGGGGGTCGTATTCGCCTTTTTTCGGCCAGATACTGGGTAAAAGCATCCACAAGGTTCGCATCGCCGGTGCGGTCGCTATGGCACAAAAGGTGGGTGGGTTTGTACAGCACAGCAATGTTTTCGTCCTCATAAATGATATTGACCTTGGGCTGATTCTGCTTCTTTTTCGGCGCGGCCTTCTGCACGGTTTTTGCGCCTTCCGGCGGGAAAAACTCGTCGTTGATGTACAGCTCGATCAGGTCGCCTGCCTGAATGCGGTACTCCGGCACGGCCTTTTTTCCGTTTACCTTCACGCGCTTATTGCGGAAGCTCTTGTACAAAAGGCTGGTGGGAAAATTGCGGGTCACGCTCTGCACAAAGCGGGAAAGACGAACGCCGTCGTCGTTGGCGGTTGCGGTATATTGTTTCATAAATGTTCCTCAATTTTCAAGAGATACCTTTATAGTAATACAGCCTTGGCTGCAAGTCAACGCGGAAACGCCCCGGATCAAAACTATTTTACCGCAAAGCCTTGAGTTCCGGACGCAAAATGGGTACTATTATAAGGAATGAATCAGAAGGAGAGTACCGCAATGGCAGAACACAAACGGCATCAGGGACACCGCCAGCGGATGCGCGAACGGGTGCAGAACTACGGTCTGGACAGTCTGGCCGAGCACGAAGCGCTGGAATATGTGCTGTACCTCACCAACGCCCAGAAGGACACCAACGGCATCGCTCACGACCTGATCGACCGCTTTGGCGATTTTGCCGCTGTGCTGGAAGCCAGCGAGGAAGAGCTGTGCACTGTGGAGGGCGTAGGCCCGGCCACAGCCCGGATGCTGCATCTGCTGCCGGAGATCAGCCGCTACTATGGCCGCAGCCGTACCAGCACCACCCGCTGCATCAGAACTACCGAGCAGATGGGCAGCTATCTGATGGCGAAGTTTGCGTGGTCGGATTACGAGCGTGCAATGCTGGTCAGTCTGGACAGCCGTAAGCGGGTGCGCGCGGCGGTCTGGCTGCGGGAAGGCACCACCGACCGGGTAAGTCTGGACATCAAGGATGTGGTGTCTGCGGCCATCAAGGGCGGCACCGACACGGTGGTGCTCAGCCACAACCACCCCAACGGTGCGGCCTTGCCCTCCATGGAGGATCTGGAGGCCACTGGCAATATTGCCCGGGCATTGGGCCTTGTGAACATCCATCTGCTGGATCACTTCATCCTGACCGATACGGAGTATTTCTCCATGCGGGACGCAAACCGCCTGCCGATCTATGACTTTAAAACAGGTACGCTTTTCTGGCCTTGATCCGTGAAACAACAAAAAAGTGTTTACATTATAAAACTGGTGTGCTATAATCAAACCATAAAATACAACTGATTGTGGTTCTTTGCGCGAGGGCCGGAGAGGAGAGGGAAGATGGCAGACGAAAAATTTGAACTGGTATCCTCTTACCAGCCCACCGGCGACCAGCCGCAGGCCATTGAAACACTGGTGAAAGGCGTGGAGCGGGGCGACCGCTGCCAGACCCTGCTGGGTGTTACCGGCAGCGGAAAGACCTTTACCATGGCAAATGTTATTGCAAAATGCAACCGGCCCACGCTGGTTCTGGCCCACAACAAAACGCTGGCGGCCCAGCTGTGCACCGAGTTCCGGTCGTTTTTCCCCAACAACGCGGTGGAGTATTTCGTCTCCTACTACGATTACTACCAGCCGGAAGCCTATATCCCCAGCACGGATACCTATATTGAAAAGGACAGCGCCATCAACGACGAGATCGACCGCCTGCGCCATTCGGCCACGGCGGCGCTTTCGGAGCGGCGGGATGTGATCATTGTAGCATCGGTTTCCTGCATCTACTCGCTGGGCGACCCCATCGACTACCGCAGCATGGTCATCAGCCTGCGCCCCGGCATGCAGATGGAGCGGGACGAGCTGTGCCAGAAGCTGGTCACTCTGCAATATGAGCGCAACGACGTGAATTTCGTGCGCAACAAGTTCCGTGTGCACGGCGATATCGTGGACATCTACCTTGCCTATATGAGCGAGCTTGCCATCCGTGTGGAATTTTTTGGGGACGAGATCGACCGCATCACGGAGTTCAACCCTCTCACCGGGGCCAAACAGAATGTAGTCAAGCATGTAGCCATCTTCCCGGCCAGCCACTATATCGTCAGCGCCGAGAAGAAGGCCGCAGCACTGGAAAAGATCCGCGCCGAGTGCGACGCACAGGTGAAGCAGTTCACCGCCGAGGGCAAGCTGATCGAGGCGCAGCGCATTGCCCAGCGCACCAATTACGACATTGAGATGCTTAACGAGGTTGGCATGTGCAAAGGCATCGAGAACTATTCGGCAGTGCTCTCCGGCCGAAAACCGGGCAGTATGCCCACCACCCTGCTGGATTATTTCCCGGATGATTTTCTGCTGTTTGTGGACGAGAGCCATGTTACCCTGCCGCAGGTGCGCGCCATGTACGGCGGCGACTATGCCCGCCAAAAAAACGCTGGTGGAGTACGGCTTCCGCCTGCCGTCTGCCTTCGATAACCGCCCGCTCAAGTTCGAGGAAGTGGAGTCCAAGCTGAACCAGATGATCTTCGTTTCGGCTACGCCCGGCGACTACGAGCGGCAGAACAGCGCGCAGGTGGCGCAGCAGGTCATCCGGCCCACCGGCCTTTTGGACCCGCTCATTTCGGTGCGCCCGGTGGAAGGGCAGGTGGTGGATCTGTTGGGCGAGATCAATACCCGCATCCAGCGGCACGAGCGCGTTCTCGTGACCACCCTGACCAAGAAAATGGCCGAAGACCTGACCGACTACCTTACCGAACAGGGCATCAAAGTCAAGTATATGCACCACGAGGTGGACACCTTTGAGCGCATGGAGATCATCAAGGACCTGCGCCTTGGCTCCATTGATGTTGTGGTGGGCATCAACCTGCTGCGCGAGGGTCTTGACCTGCCCGAGGTGAGCCTTGTGGCCATTCTGGATGCCGACAAGGAGGGCTTTCTGCGCAGCGAGACCAGCCTGATCCAGACCATTGGCCGCGCGGCCCGCAATGCCGAGGGCCTTGTCATCATGTATGCGGATGTCGTTACCGACAGCATGGACCGCGCCATCACCGAGACCGAGCGCCGCCGCGCCATCCAGATGGCCTACAATAAAGAACATGGCATCGTGCCAAAAACCATCGTCAAGGCCATTGCAGACAGCATCGAGATCAGCGATAAAGCGGAGAACGCTAAGCTGAACACCCGCCGCATGGGCAGGATGGAGCGGGAGGCCGCCATCGAGCGCCTGACCCGTGAGATGAAGGAAGCGGCGAAGCTGCTGGAGTTTGAGCACGCGGCCTTCCTGCGTGACCAGGATCGACCGACTGCGCCGGGGCGAGAACCCGACGGTGGACTCTGCGGCAGAAACGGAGCGCAAACAGAATCATTCACAGACACAACGAAAAGGGAGAAAATACCTTGGCAAACGATAAAATCGTCATCAAAGGTGCCCGCGAGCACAACCTGAAAAATGTTAACCTGACCCTCCCGAGGGAAAAGCTGATCGTCATGACCGGCCTTTCCGGTTCGGGCAAGTCGAGCCTTGCGTTCGACACCATCTATGCCGACGGCCAGCGCCGCTATGTGGAAAGCCTTTCCAGCTACGCACGCATGTTTTTGGGACGCATGGACAAGCCCGATGTGGACGAGATTACCGGCCTGTCACCGGCAATTTCCATCGACCAGAAAACCACCAGCCACAACCCGCGTTCCACCGTGGGCACCGTGACGGAGATCTACGATTATCTGCGACTTCTGTACGCCCGCGTGGGCGTGCCCCACTGCCCGGTGTGCGGGCGGGTGATCAGCCAGCAGACCGTGGACGAAATGGTGGACGCGGTGCTCAAACTGGACGAAGGTACGAAGTTTCAGGTGCTGGCTCCTGTGGTGCGCCAGCGCAAAGGCACCCAGCAGAAAGAGCTGGATGCTGCCCGCCGCGGTGGCTATGCTCGTGTGAAGATCGACGGCAACCTGTATGATCTTGACGAAGAGATCAAGCTGGAAAAGAACATCAAGCATACGGTGGAGATCGTGGTGGACCGCCTTGCCATGCGCAAGGGCATCCGGGGCCGTCTGGCAGATTCGCTGGAAACCGCGCTGGCGCTTACCGGCGGCATCGCCGAAGTGGACGTGATCGGCGGCGATTGTATGACCTTCAGCCAGAACTTTGCCTGCCCGGAGCATGGCATTTCCATCAGCGACCTGTCGCCGCGGCTCTTCTCCTTCAATAACCCGCTGGGAGCCTGCGAAAAGTGTACCGGCCTTGGCACTTTTATGCGGGTGGACGAGGAACGCATCCTGCCCAACCGGAACCTTTCCATCCGTGAGGGTGCCATCAAGGCCAGCGGCTGGTACTATGCCGAGGGGTCTGTGTCCGAAATGTATTATCTGGGTCTTGGCAAAAAAGTACGGCTTTACGCTGGATACGCCCATCAAAGAGATGAGCACCGAAGCTGTCAATGCGTTGCTGTACGGAACCAATGGCGAAAAAATTGAGATGCACCGCACGAATGAGTTCGGAAGCGGTGTGTACTATAATACCTTTAGAGGGCATCGTGGAGAACCTTGAGCGCCGCTTCCGCGAGACCAACAGCGAGTGGATGAAGGAAGAAATCGGCAGCTTCATGTCCGGCGTGGAGTGCCCGGACTGCCACGGCAAGCGCCTGAAACCCGTGGTGCTGGCTGTGACCATCGGGGATAAGAACATCAGCGATTTCTGCGAGATGTCCATCCGGGACGAGCTGAAATTCATTGCCGAGAACGAACCGAACCTGACCGAAAAACAGAAGCAGATCGGCGGCCAGATCATGAAGGAGATCCGGAACCGCCTGCAGTTTTTGCAGAGCGTGGGTCTGGATTATCTCACGCTGGCCCGCTCAGCAGGCACTCTTTCCGGCGGCGAGAGCCAGCGCATCCGCCTGACCACTCAAATCGGCAGTGCGCTTTCCGGCGTGCTCTATGTGCTGGACGAGCCGTCCATCGGCTTGCATCAGCGCGATAACGACAAGCTCATTGCCACCCTGAAAAATCTCCGCGACCTCGGCAATACGGTGATCGTGGTAGAGCACGATGAAGATACCATGCGCAGCGCGGATTATATCGTGGATGTAGGCCCGGGCGCAGGCGTGCATGGCGGTGAGATCGTAGCCGCTGGCAGCGTGAAGGACATCTGCAAGGCAAAGCGCAGTATCACCGGCGATTATCTCTCCGGCCGCAAACGCATTGCCGTACCGCAGACCCGCCGCACCGGCAACGGCAATTACCTTACTGTACGGGGTGCACGGGAAAATAACCTGCGCAATATCGACGTGAAATTCCCGCTGGGAGAGTTTATCTGCGTTACCGGCATTTCCGGCTCCGGCAAGTCCAGCCTCATCAACGAAATTCTGTATAAGACGCTTGCCTGCGAGCTGAACGGTGCGCGTTCCCGCGCAGGCAAATGCGATGGGGTAGAAGGGCTGGAATTTGTGGATAAGGTCATCGGTATCGACCAGCAGCCCATTGGCCGTACGCCGCGCTCCAATCCGGCCACTTATACCGGTGTGTTCAATGATATCCGCACGGTATTCTCCCAGACACAGGATGCCAAAATGCGCGGTTACGGCCCGGGGCGTTTCAGTTTTAATGTCAAGGGCGGCCGCTGCGAAGCCTGTGAGGGCAACGGTATTCTGCAGATCGAGATGCACTTCCTGCCGGATGTGTACGTGCCCTGCGAGGTATGCAAGGGGGCGCGTTACAACCGCGAAACGCTGGAAGTGAAGTATAAGGAAAAGACCATCTCCGATGTGCTGAACATGACCGTGGAGGAAGCAGTGGTATTCTTTTCCAACCAGCCCAAGATCGCCCGCAAACTGCAGACCCTGCTGGACGTGGGTCTTGGTTATGTAACACTGGGCCAGAGCGCCACCACCCTTTCCGGCGGCGAAGCACAGCGCGTGAAGCTGGCCAATGAGTTGGCCCGCCGCAGCACTGGCAAGACCGTGTATATTCTGGACGAGCCTACTACCGGCCTGCATATTGCAGATGTGCACCGCTTGATCGAGGTGCTGCAAAAACTGGTGGACGTGGGCAATACGGTCATCGTCATCGAGCATAATCTGGATCTGATCAAGTGTGCCGACCATATCATCGACCTTGGCCCCGAGGGCGGCAGCGCCGGTGGCGAGATCGTGGCCGAGGGTACCCCCGGAGCAGGTGGCCGCCGTGCCCGGCAGCTTTACCGGCCAGTATCTGCGCCCGCTGCTGGAACGCGACCGCGCACAGCGCGCCGCAGAAGCAGAAAAACACTGAAAACAGCAAAAACAAAAAGCGCGTATCCGTGTAAAAATCGGACTTTTCTCAGGAAAAAACCAAAAATAATCGAAAAATCTGTTGACAAAACGG
>ENA-OQBL01000826-OQBL01000826.1-human-gut-metagenome-genome-assembly--contig:-NODE-826-length-14241-cov-2.234802_pt1 | contig 14241 bp, 20 predicted proteins | sample MGYA00242747_ERZ504553 | MGnify/ENA primary metagenome ERZ504553 (study PRJEB26092, sample SAMD00036240) | human gut metagenome | host: Homo sapiens | study: EMG produced TPA metagenomics assembly of...
GAGTATTTCGGGCAAAATACATTTGAGGTGTTGATTTTGCTTGATAATACACAAATAAAAAACAAAAACGAACAAGATGATAATAACGATAACAACGAAGATGTTTCGGCAGAGGAGTCGGTTACGCAGGCTGATGATTTTGAAACGGGTTCTATTACCGTTTCTAAAGACGGTCATTTTATTCACTGCTTAACAATCATCGGTCAAATAGAAGGCCATTATATTTTGCCGAGCCAAAACAAAACCACGAAGTATGAGCACGTTATTCCGCAGCTTGTCGCAATTGAAGAAAGCAAAGAAATAGAGGGATTGCTGATTATATTAAATACAGTCGGCGGTGACGTTGAGGCAGGGCTTGCAATAGCTGAGCTGTTGTCTACCATGAAAACTCCTACTGCTTCTTTAGTTCTCGGCGGCGGTCATTCAATCGGTGTTCCGCTTGCTGTCAGCTGTAAAAAGAGTTTTATTGTTCCGAGTGCTACAATGACTGTTCACCCTGTCAGAATGAACGGGCTTGTTCTTGGTGTTCCTCAAACTCTTTCTTATTTTGAAAAAATGCAGGACAGAATAGTTAATTTTGTGGTTAACAACTCTTCTATTGATAAAAAGAGTTTTAAGGCGCTTATGATGAAAACAGGAGAGCTTGTTATGGACGTCGGCACGGTGCTTGACGGTGAGGACGCAGTTAACTGCGGTCTGATTGACGAACTCGGCGGTCTTAGCGATGCTCTTGATTTTTTTAGATAAAATGATTGAGGAGAGATAATATGCTTTGGAGTATTATTAATGAAGCTGATATTTTCTACTCCTCAAAATCAATATGTCAAAACAATACTGTCAGGTCAAGCAACCCTTACAGTTATATACGCACCGGTTATCATTTGGATAACGCATATTTATTCGGAGGTATAGATGATGTGGATTTTAACAGCAATATTTCAGGCGATAGGACAGGCATTCACTTGGGTGTTCCCCGTGTCTGAAAGCGGACATTCTGTAATTTTTTCATAAATTTTTCAGGCAGATTTACAAACGCTTGCTCGCAGTTGACAGGCGTTATACATATAGGAATTGCAATCGGTTTATTTATTGCGTTTTATAAATTATTTATAAGCCTTTTCAAAAAACTTTTTTCGTGACTTGGAACGATATTTTTCATAAAAGACTTGATTTGAAAAACATTCCTCCTCAAAGGGAATTTATGTTTATGACGATTCTTTCGTTTGTATTCTTTATCGTTTATGCAATTCCCGCAGGTAAATACGGTAATGTGTATATGCTTTTTAACAGAACATCGCATAATAAGACTATATTGGGCGAAGGAATTTGCATTGCTCTTTTAGGTGTTCTTCTTATTGTAGCTAATTCTCTTATAAATTCAAACAGAAACAAACTTCCAAATTGGGCAAATGCGGTGATTTTAGGTTTAATCGGATTTCTTGCATTGCCGACGGGCGGTTGCTCCTTTATGGGTGCAATTTTCGCTTTTACGATTTTGCTTGGTATGAGCCAAAAATATGCGATTAGATATGCAGTTACAATGTCTGTTCCTACTCTTATTGTAATGGGCATAATTGAACTTTGTGTGGCTGTTACCAAAATTAATATTTTTTGCGGCGATAATCGGGCTTGTTATCTCGATTGTAGCTTCGTTTTTTCGCAATTAAGCTGTTTATATTTGTACTGAAAAAACCGTGCGTTGAATTATATTGCATATTATGATATTTCAATCGGTGTAATCAGTGCAATTATCGGAACTTTTCAACTTGTTATAAAATAATAAGAGGTAAATATGGCAACAAAAATGACTAATAAAAAAATCAAAACAGATACATCTAAAAAAACCAATCTCTAATAGGCAAAAAAACTGTCGACAGGGCTGACACATACGAGTAACTGAAAATTGCAACAGTTGCCGTTTCGGTTAATTACTTTTTCTGCCTTGCCATTGTTTCAGGCAACGGTGTGTGGAATGTGCTGCATAATGTATATGTCGGCATATTCGGTATGTTTGCCGCTATTGTTTTGCCGCTTTTTGGACCATTGTTGTTACAGTTATATTTTCGGCTAAGGGTGACGACGCTTACGGTTACACGGCTAAGATAGTAGAAGCGTTTGTAATGGTTTTCATTCTCGCAACATTTATTCATGTTGTTAAAAATTCAACGGGCGATGCATTTAAGGAAACTATAATTAACAGTTATAAATCAGCAAGCTTTGAATTTAACGGTGGTTTCATCGGTGCAGTGTTAGGCTGGCTTTTGCTTACTCTCGGTAAAGCACCGGCTGTTATTATAAGCGTTGTGCTTTTTATTGTTGATTTGCTTCTTATGACAGGTCTTACTATCTTTCAATTTGTTGCAGGTGCGGCTAAAGCCTGCAAAAGTTACATACGAAAAGGTTGCTCCGGCTATTGAAGAACGAATTGAACGCAGAAGAATGAATAAAGAAAATATTGATGTTCCGCTTGATACTCAGCCAGCCTGAGGAAGAAGATAAAAAGCCTAAATCAAGAAAAAAGAAGGCTGCCACTTCCGACGAGGAAATGACTAAGGTACCTAAGGAAATAATTGACGAAATAAACCGTGAAAATTCCAATATTGAAATGCTGAAAAATGCTACGGGTAGGAAAGAGGAAAAGAAGCCTAAGAGTATTGATGAAATAGTTAAGGATGCTTCAGAGGATAAACCTAATGAGAAAAAAGCAGATAAAAGTAAAGACTTTACCGTTTCCAAAGAAGCAATGGAATCAGGTATAAACGATTATAAACTTCCGTCTGTAGAACTTCTCAGCTTGCCTAATAAAAAATCAACTGCAGATATCAGCGGTGAACTTAAGGAAAACGCTCAAAGGCTTATTGAAACGCTTCGCTCATTTAATGTTAATGCAACTATTACCGATATATCACGAGGCCCTACGGTTACAAGATATGAGCTTAAGCCTGCGGCAGGTGTACGTATTTCTAAAATTACGAATCTTGCTGATGATATAGCACTTAATCTTGCTGCTACTCACGTTCGAATTGAAGCACCTATTCCTGGTAAAGCCGCAGTAGGTATCGAAGTTCCTAATACTGTTAAAAATACAGTTTCTATGCGTGAACTTATAGACACACCTGAGTTTTATGAGCAACGTTCACTTCTTTCTGCCGGTATCGGTAAGGATATTGCGGGTAATTGTGTTTATTGTGATATTGCAAAAATGCCGCACCTTCTTGTTGCAGGTACAACAGGTTCCGGTAAATCCGTTTGTATGAACTCAATTATTACATCTATTCTTTACAGAGCTAAGCCTGACGAGGTTAAATTCTTAATGATTGACCCTAAGCAGGTTGAATTTTCAAAATATGCAAATATTCCGCATCTTCTTGTTCCTGTTGTGACTGACCCACGCAAAGCGGCAGGTGCTCTCGGTTGGGCTGTAAGTGAAATGCTTCAGCGTTATCAAAAGCTTTCGCAGGTTGGCGTTCGTGACATTGAGGGATACAATAAATATGTTCAAAAGCATGAGGATATGGAGTCTATGCCTAAAATCTGCATCTTTATAGATGAATTTGCGGATTTGATGATGGCGGCTCCCAAAGAGGTTGAAGATTCTGTTTGCCGTCTTGCGCAAATGGCACGTGCTGTCGGTATGCATCTTGTTATTGCAACTCAAAGGCCGTCTGTTGACGTTATTACAGGTCTTATTAAAGCTAATATTTCATCAAGAATTGCACTTACCGTTTCATCCCAAATCGACTCTCGTACTATTCTTGATGCCGCAGGTGCCGAAAAGCTTCTCGGTCACGGTGATATGCTATATAATCCTATTGGTGCTTCAAAACCGCTTCGTGTTCAGGGTTGTTTCATTTCAGATGAAGAAGTTGAAGCGCTTTGTGATTTCGTTAAAAATCAGGGTGAAAGTCAATATGATGAAGAAATCGCTAAGGAAATTGAAGCCAAGGCGGTTCAAGATAAGAAATCTTCTCCGTTTGAGGATGACGGCGATGCAGAGCAGCTTGATGTACTTTTTGACAAAGCTGTTGATATTGTACTTGAAACCGGGACTGCTTCCACTTCATTTTTACAACGTAAGCTTTCCGTAGGTTATGCACGTGGCGCTAAGATTATTGATCAGCTTGAGGAAAAGGGTGTTATAGGTCCTGCTAACGGTTCAAAAGGCAGAGAAATACTGATCAATCGCCAGCAATGGCTTGAAATGCAGGCTTATTCGTCAAATAAAGTTCCTTTTACTTCAGAAAATACCGAGCAAATGTCATTTGATGAGGATGAGATTGAAGATGACGGTGTTGTGTCTGAAAATTATAACGATATTGATGAATAATTAGATATTGTACCTGAAATTTAATTTGTGCAATTGTATAATTTGATTGTTTAGAGGAAATATATGAATGATTTTCTACCTATAAATAAAAAAAGAAATGCTTGAAAGAGGTTGGCAAGATGTTGATTTTGTCTTTGTAACAGGCGACAGCTATGTTGACCACCCGTCGTTCGGCGTAGCCATACTTACAAGGCATTTTGGCAAAAAGAGGGCTACAGAGTTGCCGTTTAGTCAACCTAATTGGAAAATGACGGCGATTTCACACAATTCGGTCGTCCTCGTTTAGCGTTTTATGGTTACAAGCGGTAATATTGATTCAATGGTTGCTCACTATACTGCTGCCCAAAAGGCTAAGACATGATGACGCTTATACTGCCGGAGGTATTGCAGGAAAAGACCTGACAGGGCAGTTATTGTTTATTCAAATATTATTAAAAGGATATATCCTGATTGTCCTGTTATTATTGGCGGCCTTGAAGCGTCACTTCGCCGATTTGCTCATTATGATTATTGGGATGACGGAATCAGACCGAGTATTCTTATTGATTCAAAAGCTGATTTGCTAACCTATGGTATGGGCGAAAAGCAAACTGCTCAAATAGCCAAAAGGCTTGACAGCGGCGAGGATATTTCAACTATGCACGATATTCTCGGAACCTGCTATACCTGCCCAACAAATGAAACGCCGTATGACGGTGTTGAAGTTCCGAGCTTTGACAATGTATTAAACAGTAAAAAGGAATATGCAAAATCTTGCAGAATTGAGCAGGATGAGCAGGACCATATTCGTGGTAGACTTATTAAGCAAAAAACACGGCAAAGTAATGGTTGTCCAAAATAAGCCTATGCCGCCGCTTAATCAAAACGAACTTGATAAAATTTATTCACTGCCGTATACAAGGGCATATCATCCGTCTTATGAAAAACTCGGAGGTGTGCCGGGCATTAAAGAGGTTGAGTTTTCAATTACTCACAATCGTGGCTGCTTTGGTGCTTGCAATTTCTGTTCAATTGCTTTTCATCAGGGAAGATATGTTACATCCCGTTCAAAGAAAAGCATTTTGGCAGAAGCTGAAAAGCTGACTCATATGCCAAATTTCAAAGGCTATATTCACGATATAGGCGGTCCTACAGCCAATTTTAGGAAACCGTCTTGTACTTTTCAAGAAGAACACGGTCTTTGCAAGGGTAAAAAATGCCTTGCACCTAAGCCGTGCAGAAATTTAAGTGTTGACCATAGTGAGTATCTTGATATTCTTCGTCAGGTTCGTTCTCTTCCTAAAGTTAAAAAAGTATTTATAAGAAGCGGAATAAGATATGATTATCTTCTTGAGGATAAGGACGATACATTTTTTTAAGGAGCTTGTTGAGCATCATGTTTCCGGTCAGCTTAAAGTTGCGCCTGAACATTGTTCTGCCGCAGTTCTTGACAAAATGGGCAAGCCTCATATTGAGGCTTATATCAAATTTTCGCACAGATATTTTGAATACACGGGAGAGATTAATAAGGAGCAATATTTAGTACCTTATCTTATGTCGTCTCACCCCGGTTCTACTCTTGATGATGCGATTGAACTCGCTTTGTTTTTAAAGAAAAATCATATAAGACCCGAACAGGTACAGGATTTTTATCCGACTCCCGGCACTATCTCAACGTGTATGTTTTATACCGAGCTTGACCCTTATACTATGGAAAAGGTGTATGTAGCAAAAAGCGAGCATGATAAGGCGCTTCAAAGAGCACTTCTTCAATATTTTAATCCTAAAAATCAAAAGCTTGTTGAGGAAGCACTCAAGCGTGCAAAACGTTATGATTTAATCGGATATGACAGCAAGTGCCTTGTTAAACCTACACATTCTGCTAATCAATTTAACAAAAATAACAGATATCAAAATAAAAGTTCACATAAGAATAATTATTCAGGGAAAAACAGAGGTAAAAAAGATGAGCGCTTCAAAAAGACAAGGCATAATCGCAATAGGTGTCTGTTGTATTCTTGTTTCTGTTTTGCTTGTATTTTATGGTATTTCTCAACCTAAGGTCAATGAAACCCCTTTATCTCAGTTGCAAGATACGCTTTCCCAAACCTCGATTAAAACTTCTTCGCCTGACAAAAATGATGCATCTTTTAAAAATTCAGGCGCTGATACTCAAACAACTGTGTTAAATACTAAATCTTCTCAACCGTCTTCTGCTCAAAGTGTTTCTTATCCTGTTAATTTGAATACTTGCACTTATGAAGATTTAGTTTCAATTGACGGAATAGGCGATACCAAAGCACAGGCTATTTTGGAATACCGTGATTATCTCGGCGGATATACAAATGTTTCTCAACTTAAGGAAATTAAGGGTATCGGGGACTCTACTTTTGCAAAGATTGAGCCGTATGTTACAGTATGATTAGTGATTTAAAAATTTGTTTTAGAGAAAATATCAAATATATTTTTTACTAAAAGATGCGAATTTTGCGGTGAAGTAATTGAATTTGATAAAACAGTTTGTCCTGATTGCGAGAATTTACCTGTTAATAAGCCACCTTATTGCACATATTGCGGTGTCAGTAAGGAAAAATGTAATTGCGACAAGCATAAAAGTGAATATAAGCAAATTGTGGCACCGTATTTATATCAAGATAATGTTAAGCGTGCTGTTTTGAATTTTAAAAGTGCTTATATGCCTTTTCTTTCAAAAACGCTTTGCACGTGATATGGCAAAATGCATTCAAGAAAATTATTTTATGCAATTTGATATTATTACTTATACTCCGCTTTCTAAGAAGTCACTTAGAAAAAGAGATTATAATCAAGCATATTTACTTGCAAATGAAATTTCGAAAATTTTAGATATTCCGCTTGCCGATTTGCTTATAAAGGTAAGAAAAACGAAAGAACAAAAATCGTTGAATTCACGTGAGCGCAAGACTAATGTTTACGGCGCATTTGATTTGAAAGATAAAGATATTGTAAACAACAAAAGAATTCTTTTGATTGATGATGTAAAAACTACGGGTTCAACGCTTAATGAATGTGCTAAAATGCTTAATATTTACGGTGCTCAAAGTGTTTGGGCGGCAACTCTTGCTGTCGCCGTACCTAAAGAAAAAGGGGATAAAAAATGAAAAAAATATTATCTGTATTGCTTACATTGATTTTTGTTTTCTTATGTGCTTGCAGTGCGCAGGGCACGCAGGATGGTCAGTTAAGCGCTCATATTGATGGTTTGATTGAGGAAACAACGATTGAATGGAAAGATGATAATACAGCTGTTGTTTCTTTTGATAAACACGCTGTTAATAATGTTGCTATTAAGTTGAAAAAAGCAGTATCGTCACCGCTAAAGATATATAACGGCGATAATATTATTTATGAACAGGAAAATAACAGTACATATAAATATTGCTCATTTTCTCCGACTCAAACTTCTTCTTTAAAATTAAAGCTTGATAATGGCAAGGAAAATGTTGAGTCAATTTCTGTTTACGAAAACGATAATGAGCCCGACAGTGATTTTAGGGTAACTGCATATATTCTTGCAGATAAAATTCAAAATATTGATGATTTGAAATCATATACATTTGACACAATTACTGATGTAATTCTTTTCTCATGCGTTAATTTTAACTCTGACGGTGAACTTCAATTTAATGACAGTGAGAATTATTCAGGCCAAAAAAATGATGAAAACTGCGCTTAAGAATTTAAAAAGCGTTATAGGCGACAGAAATGTAAATATCTATGTCAATATTTTAGGACCCGATGCAGACGAAGGAATAAGCGATTGGAAATCTCAAATGGAAAATAAAGCTCAAAAGCATACCAAGGCTTTTTGAAAACGATACACTTTGCTACACAAATTTAACGATTTGCTAAACGACTACAATTTTAACGGCGATTTTTTTGATTATGAATATCCTATTAAGGCAAAGTATTGGAAAGCCTTCAGCAATTTTCTTGTCAACCTCGATACAGAAATTGGCGGCCAAAAAAATAGGTCTTGCAATGAGCGATTGGGATATCGGTATTTCTAAAGAGGCTATGCAATGTGTTGATATGGTTGAAATGATGGAATATGACCTTTTCGATGATTACGGTGACCATTCATCTTTTGATTGTGCTCAAAAAGGAATTGAGAAATTTATCAATGCGGGATTTGACAGCAAGGTACTTGATCTCGGTATTCCTTTTTACGGCAGACCTGCAGACAAGGGTGAATATTGGTATAATTACGGAGATTACGCAAAGATATTGGGTAAATATTCAAATAAGGCAGAGATTGACGGTAAACAAGCTTATTTCAATTCATATGGACTTGTTTATGATAAAACTTCGCTTGCAATTGATTATGAACTCGGTGGTGTCATGGTGTTTAGATACGGCAGCGATGATTTAAACCACAAGGATATGTCTCTTTTCACCGCAATTAATCAAAGCATAAACGATAGAAAAAATTAGTGCATTTAACAGCTCAAAAAGCAAATTTGCTTTTTTGAGCTGTTTTTTACTAAATCTTTACTATTTTACTATTTATTTTTTAGATTGTTTGTGATATTATACTATCTCAGATATAAGAGAGGTTAAATTATGACGAAGAAAAAATGGATTAATTTAATAGTTATTTTATTTGCATTTTTCGGCTTTGTTTACATAATGTCAACAATTCCGTTTTGCAGTGATGATTGGGCTTGGGGCGCTTCTGTCGGTGCGCAAAGGCTTGCATCCCATTTTAGAGGATATAACGGCAGATATCTTGGAAACTTGCTAATTTTACTTTTGACTAAATCTAATTTTATAAAAACATCGGAATGGCTGTCGTTTCGTTTTCTGTTATTTATTTGATTTATAAATATATTGGTGACGGCAAGCTGTTTTATTTTCTTTTTGTATTATTCCTTCTTGTTATAATGCCGACAAATATATTGAGGCAGACGATGGCTTGGGCTTCCGGCCTTGCTAATTATATTCCGCCGATTGCTTTGACACTGCTTTATCTTGTTATTGTGAAAAATATATTTGATAAGGATGTGCCGAAATATAAAAAATTGGCTTATTCCCGTTTCATTTGTTATAGGCTTGTGCGGTAACCTCTTTATGGAACACGTAACTATAATGAATGTTGTTGTGTCAATAGGTGTTATTGTTTATTCTTACATCAAGTTTAAAACGTTTTTTAGAGTTCACGTGTTTAATTTCTTGGGAAATATTTGCGGTGCGGCAATAATGTTTTCAAATTCAGCCTACGGTATTATTTCATCAGGTAATGACAGCTATAGAAGCGTGGCAGGGGAAAATGAAAGCTTTTTTTCCTTGGCTTATTAAGAGTATTGACAGAGTTTGCACACGTTCGGTTGAAAGCAATGCTTTAATTAATATTCTTATAAGCATTATGCTTTTTACAATTGTGCTTAATATATCAAAGCAGTTTGAATTAAAAAATGGGCAAAAAAAGCGCATTTTGTTTTCTTGCGTGATTTTTGATTTTGCATATACAGTATTTGTTTTTATTAAAGAATATGTTCGCTTTCCTATAGGAACATTTACATCTCCCGCAGTGACTGTTATCAGATGTATTTTAGCAACGATTTTTATTATCAGCTTGATAGTCGTTCCGCTTACTGCATATGAAGATAAAGACAGAGCGTTTAAAGCGGTAATGCCGATTTTGGCAGAGAGCGTACTCATTGTTCCGCTTCTTGTCGTTTCTCCCGTAACAGGTCGTTGTTTTTATCCGCCTTATGTTATGTTTATGCTTTATTCGTGCGAGTTGATGAAATTTATTATGCAAAATTTATGTCAACAGCGATAAGGTGAAAAAGACGGTATACGCTTTAGTTATTATCGGTGTTGCAATAGGTTCTGTATTTTATACTGTTAAATACACTCAGGTAAAGGCATTTGAAAATGAACGAAATTCTTTTGTGAGCGCCCAGATTGAATCCGGCAATAAAACAGTCTATCTTCCTCATTATCCGGCATACCTTGAATATTATACCGAAGGCACAACCCCAAGGCTTTTCAGGTGGTACGGTATGTGGGAAACAAGATATAAAGACTTTTACGATATTGACCAAAGTGTGAGAGTTGAACCTATAAGCTATGCTCGATATAAGCAAATTAAGAATAAATGAAAAAAACTCCCGCAATGGCAGTTTAATCTGTCTTGCGGGATTTCTTAGTTATTGTTATATTTAAAAATATAATAAAATTCACTTAATACGTCGTCAACGCTTTTCTTACTTATTCCTAAAACTACGCAGTTTATTACAACCGCAACGGCGGTTATGGCTATAAAAGGAATTTTTAGCGTGGTGTTGAACATAACGATTAAAAGAACAGCTGCAACGATCAATAGTAAAAGGCTTAATGCAAAATAAAAAGTCGTTTATATTTTGATTTTACTTTTTATATTAACAGTTGAATTTTTATCATTACCGTCAAAGCTTACTTCGCTTAGCGGGGCAGAGCGGTAATATCTGTCGTTTTCAACATTGCCGATATACCGTGCGATATATTTGCCGCTGTCGTCTATGAAGCCGGTGAATTTTTTTCCGTTATAATCCGTATGTATTATTCTCGTGGACAGCGTATATCCTGCCTTATGCATATCGTAAAACGATTTTTTCAAAAAGCTTAATTGCGTCGTCACGGCTCAATATTAAGTTTAATGCTGTCATTAGCGGTAAAAAACATAGCTTGTCCCTCCTTATTTTAATCTTAAAATATCATATTGTTAATTAATTGTCAATACTGTTTATGTAAGGTATGGTATGACCATACCCGAATAGGTTTAAGCTATTCTTATTACAGATAAATACGAACCGACAGTAGGTGAGGCGGTAGTAACCGTGCCCGATACAACCCTTAAAGCAACTGTAGAGGTTGAGTTTGCAGGAACGTTTACAATATAACTGCCGTTTGAGGTTCCTGTTGCACTGTTAGGAATAATTTCGCTGTTTGAATCAACCGTGCCGTTAATTGCAAGCGCCAATGTTGCATCATTAGCCGTTTCGCCTGTTACCTGATAATTTACAAGATATGCTTTGCCTGTTGTGCCGCCTGAAAGTGTGATAAGTCCGTTGTTATTGACGATATCTGCCGTGGCAGTATTATAAAGAGTTGACTGATAAGCAATGTTTTCTCCGGCAGCGTAGGTTGCGCCTGTTGCCGAATTGTTATAAAACAGAGCATAAGCAGCAGTCGGTGTCAAAAATGGAGGAACAGGTGGATGAGGAGGCTGCGGTATTGGCTCAAACGGCGGCATAGGACGTGGAGGATAAACATAGCAGGGTATCAAGCGCTCTACCATTTTAACTTCGTAATCGGTGTCACAGCAACCGTTTGAAGAAGAATAAATATTCGTATCTAAATTTCTGAGATTTCTGTTGTTACAGCTCATAATTATAATTTTTTTCCTTTCATATATTCGGCTTTTATGCCGTAATATATAATATGGAAAAAATAAAAAACGACAAAATCTATTGAAATTAATTTTTTTGGTATGTTAATATATCAAAGTCAAATATGCGGGTATGGTGGAATTGGCAGACACGCAAGATTTAGGATCTTGTGGGAAACCGTGCAGGTTCAAGTCCTGTTACCCGCACCATAATATCGGGGTGTGGCGCAGTTGGTAGCGCACTAGACTGGGGGTCTAGGGGCCGCAAGTTCAAGTCTTGTCACTCCGACCAAAAGGGCTACTTTTCAGTAGCCCTTGTTTTTTAAAAATCTAATATTTATGTAGCGAGCAGATTTTGTGTCTGCTTTTTTGTTGCGCCGATTTCAGCTCATATTATGTTTTTTCTTTATCAAGCTTTTTTAGTTCTCTGAAACTTTTTTTATAATATTTTTTCAAAAGTCTTGTGTTTGCCGTTCGCATAAGCCTATCATCGTTGAAAGTTTAGTAAGTGTTAAGTCCTTTTCATATAGGAATGCTTGCTCGATTATCGCAAAGCGTTTATCATTAAGATTATCTTTTCCTATAATATTTTGAAATCCTTTGGTAGCATTTTTCTGACTATTTGCGTTAAAATTACTGTCAAATATCCAGCGACAGCGTATTCATAATCGGCTTTTTTTCTTTGTATTCTTTTAATAGTTTTTTTGCAAGCGTATTATCAGTTTTTTCAAAAATAACAAAAAATAATGCTCTAAAAAATACGCTTGATACATAATTCTTTTGCGAGCCGTCTTTCACCTGAATTAAAAATGAATACGTCCTCAATGGGATTACTTTTGTCAAAAGTCTTGCGAGTGAGCGATATTTGGACCTGTTATGAAAAAAATCGTCTTTTTTAAGTTGAATTTCTTTATCATCTGTTATTAGTGTCCCTTTTCCACCGGTTACAAAGTGAAGTTCATAACACCCCTTTGCATGAGCGTGAGGAGGGATGCTTTGTCCGAGCTTTCCGCCGCCCAAATCCGTCATTAAAAAAACTACGCCGTTCCATTCAAATTTTATCATAATGCCACCTCTCTTGTATTATAACAAAATGCGACATTCAAGTAAAGATAATGTCGTGTTTTGCTTTTGCCTTTGTGATATAATTTGTATGAGGTGAGTAGTTTATGAATAAATATATAAAAAAATTCTATGTATCGTTTTGACTGTTTCATTTGCATTTTTCTCTTGTTTCCTGCTCAAACGGTAAAGCAGATAAGGGTGTGATTAAATCGCTTTTTACCGATACGTCTAAGGTGTCGTTTTCTTATGATTATACACAGCTAAAGGATAAAAAAATGCAATAAAACTAAATCTTGGCGAGATGGTATGGTTTCGGGAAACGGACTTCAGGGCTTTATTGAAAGCGGAAGCCCATATAGCGATACTTTTATTTTCCAAAATATGCATTTTATAATGCCGAATGAAAATCAGCGTACCTGTCCTGTTACCTTTGATGAGCTTGAAACGGTTAAGCAAAGCATAGTAAAAGGCGAGGATATAACCGATAATTCAAGCTATGATGATGTTATCGTTATCATCCGGGAGGTCAGTTGAGAATTAATATTGCTCAAAGTCGTGCTGAAAAATTATATCAGATATACTGATTATAACACTTCTCAGGTCGGTGTTACTTATAATGATAAAAATGGCACTTGGTTGCGTACCTCGTTTACCTCAATGGCTGACGGCGTTGTTGTGACCAAGCTTGATAAATCCTCAAACGGTGCAAAACTTAATCTTACCCTCAGTTACGACGACCTTTCAACGCTTGCAAATTTCGGCGACAGCGATGAAAAAAATATGAAATATACTAAGATTGCCGATAATTCGGGTGATTATCTCGCACTTGTTTCGCATTATCCTAATTATGAAAAGAGCGAACTTAAAAACGGCGGCTATGCAACTGTTACATATATTATTACATCAGGCGGTACTAAGGAAAGGGTTAATCTTGATAAAAATATTGATGAGTCGCAATTTACAGGTGAAAATGCAGGCGTTAAAATTACCGATGCCGACAGCGTATATCTTCTCACCGTAAGTGAGCGTACCTACGATATGGGCGATATAAATACTTTTGATAAACAAAAGTATTTTAAGCTTGTTGACGATTGTGTAAGTACCCTTAAAAATGTAGCTCAAAAGTACAATTATAAATCGGGCTTTAATTATGATTTGGCGCTTAAAAAATCATCTTGCAATTTATCAGCCGCAGTTTAATAATGTGACCTTGTCGCTTGGTAAGGATAATTTTGATTCTAACGAAAAGCTTTTAAAAGCGCAAAATGGGTAAAAAAGAAATAAATTCAGCTCTTGCCGAGCGTACATATTATGCCGGCAGATACGCTTATCTTTGCTGCAGCGGTTATTCAACGAGCCGTCTTTACGGTATGTGGACGGGAGAATTTAACACCGGCTGGGGAAGTAAATACACAATGGACGCTAATGTTAATTTACAAACCTCGTCTATGAATAC
>ENA-OQBL01000829-OQBL01000829.1-human-gut-metagenome-genome-assembly--contig:-NODE-829-length-14194-cov-3.632402_pt1 | contig 14194 bp, 12 predicted proteins | sample MGYA00242747_ERZ504553 | MGnify/ENA primary metagenome ERZ504553 (study PRJEB26092, sample SAMD00036240) | human gut metagenome | host: Homo sapiens | study: EMG produced TPA metagenomics assembly of...
ACAACTGCCTGTACTTCTTTGCCCTGCTGGCCCTCAGCGGCCGATACCGCATTTGGCCGCTGTAAGGCGTTCTGATATAGTAAAAAAGGAGAATCCGATGATGATGCAATTTGCCTGCACGGCCCGGTCGGCGGACGATGAGGACTACCGCCCGCTGGCTGAAACGCCGCTGACGCTGGACTTTGCCTATGACCATGGCGTTTCGACTTTGGCCGATCCGGCGGTCTGGCAGGTGACGCTGACCAACAACGCCGCCGCCCCATGGCGCGGCGTTGTTAAGCTGGAACACTGCGTTGCTTGCGATGCACCGCGCTTTTTCTTGCCCGGATTCCTCTACGGCCGCAATCGCGGTGAGGCCCCGATCCGCGTTGACAACCGCTACCCAAGGCTGCGGGCAGGTACACCGGAGTTTCCCGCATCGCCTTGGTGGATGGTCCGCGCTGATCGCCTCAGCCACCCCGCAGCCTTCCTGCTGGACGGCGGACGGTGGTATGGGCTCTCGGCTGCGCCATATTTCGTGCGCCAAAACGGCGTGCTGCAACCCTGGCAGCCCGGCAGGGCGGGGACGTTCGCACAGTTTGCAGGCTTTACCTGCTCACTGAACACGGGCAGTGTCGGCTACACGCTGGGGTACGAAAACGCGCCCTGGCTGTTTGTGCAGTCCCACAACATCAAACCCCGCGCCCCGATGGGTGAAAACTGCTTGACGCTGGCGGCGGGGGAGAGCGTTGCCTTCCCGCTGTACCTCTATGATTTTGTCGCAGTGGATGGCGAGCGCACGCTGTACGCGGCGCTGGAGGCCGTCTATGGGCTGTGGCACACGCCGCCGCGCCCCGGCACGACCCCCTCCCACGCGGCAGAGTTGCTGGCCGGGGCCGTTACCCGCGACGCTTGGCTGCCCGACGATAAAAACTATGTCGGCATCACCAAAGAGCACTCGGACGGCAGCTATGAGCAGAACAAGATCTTCTCCATCAGCTGGACCAACGGCCTGTCCGCCGCCGTGCCCTGCCTACAGGCGGCGCACCGCCTGGGGGATAAGACGATCCGCGCTACGGCCCTTGCCTGCATCGACAATATTGTGCAGAACTCTTTGGACCCGCGCTGCGGCCTGCCCAACGAGACCTGGGACGCCGAAAACGGCTGGAGCTGTCGGGGCTGGTGGTTCGACGGCATGTACACGGGCGGGCATTCCGGCTATCTGGTCGGACAGACGCTTTATTATATCCTAAAGGCCTATCGGCTCGAAGCCTCCCGCGGCATCGACCACCCCGACTGGCTCGCCTTTGTGCAGGGCGTGGTGCCACGGCTGGCGGCGGCACGCAACGGCGACGGCGAGTACCCGTTTACCCTGTCGGAGCAAACGGGCGCAGGGTTGGAATACGATTCCCTGGGCAGCGCCTGGTGCTTGGCCGCTGAGGCTGCGCTGATGCAGCTGACGGGCGACACCGCCGACCTGCCCGCCATGGAGCGCAGCGAGGTACACTACTACGACGCCTTTATCCGTCGTGCTGAGTGTTACGGCGGCCCGCCGGATACCAGCAAAGCCGTGGACAGCGAGGGTGTGCTGGCCTACATCCGCGTCGCGCGGCTGCTGCACGAGTTGACGGGCAAGGCCGTCTACCTCGACCACCTGCGGGACGCACTGTGCTATGAGTACAGCTTTAAATTCTGCTACAATGTGCCCGTACAGGTTCCGCCGCTGTCCCGCCTCGGCTGGTCGAGCTGCGGCGGCAGCATCACTTCGGTGGCCAACCCGCACATTCACCCCATGTCCTGCACAGTTGCCGACGAGATGTTCTACTATCTGCGCCGCCGCCCCGATGCCTATATTGAATCCCGTTTAAAGGATACGGTGGGCTGGTCGCTGCAGACCTTCAACACCTTTGACCGCGAGTACGACTACGGCCGCGCGGGCTGGATGTCCGAGCGGTTCTGCCACTGCGAGGGTCTGCTGGTGCAGACCTACCCCGACGGCAGTCTTGCCAGCACATGGTTTGCGCTGATGCCCTGGGCTTGCGGCAGCGTGCTGGAAGGCGTGTGCGGCACGTGGTGGGACTATAAAGAGAAAGAGGAAAATTTGGTATGACGATTGTACACAATCCTATCCTACCCGGATTCTATCCGGATCCATCAATCTGCGCGGTGGGGCGCGATTTTTATCTGGTGAACTCGACGTTCGCCTATTTCCCCGGCGTGCCGATTTTCCACAGCCGCGACCTGGCACACTGGCGCCAGATCGGTAATGTACTGACGCGCCCCTCGCAGCTGCCGTTGGACGGCTGCCGCCACTCCCGTGGCATCTATGCGCCGACACTCCGCTACCATGACGGCACATTTTATCTCATAACAACGAATATTTCTTGTGGTGGAAACTTCATCGTGACCGCCCAAGACCCCGCAGGCCCGTGGTCGGAGCCGTATTGGCTGGGCGATGTCGCCCAAGGTATCGACCCAAGCCTGCTGTTTGACGACGATGGCCGCTGCTATTATGTGGGAAACCGCCCTAATCCCGCAGGCGAGCAATACGGAGGCGATTGGGAAATTTGGGCGCAGGAATTGGACTTGACCACGATGCGGCTGACGGGGGAGAGCCATGCTTTGTGGAAAGGTGCGCTGCGGGACGTCATCTGGCCCGAAGGTCCACACCTCTATAAAAAGGACGGGATGTATTACTTGATGATCGCTGAGGGCGGCACCGGGCCGAACCACAGTGTATCGATAGCACGCAGCAAACACGTTTTTGGCCCGTATGCCGGCAATCCGAACAATCCTATTCTGACCCACCGCCACTTGGGCTCACAGTACCCCGTGACCTGTGTTGGACATGGTGACCTTGTCGCCGATGCGGAGGAAAACTGGTATATGGTTATGCTGGGAATGCGCCCCTGCGGCGGCCATACCCTTATGGGCCGCGAAACATTCTTAGCCCGCGTGGAGTGGCAAAACGGCTGGCCTGTTGTGAATCCGGGCATCGGAAAGTTGGAGGAAACATTCTCGGTGCCCCTGCCGGAAGAACGCACTGCAGAGATGCCTTTGGTATACACCTTCCCTACGCCGGAGTTGCCGCCGGAGTTTCTAACGCTGCGCGGGCCTGTGCCGTGGCAGGCCGACGGACGCCTTCTGCTGCCGCTTTTGCCTGCCGCCCTACATGACCTGCACACGCCCGCCTACGCGGCATTGCGCGTCTGTGGAGTGGACTGGCAGGCAGAGACGCAGTTGGACTTCACGCCACGCACACAATTTGAGACTGCGGGCCTTGCCTATGTGCAGAGTAGTTTTTCCCATCTGCGCGCAGAAAAAGTGCTTACAGACGATGGCTTTGCATTGCGCTTGACGACCCGTGAAAATGACAAAGATAAAATTTTGGCCGAGCAGTCCATCCCCGACGGGCCGCTGATTCTGCGGCTGATTGCCCACAGGTTGCATATGGCTGTGTATTATGTGGTGGGCGGCAGCACTGCCTGCCTGGCCGATGCTATCGACCTACGTCCCTACAGCACAGAGTCTGCGGGAGGCTTCACCGGATGCACGGTAGGCATGTACGCCAGCGCAAATGGAGCGATAAGCGATAGCAAAGCTTCCTTCTCGTGGTTTGCCATGCGGAATCTGTAATAAAATAGGCTGCCCCGCATAAAAGACGGGACAGCCTTCGGTACATAATTTACACCGTATCGAATTTGAAAGTCGTCTGCAACGCATGCCAATTATGGGAGTGCCATCGACCATCTGAAATACCGGCACGATGAGTTTCATCTGGTTCCCGTTCTGGATGAAAGCGGGAATATAGCTGGAAAAAAATTTTATAGAGAACGCACGGACGAAAAATATTCCGGAAATCCATGTACAAATGATGGCGAACGGCAACCGAACAACAGACAGCACAAAAGCACCCCCTGCACCAAAAGCACAATGCTTTCCGGTGCAGGGGGTGTTGTGGTTCAGTTCAGCCGGTCAGCCAAAACCATCAATCTTCGATCGTGATTTTGGTGATGACAGGCATCTGTTTGGGCTTGTTCCAGGTTTCAGGGCCGTAAGTGGGCTGGTTGGCAATGGCGTCCAGCACATCAAAACCGCTCTCCATTTCGCCAAAGGCGGCGTAACGGCCGTCCAGCTTGGCAGCATCCTTGTGAACAACAAAGAACTGCGTGCCGGCGGTATCAAAGTCATCATCGCGCGCCATAGAAAGGGCACCGCGGATATGCTTGAGCGGGTTGTTGACGCCATTTTCCGTAAACTCGCCCTTAATATGCCAATCACTGTCCGTCATGATGTCATTGTCCGGCGAACCGCCCTGAATGACATAATCCTTAACGATGCGGCACCAACACAAACCATCATAAAAACCGCTGCGTGCAGTTTTCACAAAGTTTGCCACGGTGAGGGGGGCATATTCCGGGTACAGCGTAAAAACCATAGTACCAAAGTCCCTGGTTTCAATCGTGCAGCGCATTAGCCGACCTTCACATCCTTGAAGAACAGGTTGCCGGAAGCAGTCATGTAGAAACCGCTGATGTTGTCATGCATCAGGTAGTTGTTGGACTTGTAGTACAGGGGCAGAACAGCGTAATCGTTGGAAACGATAGCGTCAGCCTGCAGGGTCAGCTCAGCAGCCTTGGCCGGATCGTTCTCAGCCTTGACCTGCTCAACCAGAGCGTCATAATCGGCGTTGGAATAGAACAGGTTGTTGGAAGAATCGCCGGTCTTGCACAGGGGCAGGAAGCTCATGGGGTTCACGTAGTCAGCGCTCCAGCCCATGGCAGCAACCTGATAGTTGCCTTTCTGAACGTCGTCATAGAAGATGCTCCACTCGTTGGAGGAAACTTCAACATTGATGTTCAGGTTGTTCTTCAGCATTTCAGCCATAGCTTCAACGACCTTCTTGACGGTGTCGTTGTCGTAGTAGCTCAGGGTCAGAGTGGGGAAGCCTTCGCCGTTGGGGTAGCCAGCCTCTGCCAAGGCAGCCTGGGCACCCTCAACGTCAGCGGTAGCGGACAGGCCAAAGCTTTCGCGGCCTTCGGTGATATCCTTGCCATCAACAGAGTAGCCGGGGGCCAGGAAGCTGTAAGCGGGCTGTGCATCGACCTGCACAACGTTGTCGATGATGGACTGACGGTCGATGGCCAGGCAGATTGCCTTGCGGACCAGAACGTTGTTCACAGGCTCGGCAGAGCAGTTGAAGTCATAGTAAACAGTGCCGTAGCTGGGGCTGGTCTGCACACCGGCATTCTCGGCCTTCAGGCGGGCAAAGTCAGAGGAAGGAATGCTGGCAACGCCGTCAACCTCGCCGGACTCGTAAGCGGTCAGAGCAGTTGCCTGATCCAGAACGTAGCGGAAGGTGACCTTCTGCAGGGAGACATTCTCAGCATCCCAGTAGTTCTCGTTCTTTTCCAGAATGACGTTTTCGTTCATGCTCATGCTGGCGATCTTGAAGGGGCCGTTGCAGATATAGGTATCTGCTTCGGTGGACCACTTGTCGCCGTTGGCTTCAACGGTGGCCTTCTGAACAGGGAGGAAGGTCCACATGCTCAGGATGTCGATGAAATAGGAGGTGGGCTGGATCAGGGTGATCTCCAGGGTCTTGTCGTCCAGAGCCTTCACGCCCAGGTCGTCAGCGGTGGCGGTGCCGTCGTAATACTCCTGAGCATTCTTGATGTAATCGGTAGCCATGCTGACGTACTGTGCGGCGGTGGCCGGGGTCAGAACGCGCTGAATGGTGTAAACGTAATCTTCAGCGGTCAGGTCGCTGCCATCGCTCCACTTCAGGCCGTCGCGCAGGTGGAAGGTGTAGGTCAGGCCATCGTCGCTGATATCCCAGCTTTCAGCGTTGCCGGGAACCAGGGTGCCGGTGCTGTCATAGGTAACAAGGCCTTCGAAGCAGTTGATCAGAACATACTGTGCGAAGGAGTTGTTGGTCACGCTCGGATCCAGGCCATCGGGAATGTTGTTCAGAACAAAGGTCAGTTCCTGGGCGGCATCACCGGTAGACTCGGAGGAAGCGGTGGTGGAAGTTGCTTCGCTGCTGGCAGCAGAAGAAACATCGGAGATGTTCTGGGGCTCATTGGAAGCGCCGCAGGCGCTGAGCAAGGAGACCGCCAGCGTGCCGGCAAGAGCGGCACTGATGACTTTCTTTTTCATGTGTATCCCCCTCGAAAAAAAAATAATGTATGTTTGCCGTTCCTTTGCACCGGCAGGGCGCAGCAAACCGGGCAGGGGAGCCAAAACGGAACAGCACCATGTTGCATATCCCGCTTTGGCCGCCGGTACCCGTTTGCGGCAGGCTGCCGGAACAAGAAACGGAGAAACCAAAATAAAAAGGCTTAATACAGGTGGCAGGCCACAAAATGGCCGGGTGCGGCTTCCTTCATGGCCGGGGTCTGCTCGCTGCAAATGGGCTTTGCATAGGGGCAGCGGCCACAGAACCGGCAGCCGGGTTTCGGGTTGACCGGGCTGGGCAGATCGCCCTCCACACCGGCGCTCGCATGGGCGCGGGCCAGCTTGGGGTCCGCGATGGGAATGCAGCTCAGCAAGCCCTTGGTGTAGGGGTGCAGCGGGTTTTTGTAGATCTCTTCGGAATCGCTGCTTTCCACCAGCTGGCCCAGGTACATCACGCCGATATCATCCGAAACGTAACGCACCATCGAAAGGTCGTGGGCGATAAACAGGTAAGAGGTACCTTCGGCCTGCTGGTAGTCACGCAGCAGGTTGACGACCTGCGCCTGAATGGAAACGTCCAGTGCGGAGATGGGCTCATCACAGATGACCAGCGCGGGTTCAGCACCAGGCGCGGGCAATGCCGACGCGCTGGCGCTGGCCGCCGGAAAACTCGTGGGCATACCGTCCGGCGTGTTCTGCCGTCAGGCCAACGCGGTTCAGCATGGCAAAGACTTTTTCGTCAACTTCCTGCTTGCTTTTGCAAACATGGTGGGCTTTCAGCGGCTCGGCAATGATATCGCGCACCGTCATACGGGCGTTCAGCGAAGCATACGGATCCTGGAAGATCATCTGCATGTTGCGGCGCACCGGCTGCATCTGGCGGGGCTTGAGGTGGGCAATATCCTGTCCGTTGAAGATGATCTTGCCCTGCGAAGGCTCATAAATGCGGATGATGGTGCGTGCGCAGCTGCTTTTGCCGCAGCCAGACTCGCCAACCAGGCCAAAGGTGCGGCCGCGGCGCAGCGTAAAGTTGACGTCATCTACTGCATGAACTTCCGCGTGCGGGCCGACAGAAAAGAATTTTGTCAGGTGCTCTACCTGAAGAATGGGCTGTTCCATTAGTGTGCCTTCCTTTCGGCTTCTGCCAGTTTTTCATGCAGAGGATTGCCCTCGGCCGGGGCGTCCGGCTGCAGCAGCCAGCAGCGTGCCTGACGGCTGCCAACCTGGACAAACGGCGGGCACTCGGCTGCGCAGATGTTGCGCGCAAACTGGCAGCGGGAGGCAAACGGGCAACCCTTGGGGGGCTTGGTCATATCCGGCGGGCTGCCGGGGATGGACTGCAAGCGCTCGCTCTTATCCTTGGTCAGGCCGGGGATGGAGGCCAGCAGGCCCATGGTGTAGGGGTGCAGCGGGTTTTCAAACAGATCGTTGATCTCCGCTTCCTCCATCACAAGGCCGCCGTACAGAACAACAACGCGGTCGCACAGCTCAGCCACAACGCCCAGGTCATGGGTGATAAAGATGATGCTGGTGCCGTATTCCTCCTGCAGGGAGCGCATCTGCTTCAAAATCTGGTGCTGGATGGTCACATCCAGGGCGGTGGTGGGCTCGTCCGCAATCAGCAGGTCGGGGTGATTGGCCAGCGCCATGGCGATCATGACGCGCTGGCGCATACCGCCGGAAAATTCATGCGGGTAGGATTTCAGCCGCTTTTCGGCTTCAGGAATGCGCACCTCGCGGAACAGCTCCAGCGTGGCAGCCTGCAGCTCGTCGCGCTTCATCTCCGGGTGGTGTACATGGATCATTTCGGCAACCTGTTTGCCAACGGGAATCAGCGGATTCAGGCTGGACATGGGGTCCTGAAACACCATGGCGATCTTCTGGCCGCGGATTTCGCGCATCTGCTTATCGCTGACTTTGGTCAGGTCGGTGCCTTCAAATTCAATTTTGCCGTTTTTAATGCGGGCAGTATCGGCCAGCAGGCGCAGGATGGACATGGAAGTAACGCTTTTGCCGCTGCCGGATTCACCAACGATACCAAGGATCTCGCCCTTATGCACTTCAAAGCTGACGCCGCGCACAGCCTGCACTTCGCCGGAGGAAGTCATAAAGGAGGTTTTCAGATCCTCTACCTTCAAAATCGTCTCGCTCATTTTGCTCTCCTTACTTCTTCAGCTTCGGGTCCAGTGCATCACGCAAACCATCGCCGACAAAGTTAAAGGCAAACATGATCACACAAATCATCAAAGCAGGGATCAACAGCTCGTGCGGGCTGGTGCGCAGGTTGGCAGATGCATCGTTGCACATGGTGCCAAGGCTGGCCAGCGGGGGCTGCAGGCCGATGCCCAAATACCCCAGGAAAGCCTCCATAAAGATGGCAGAGGGGATGAGCATGGTAATGGTAACAAGGATGGAGCCGAGCGCGTTGGGAATCAGGTGGTCAAACAGAATCGTTGTGGCAGAGGAACCAATGGTCTTGGCGGCAAGAACGAATTCCTGCTGCTTCAGGCTCAGGATCTGGCCGCGCACAACACGGGCCATATCCACCCAGTACACGCTGCCCAAGGCAACAATGATGCTCTGGATACCGGCACCCAGCACCTGCATGATCAGGATAACATACAGCGTCAGGGGAATGGTGGAGATAATATCCACAATACGCATCATGATCATATCCACGGTGCCGCCCAGGTAACCGGAAATACCGCCGTACAGAATGCCGATGATGAGGTTGACGAACGCAGCCATCAAGGCAACCAGCATGGAAATGCGGGTGCCGTACATCAGGCGGGTCAGCACATCGCGGCCCAGGGCGTCAGTGCCAAGGATGTAGGATTTGTTCCACATCGTCTTGGACGGGTAGATGCTGCCGGTGGCTTCATCGGCAATGACATAGGGGCTGCCGCCGTAATACAGGGCAACCTCGGTGCCGTCGGCATCAAAGATGGTCATGGATTTATCGGATTCATCGCGCACCTTGCGCAACTGGCCGCTCAGTTTGCCGTCCGGGGTAACGGAGATGACTTTCAGGGCGGTGGTAATGTACAGGTAGTCGCCGTTGGGGATCTGGTAAACCTTCATGACCGGCGGAACGTTGACAACTTCCAGATTCTGCACGGAGTAATCATACGGGGTAAACAGGGGGCCGACCAATGCAAAAAGGCATCAGGGCGATAATAATCACAAAACCGGCGATGGCCGTCGGCTTGCGGCGGAAACGGAACCAGACGTCACCTGCAAAGGTGCGGCTTTTGGACCAGATTTTTTCACGGTCGCTGTTATCGGTAGCAAGCGGTTCCCACTTGCTCTGTGCGGTTAAATCTGCCATAAGTGTTTTCACCTTTCCTCAACATTACGCGTCAAACTTGATTCTGGGGTCGATCAGGCAGTAGAAGATATCGACCAAAAGCACCATTGCCATCAGGAACGCAGCAAAGAAGATGGTAACGCCCATGATGGTGGTATAGTCGCGCTGGGTCACGCTGTTTACAAAGTAATAGCCAATGCCGGGAATGGCGAAGATCTTTTCAACAACAAAGCTGCCGGTCAAAAGGCCAGCCACCGTGGGGCCAAGCACCGTGATGACGGGGATCAGCGCATTGCGCAGGGCATGCTTGGTAACAACGGCGAACTCGGTCAGGCCCTTGGCGCGGGCGGTGCGGATGTAATCCTGGCCCATAACTTCCAGCAGGCTGGAGCGCATCAGGCGGGCCAGGTAGCTGACGGAATAGCCGCCCATGGCGATGACGGGCAGGATGTAGCTCTTCCAGCTGTCCAGGCCGAAGGTAGGCAGTACGTTCAGCTTAAAGGAGAATACATAAATCAGCACGGAGGCGATCACGAAAGACGGAATGGTAACGCCGATGGTGGCAATGGCCATCAGCAGCATATCCTGCCATTTGCCGTTTTTCAGCGCCGCTAATATGCCCATGGGGATGGAGGTAAGCAGCACAAACACCAGGGTGACAAGGCCCAGCTTGGCGGATACCGGCGCACCGGTGGCAATAAAATCGTTGACGGTTTTGCCGGTATATTTATAGGAAGGGCCGAAATCGCCATGCAGCAGGCTGCCCAGATATTTGACAAACTGCACCGGCATGGGCTGGTCCAGGCCGTACTTGGCTTCCATGGCCTGGGTAACCTCTTCCGGCACGCCCTTGGTGTTGGTGAACGGGCCACCGGGAATGGAGTGCATCAGGGTGAAGGTGATCAGAATGATCATGAACATGGCAATGATCATGGTTCCGATGCGCTTCAGGATAAATTTAACCATTACGTTTTCCTTCTTTCGTGTGCACGGCTGCCGCACAGGGAATGGCGCCCCGACGGCTGCTCTGTGGCCATAGTGTGCACATGCGTTGTTCCTGGCGGCGGTACAGACTGACCATCCAGCCGCCTTATAATTATCTTATTATATAGCGGCAGCTTGCGGTTGTCATCAATTTTTATTCATATTTTTTTTACCCTTATAAAATATCCGATTTACATACAAAACAAACAGCGACGGTGAAAAAAACTGTGTAGAATAAGACCATAGATTATGAGGGAAAAAAGCGATAAGCAAAGCAAATGTGTCCTTGTGATGAGAACAAAAAAAGAGAAAATATGGGAATGAATGCAGTATTGCCGACCCGGAAAGTTGGAAATTCCAGCGGGGCGGGCTTTGTATGGGTGGTTTAACGGTTTAACGCTCTAGCGAATCGCTGTGATGGTTGAAACAAAGCGCAATGCTCTGCCGCTGGAACGTGGGAAAGCGCTTCCGGCGCAAAATCATGGGATCACTGCGGAATGGCAGGGAAACAAGCAGAGTACAGGGGGATGTGGTGGACTGTTTATGTGCGGAAAAAGGAAAAGTGAGACGAATGGAGGCGGACGGAGAACATACATAAGCCCAAAGAGACGCCCAACTCATCAAGTGAAACACGGCGCGAAAAAGCATAACGGCCACAGCGAGATGCCCGAACCACAGACCAAAATGCAAAAAGGCAATGGAAACGCAGCAAAATAGCAGAGGTGAGGAACAACAGAGCAAAATATCTGTCCTTGAATGGAATACACAAAATACAGGGAGTGGAAACGGCGTATGCAAGCCCGCCAAAACTGTATATATAACGCAAAAGTTTGAATACATATACAGTTTAACGGTAAAGACTCCTCCGATGATAAAAGCGTAAAAATCGGCTATCCATGGCACAGGAAGCCAGGATGGCGGCAGGCGCTGCAAAGTCAAAAGATGCAGAATCTTTCCCAATATGTCCTCTATTCAAAAACATTTTTGTTCTGCATCCCCGATTCCCGCACCTGTTCGGGGGGAGTTTTGGTATTTCCGTATCAGATAGAAAACAGCAGGCCTGTGCTGCGGCAGTACAGATTTGCGGGGCGTTCTGCTTTCCCTATACCGCAGGGGGGCTGCATATTGCAGAAAAATTACCGTTTCCCCGGTGCAGAATGGATGGCATATTCATTTATAGTGTGATAGAACGATTTCATTGAGTTGGCCAAAACTAATATGCAGCAAAGAGCAGCACCGCGAAAGACTGGCTGCCGGAAACCATGCCGGAACCCACGGTCCACAGCAGAATGTTAACCCCCGTCACAATGCTCATATACGGTAAAGAAGCAACAACACAAATTGAGAACAGCGTACCCTACTATTCTGTATCAAAGTGGAGCAGTAACACGAAAATGTTGCTGCTCCATTTTCATGCCCCTTAAATAATTTCCTTGAATCTGCTTGACTTATATTACGGTTAGTGATATATTTATTACAGTAACCGTAATAAGGAGGCTGGACTATGAGAGACAATGCAAAAAGTGGCGCACTTACAGAAGTGACCTTTTATATTTTACTCTCTCTTTATACACCAAAACACGGATACGCCGTTATGCAGTTTGTTGAAGAAAAAACGGGTGGGCGGCTTTCGTTAGGCGCAGGCACTTTATATGGAGCATTAAACTCTTTGCAGGACAAGAAGTGGATTGAACCTTATGGAGATAGTGAGGGAAGAAAAAAAGGAATACCACATTACAGCACAGGGAAAAGAAATTGCAGAAAAGAGCTTGCAAGACTAAATGAACTTGTAAGCATTGCAAGTGAAATTATTGGAGGTGCAGTATGAGTAAAAAATGTTATCGCATTTTTTGGCGGATTGCTAAATACGCAGGAAAAATGGCTAAACAAAATGTCTGAAAAGGGTTATCGACTTGTTCGGACAGGAAAACTGTTATACGAATTTGAAAAATGCAAGCCCGATGAAGTGACCTATTGTGTAGAGTTTATCGGAGAAAAATCAAAAGAGAGTTCAATAGATTATGCTAATTTTTTGGAGGATATGGGATATAAGGTGTTTTTTAAAAATATCAATCTAAACTATTCTGTTGGAAAAGTTCGTTGGCGCCCATGGGCAGAAAGGGGCGGTCGTATTGCGACAAACACAACAACTTTTAATCGAGAAATCTTGATTGTGGAAAAGCAAATGATGGAAAGCCTTTTGAACTCCATACCTCTTATGACGATAAAGAAAAATATTATCGCAACTTACGCAATCCGTGGCTATTTCTACTGCTCATGTTTGCACTATTCGCAGTTACAAAGCAATCTATAATCTTTGGTATTTTTGCGTTGGTTTCTGTAATTCCTGGCAGTATATATCAAATACAGATAATGAAAATCCGGAAGGAAGCCAAGACACAGGAATGGTGAGGAAATAAATAGCAAATCCAGCCGAGCCAGTCAACGGTCAAGATGAACGGCGCAAATGCGCCGCCGTTGACAGCCCCGCCCGTCTTTGCTGTTCGGTAATCAAGAGGGCGACAGCATAAAATGCTGCCGCCCTCTGCCATTATTCAGAAAGGGGGATTTTCCATGACCGAACACGAAAAGTATCAAGAACATATCCGGCATACACACGATGCCTTTTGCAAGACCGTTATTCGCCACGCTGCCATAGACGCAGCCCGGAGCATACGCAGCCGCCGCAAGCGGGAAATCTCGCTTGAATATTACTTCTTTATCACACATAAGCAAAAAGCGCTGGCATGAAGTGCATCGGGCGCAAAATTCCAGCCATCCTCACCCTCAATACGGTTATAAAGTTATAAGCAGCCTGAAGGCATTGCCGCACATGGTACCGGGAGAATCTTTAAGTGATTTAAGGAGATTTAGAGATAGGAATGGGGCGATGGGCAGAATGTTTAAGCCAAACACGTAATTTCGCTAAAGCTCTGTTTAGCGAAATATAGAGGAGAGACAGAACAATACAGTATCAAGATTTTCATCTCATTTTGATACTGTACAATACGATCGGAAGTCTGTTGGATCATTACTTTTGTGGCGTCAATCTGGCTTTGCGTTTCCGGTTCATATCGCGCAGGTCAATGCCGTCTGCCAGAATGCCGCCAGAAAAGCTGGCGTGCGCCGCTGCACAGGCTGCGCTGGCTTCGTCACCATCAGCATTATGCTTTTGATGGACCCTGCAGTGGATGCAGTGGGCGGCTGGACAACGCGGACGATGTATCAGAGATCATGCAGCGCTCACCTGTCGGTTCCCGTTTTGCCGTATCATTCTGCTGATTTAACAAGAACGAAAATCTTTACGGCGGCAAAGAAATGCTGTATACTAAGGTGTAAAGACACCTTGGAGAAAATACTGTGGACAGGGAGCAAATGCTATGAATGACGAAAAAATCACCCTTGATCTTGTGATTGATGTGCAGAAAGATTTTATTACCGGGGCACTGGCCAACACACAGGCGCAGGCCAATGTGGCGCACCTGGCAGAGACCGCGCGGGCACACGCGCAGGCTGGGCACTGGATGTTCTTTACCCGCGATACCCACCAGGACAACTACCTGACCACGCGGGAGGGCCGCAGCCTGCCGATCGAGCACTGCATTGAGGGTGAGGATGGCTGGAATTTTGCGCCCGAACTGGAAAACGTCATGGCGGACACCGAGCCGGAAGTGTGCCACATTGTGGACAAACCCACGTTCGGCAGTTATATGCTGCCCAGTGAGATTCTGGATGAACTGATGGCAC
>ENA-OQBL01000830-OQBL01000830.1-human-gut-metagenome-genome-assembly--contig:-NODE-830-length-14193-cov-5.157188_pt1 | contig 14193 bp, 19 predicted proteins | sample MGYA00242747_ERZ504553 | MGnify/ENA primary metagenome ERZ504553 (study PRJEB26092, sample SAMD00036240) | human gut metagenome | host: Homo sapiens | study: EMG produced TPA metagenomics assembly of...
ATTAGAAAAATGCGGGGGTGGTTACGATGAAATTAGCATATATTGTTCCCTCTTTGGCTCAGAGGGGACCAGTCTTGGTCGTTTTTCATCTTGTTCAAGAAATGCTTGCTCATGGGCATGAATGTACGGTTTATTATTTTGATAATATTATAGAACTGAAATTTCCTTGTAAAACAGAAAGAATATTTTTTTGAAAGTCTATTAATTTTTCGTCTTATGATATTGTGCATTCTCATGGCTTACGTCCAGATGCTTATATCTTTTTGCATAAACCATGGCGTTTAAAAGGTACAGTTTGTATTTCTCTTTACATAACATGGTTATACAGGATTTAGCCGCCCAATATAATGTATTGACTGCATATCTAATAGGTAATATGTGGATGTTTCTATTATGTCGTCATACGAAAGTTGTAGTATTGACAAAAGTCGCTTTGAATTATTACTCCCGATGGATTTCTCAAAAGAAGTTGTTTATAGTACATAATACTTGTATTATTGATAAATGTAACAAATTATATACAGCAGAAGTTAAAAAAAATATTATCGTTTAAAGAAAATAAAATATTGTTGGGGTGTAATGCTCTGTTGACTCCTAGAAAAGGTGTAGACCAAATAATCAGAGTGTTACCGTTTATGCCTAATGTTAAATTATGGATTGTAGGAGATGGCAAATCTAAAATTTCATTATTAGATTTAGCAGATAGATTGGGGGTAAGGGATCGTGTGTGTATTGCAGGTTATCAAAAAAAATGCTTATCAATATTTGCCTTACTATGATATTTACGTAATGTCTAGTCGTAGTGAAGGATTTCCTTTATCATTATTGGAAGCTATGATTTATAAAAGAAATATTGTTTGTTCTGACATACCAATTTTTAAAGAAATACTGTCAGAGAATGAAGTAACATTTTTTGAGAGAGAAAAAATTGACTCTTTAATGGAGGCTATAAAATTGGCGTTGCAAACAGATAAATCTGAAGTGGCTTGTCAATGTTTTTGGGAACATTATTCCCCAGATTGTTTCTATCGGGATTATTTAGCTGTATATACAAATTAGGTTATGTTTTCTATACTTCTGGCTGTTTATAAAAAAGAAAATCCTGTTTATTTTTCTCAAAGTTTAGATAGTATTTTTTCACAGATACTCTTTCCTCATGAGGTTGTTTTAGTTAAGGATGGACCTCTGACTGATGACTTGGAACGAGTTATAAATAAATATCAGTCTAAATATTATATATTGAAAGTAGTTTCGTTACCAGTTAATCAAGGTCTTGGTAAGGCCCTTAATGAAGGATTGAAGCATTGTTCTCACGATCTAGTAGCTCGTATGGACACAGATGATATAGCGAAACCGGAGCGTTTTGAAAAGCAGGTGAAAATTTTTCAAAAACATCCGGAAGTGGATGTGGTGGGATCATGGATTGATGAGTTTGAGGGGGATATTTCACATGTGGTTTCTGTGAGAAGACTTCCGGAATGCCATGAAGATATTCTCAATTTTGCAAAAAAAAAGAAATCCTATAAATCATCCAGTTGTAATGTTTAGGAAAGGAGCGGTACTTGCAGCGGGAGGATATCAACATTTTCCTTTGTTTGAGGATTATTATTTATGGGTCCGTATGTTGATGAATGGAGCAAAATTCTATAATATCCAGGAGAGCCTGTTGTATTTCCGCTCTTCTTCGGATATGTTCAAGCGGAGAGGTGGATTGAAATATGTTGGTACAGAAGTATGTTTCCAAAATTTTCTTTTGAGAAGTCATTTTATATCATTTCCAAGGTATGTCCAAAATGTTATTATCCGGGTTATAACTCGAATAATGCCTAATAGATGGAGGGCACTCCTATATAAAAAAAATGCTAAGATAGCAAACATGTTTTATTGCATCCAAGGTCGAGGCATAAAGACATTTCTTTTATATTAAATCAATCAAAACAATATGGAACAACAGACTGATGCGTTCATTCCTGACGGAATGAATGCTTTTCAACGTAATGTCAAACGGATAGGGGACTGTTTGATTGCATTTATTGCATTGATTATTTTTTCTCCCTTGTTTTTATACTGTTACATTGCTGTAAAGCGTGAGGATGGTGGTCCTGCCATCTTCAAACAGGAAAGAATTGGGCGTTTTGGTAAACCATTCAATATCTATAAGTTTAGGAGTATGCGTCTGGATGCTGAGAAGTTCGGACCGGCTTTATATAAAGGTGGGGAAGATCCGAGATTGACAAAAATCGGCAAGTTTCTTCGTGAGCATCATCTGGACGAGCTTCCTCAGTTATGGAATGTGTTTATCGGTGATATGGCCTTTATCGGTCCACGTCCTGAAAGAAAATTCTATATTGACCAGATAATGGAACATGATCCACGTTATCGTTTTTTATATCAGATACGTCCGGGGGTGACTTCTTATGCCACGCTTTATAACGGTTATACCGATACAATGGAGAAGATGCTTCGTCGTCTTCGTTATGACCTGTTCTATCTTGAGCACCGTTCCTGGTTTTTCGATTTTAAAATTCTTGTAAAGACTTTCCTCAATATCGCTTTCGGCAAGAAATTCTGATGATTATTCCCTCTTTCCGTCTTTATCATTTCGCGGTAAAATTGATATGGAAATCCATGTTGGTTCTTACTTTTTGCTTCTGGACAGGTATAACTGTTCTATTTTATCTTGTGAACCATCTTGCCATATGGGTTGAGTATGGATGGTGGTTGTTTCTTATGATTTTTGGAACTTATTTTCTTTTTATGGATGTGAGGTTGATGGTGATGATTATGCGTCATGAGGAAAAGAAAAAATGGAAACGGTACAGGTTAAAAAATTAAATTTGAAGAATGAGATCTAATAGAATTTTCATAAGTGTATTACTCGTTTTTCTGTTTTTAATACCGATAACAGTGATTTCCCAGATCAATTATGGTACAACTGGCTTAATGAATATGCCTACAGCCGATATGCAGAGGGACAAAACTTTCATGGTTGGAGGTAATTGGTTGAATCATCACGCTACAGTACCGAGATGGTGGTATGATACATGGAATTACTATATCAATATAACAGTTTTTCCCTGGTTGGAAGCTGGTTATTTATGTATTGGTCATAAAGCTGTTCCTGTGGATTATGGTAATCGCTCTGGTTTTTGGGTTCCTTCTACTTATGGTAAGTTTGTCAATCAGGACCGTTCTTTTCATTTTCGTCTTAGAATCTGGAAAGAAGGCTGGTGGAAATCATGGACTCCCCAGATAGTTATAGGTGCTAATGATGGAATTGGAGATTCAGCCAATGGTGGTTCATTATCGAATCTGTCGGAACAGGATTATGGAAATGGTTTCTTGAACCGTTACTATCTGGCTATAACCAAACATCTTTATTTTGATAATATCGGTACATTGGGTGGACATATTTCATGGATTTATAGCAACCGTTTTGATAACAAGCTTAATAATCCGGCTTTTGGTGCTAATTTTCGTTTTGACCTGAAAGAAAATGGTTCGTTGATGAACAGGATTATTAATGGTGTGAATCTGATGGGTGAGATTGTTCCGGGTTATACCGATGTGAGATCTGATCTGACATTTGATCCTGATGGTTCGGTGTATCAGGTGAATATAGGAATGGAATACAGTTTCTGGAAAGACTATGTAAATGCAGTGGTGGAATTTAACAGGTGTCGTTATTTTTCTGGTGGGTTAGTGTTCAAAGTACATTTAAAGTGAGTTTATATATGTTACGTAAAATTCAATTTTTTCTTTTTATATTCTTTCTCTTCTTTGTTTCTGTATCGGCTGAAGAGAATGAACAATTCGCATCAATGGCTTGTCGTTTTGTCAGTGCCAATCGTTTCACTCTTAATTGTGAACTTCAAGAAAACAGGATTATAGCTTTTAAAACAACAGATGATCAAATGTTGAGGATGTTGTGTTTATGGATACCTCAGATCAAAGATGATGAATACGAGTTGGATGATAAAAGTATTTCGTTATTGTCTAAGGTGGATCATGTTTTGGTAGGATATGGTCAGGTTCCAGGTAATCCTTTATTTTATTATTGTTTACCGGTTAGGAAAGTTGTCTCCAAAATGAAAATGAGGGTTCTTGGGAAGTATAAGATTCCGTTAGCTTTATGTGATTATCATTTCAAGAAGTAGTAAAAAATATCTCAAAGTCAGACAGAGGATATCTTTGCTTTTATTAGCAGGGATATTTCTTTTTTATTTTCTCTGTAAAAAAAATATGCTGTTTCTGCTTGGATAATTTTTTTTGGGGAAGAGCTTAAATTATATAATTGTTGTGTTCTGGTATACCTCTTGATTCCTTATTCAACGCTGCTTTCAATCTGATGGTGGCGTTTTTTATTTTGCATATCATTTGTTTATGTCATGTAATCTGCATACCTTTATAACATTTCAACTAAAATATAAATTTATTTTTTCTCACCTGTTTGTTTTTACTTGTGAAGGCAGGGACAGACTGACCATCAAAGGATTTAGTTTTGTGGAGAGGTTATTCCGAAAAGGAGGTAACCTCATCTTTTTATATTGCTTGTTGAAAAAGAGTGAATGGATAAAACTGTTACTGTCTTTCGTGGACCATAACTGCTGATTTTAGAATTTGCTTTCCAATATTAAAGAAGTTTTGTTGTAAAAATAATGGAAGAGCCTATTCCGAATATAAAAATGCAGCCGTTTTGATCTTGGGTTTATTATTCCTATTTTTGTATTTATCAAGTCCTGTTGTGATCTGTAAATATTGGGCTGAGTGTTCCTAAAAAAGATCACTTACAGGACTTGATTCTTGTGATGTGGAAAAAAATGAAGGAGACCGAACTTTGTATGGTTCAGTCTCCTCTGTTTATTGGCTATTTCTTTCTTGATTTATATTTCCTACGTTCACATCCGAAAGTATTATGAGAGTAGGCATATTCAATTATTTCAGTAATATCATAATCCGGAACAAGCTCTTCGATGAATGACTTGGCTCTGTTTTTCTCTACTCCTGCCTTACATAGAACTCCAGCATAAGACATCGTAGTATTATTCCTCCCGTTGGCTATTGATTTTCCAGTCCAGATTTTCCCAAGGATACGGATTATACTATCATCGGAAACAACTTGTCTGCTCAGAGTGTTCAGGAATTTGGCTACATAAGAATCATCCTCGGTTATCATTTCATTTCCGGCTTCATCTTTTATTATGGTTTCTGTAACAGTTTCGGGTATAATTGGTTCAGGGGTAGATGGAATGAAGTGGAAAGGTTGAGGTTTCGGATTTTTCCATAGGTTCGGATCATAACTCAGAAAATTACCTCTGGCCAAATCCGTTGTACTCTTATCTATCTCAGGGCAATCAAACAACTTCAAGAGCTGATTATACAAGTCATAATGGTAAAGCGGCTCATAATTGTCATGGAGAATAATGGCTTTATAACCCTTACCGCTTGGAGTGCTATAATAGGCATAGACACATAGGAAACTTTGTAACCATTTCTCAAACTCATCCATTTTCTCCGGCTGAATATGGTCGAAGTCAAGAGCCGTGAATGAAGAGTAGTGAATCAAACCGCTTCTGTTCTTGGTCTTGAAAGTTCCGTTCCATGTTACAGCCGGAAGTTTCATCTTGGCTTTCTCTTTTTCTTCCTTGGTTTTGGCTTTCCTTACCGCATCAACTTTTTCGGCTACATGATAATAACTACTAGTCTTGATTATATCCAATACCTTATCTATTTCATATTCTTCAGGGTGATTGATGTCTGTAATTCTATTGAAAAGTGATATTTTTGTTCTGAAGTGTGATGTTACCTTGAAAGTCGCTATCAATTTACCTTTCATCCTGACAGTCCTATCCTCGCAGGTCAGATATTCGGATATATCGGAAGCACTTGGTTTTCCTGCTATATTCAGCTCCTTATAGATACCTTGAAGTAAATCCTTGACTTCTGATTTGGTATAAGTCTTGTCTGTCTTCAAAGCATCTATTAGTTTCACTGCTATCTGATCCTTGGGTAGCTTGTCAAAAGGAGTAGGTTCGATAGCTTGTCTGATATAGTCTTCCCTCCAACATAACGCTTCAAATCCTTCTTTTCCAAGAGCGTCATGATATTTCTTATATTTGCCCTCTATGAAAGTACAGTCCTCCAAGAGTTCAGGGAAATTATCATATAGGTCACAATACAGTCTGGCTTTTCTAGGGAACTGATTATCCAGATTCCACTCCTTGAAAATCCGCTGTACTTCAGGATCATCACTTCCTGAGGATTTTGTAACGACAGCACCAATCCCTTAAAGCACGGTACATGGAAAAATCATTGTTATAGATCCGGTTTGTAACTTCCCATGCTCTTCTTTCAGATATTTCAAGGATTTCATTCTCAACAATTCTGACATTATTATCCGCATCCTTGATAATACAGCAATAGTGTTCCTTATGTCCCTGTTGCCTGATTGTATTTTCCATCATCTGCAATTGTTCATCCTTGTTCGGAACCGCATTAAAATTATCAATCTGCTTCTTTGTCTTATCCTTCTTCTCCTTGATTGAGTTCTCCAGTTCCTCTTCCGTAACCTTTGATTTTCGGGTATTAAAGTAAAGAGTGGCTGTATTACGGAACGGATTTGTATCAAGCCTCTGTCTACCTATTATCTGTTGTAAATCCACTGAAACATCCACGGTCATGCTTTTCACCAGCGGATTGGCAAAGATATAGGAATAGGCGTTGGTGGAATAGAAATCAGCACCTATATATACGGTGGAAGTACAGAAGGTGAACATCTTATGCGGTTCTCCCTTACCCGGAATATCACCGATCATAAACTTTTCTCCCGTCTCCCTGGATAATTCATTCAGTTTCTTGATGTTTTCTGATTTGGAAGAGCAGATTATGTTTACCTCGTCCGCCTTCAAGCCATTTTTCTTTATGATATTCTTTATAACGGAAACATCATTGATATAGAAAACAGCTTCCTTCGCTACAAATTCCTTACCATCCACGACAGTACTATTTCCTTTTCCTTCCCTGTATTTGCCGGTCAGCTCACTACATAGTTTGAAGACAGACTTTTTGGATTTTATAACCTCCACTTTCGGAATCTGCATCATACTTTCAGGCCATAAAAGTTCATAGAAAGTCATATCCTTGAATTGTCGGGTCATGTCAAGGTAGGATTCCAGGAAAGGTGTGGCTGAAAGATAGACCACAGTACTGAAAGCTCCCAGGATCTGCCCGAACTCATATTCCGTTGTAGGCTTGAACTGGCAATCATAGAACATGGCTTGAAACTCATCCACTACCACAGTCCATTTATCCAGGTTTTCACCATTAGCTGCCAGAACCTCCTTTATCTTCCTGAGTGAGTCGTAAGTGGTAAGTATCTTTTCCCCACCTGATTTTATATATTTCCCCAGTTCATCGTTAAAAGCAAAGACATCCTTTTCCGAATAAGACTTGCTCTCAAAATACTTCTCACGGTTTCCCTGATAACGGTAGAGATGGAGGTTGTCGGAGAGATGCTGTGAATACTTGTTATAAATGAGCTGTTTTCTGGGACTGGCCAATATCACTTTCCTGTCTGAACCGATATAGGCTTCAGTAGCTCCACAACCACAAATCCTTTTATTCAGGATATAGTGTTGGTTCATAGGCAGAAGGTTCCATAACTCCTTCCATTCTGACAGATACTTTATTCCGGCAGGTACATTTAATGTTATCTTGTTCATTAGTCATTAGTTTATATGGGGTTAGTCGAAGACAGAAGCCTAATACGAAGTATGAGTTATGGTACATAACCCGAAGGGATGTTATAAAAAACTTACAAAAACACTATTCTTTAAGCATTTGTACCTAATTTGCAGACTTTTTTATAACACCTTGTCTTGCAGTTATGTATTACATTCCACTTCGTTCCATACCATCATCTCCGACCAACCCTGATTATTCATTTATTGATTGTCTGGTAACTTGAAATTGGGATTGTTGCGGTTAAGTTCTTTCTCCAGCTTATCCATATCCTCCTTCTTCTTTTTCATATACTCTTGATATTCAGGACTGCTTTCTTCCACCCATTCAAGATTGTCAGCATGAAAATCAAGATAATTCATGTTCTTATGAAGCACTCTCGGTCTTTTCATTTTGGATTTATCCCCGTCCACAAAATCAGCTTTAGCCATCAGGTCATCAATATTCGCACTTTTATTATCATAGTTTCCCCATCGGCTGTTTTTCCTGCGATACCTTACTTTAGGACTTATAGCCTTCATCGAATCAGTATCTCTATCACCTGTCTCCTTCTCAATCGGCAGTTCTTTGCCTTTATCGAATATTTTCCCCTCAACGGTTACAGTCAGACCATTACCAATCTTACGTCTGGTAGCCAAGGGAGCATATTTTCTAACCTCTTTCCATTCAAGGTTATTGGTTTGACAGTTCCCCAAGTTCCCGTCATTATGTACCAACTTATATTTCTTTCCGTCTTTAGGCATGGGGTTATAAGCATCGGCAACAGCTTCATCCAATTGAACGGTTTTGGGTTTGACATTCAGGAATTTTGAACCGTTTATATCAGTATGGATCTGTAAAAAACGATTCCAGGACGAATCATTATATTTCCGATAAGCACGAGTTCCAGCCCAATTTACCCAAATGTTATATTTCATGCTGTATCTTAGCGTTATACCACTGACTACTATATCAAGCGGTTGTTTCTTATAAATCTTTGACATTCTTCTTATTGCTTTTAATGGTTAATAAAATGTTTCTTTCTTCTCTCAGGTATTTTACCAAAGAGTTATACGCTTCGCATCTTCTACGTTTTCTTGGAATTACAGCAAGAAGTTCACTCAATGTAACTTCAATGTTGAGACCGGAAACGAAATGTTCCTCACCGATATACTTTACCAGTGCTTCGACATCATCTTTGAATTTTTCCGGAGTTATACTTACTTTTTGGACGATAACATCAGGAGCAGTATTTTCCTGACGATCCAATGAAGATTCTGAACCTTCAATGGATATGCTATTTAATTTTAAAATCATTTTCAGGAATAAGGTTCATAAGGTTACAGAGGAGCGTTTTAGCGATTTGGGGCGGATTATGGCTCTGAAATTCCTAAATCTGATTATTTGTGGAGAAGCCTTGTTATTTGTATATTTAGGCTTCCCCACTGTTTATTGTCAAGGTTTTATCTTTCTTGGAGTCGGATAAGCGTGGTATTCTTTTCCGTCCAAAAGACACCCGTTTTCTTTAGCACTACGTTTCACTCCATCAGCCCCCCAAGTTCCCCATTGCTTAAAAAAGAAAGCTGTACCTGTGGAAACGTCACATTGGGATTTAATATTCAAAATCCAGTCCTTTTCCATCTTTCTGGCTCTATTACCAGATTCACCGCCAACGATAACCCAATCAATATCAGACAAGTCAAGTGCTCCCAGGTCTTCCAACAAAGGCTCGCAACTGAGGAACCGTACCGGAGCATCCAGTTTCTTCAGGTAATCAATGCGATCTTTCACCTTCTGATTCTCAACAGTAACACCGAGCCAGACATTTTCAGGAATGGTATGAACTGAAAAATATTTATACATTCTATCGGCCCGTTTTGTCAGAATCTGAAATGTATGCTGTGGGCACTGGTTGATAACTTCCATTACTTTGTCAATGAAATCAAACGGGATTTCTATATGGAAGAAATCACCCATACTTGCCACGAACACAAGCTTGTTGCCTTTCCACCAAAAGGGTTCGTTCATACACTCGGGATGTATGGTCGGAGTAAAACCGTTCTGATACTTCGCTTGTCCCATAGCTTGTAGTCGTTTAACCATAGCTTTCGCATAACAATCATTACATCCGTCACTTATCGGAGTACAACCTGTCATTATATTCCAAGAAATGCTAGTCCACGAGATTTTTGTATTATTACTCATATTTTTTTCATTGTTATTTTATTATTAAAACTCAACATCCACCTGTTTCTAAGCCATTTATACTCTATACCCGGGATGTTTTCAGGCATAGAAAGGGCTGTAATGGGAATTTTTTGTTTTCTCATTATCCAAAAGTTTTTAGAAAGTTCAATTATGAGCAAGCAAGCCGGCGCCTATGCTTGCTGACTAATATCAGAATTTCAAGCACCTATAGGAGACTATTTCAATGCCAATCTCCTCATCCCTGATTGCGGATTGTTGTAAAGCATACCAAAGGTTAAGATCCTTCCCGACAATAACCAGCTTCTTTTCCAGAGCGTCATCAAGGGAAGTAACAAGGTCTCCGTTATCATCAACTATGGAAATATCACGTACCAGATAATCGTAAGCAGATACCACATGAAGTATTATCTTACTCTCTAAAGGGCACTTCAACCGGCATTGTAGTTTGTTGATGATTCCGGTATCAAGTTTGGTCCTTTGAGGGAGACAGAGAATATATCCATCACTCCTAAGTTGATCTAATGTTTTCATCATCACGTTCTTTTATCAGTTTATAATTGTTTTTTCCTACGTTAAAGCGATGTTTTGTCTTTTGGGGAACAGAAATTGTAGTCAATGAAGTACAATTTGCGAAGGCTCTGGGGGCAATTTTAATTAACCTGGGGAAACTGATTTTCTCCATATACACATTCCCCTCAAAAGCACTCCCGCCTATTTCCATAACCCAGAACGGCACATCAAATTCCCGTTTGTTAGAAAAATTAAAAATCAGTGTACCGTCAGCCGTATATAGACATTCATCCTGGATTTTGAAATATTCAGACAGGTTGTCAATTTCCCTTATACCGGAATAGGCAAAAGGATTTCCTATGATTTCCTTCAAGCTATGTGGTAATGTGATACGGGTTAGGTTTGGGCACTTCCAAAACGCTTCCCGATTTATGCATTCCACTCCTTCCGGCAGGTGTACATGTTCAAGATTGGTACAGCCGAACAATAACTTTTCCGGTATTTCTGTTACCTTTGGAGGAATGGCTATTGAGTTTAGAGCCATCCTTTGAAAAGCTCCTGAACCTAATTTAGTAACCGAGTCAGGTAAATCCAAGAATTCGGTCTTATTGGAAAAAGAGAGGGTAGCAAAAGCATTATCCGAAATACTCTCTGTTCCGTTTTCGACAGCATAATAACAGCACTCTTGATTCAATAGCTTTAGAAATACCTTTCCATCGCCTGAATATAATGCACCATTACACTCTTTGTTCTGATTTTTCATCATTTAAAATTATAGTTGATCCCCCACCACGAAGATGGGGGAAGTTGTTTTATGAAAGAAATTTTTTTGATTTTGTCAAGATTGGATGATTTTTTGGGTGAGGCTACACTGGAAACCATCCTGTCGTACTCCTCTTCCGCATTTAAAGCCAAAGCCTCGTACTCTTCCTTTTTACCATCCTTTTTGATTTCCTTCTGGAAATTTTTCCATGCTTGGGTTATTACTTCTGTTTTTTGGTTTACAGAATCTGCTCTTATGGCAGCAAGTAGTGTCTGTTTGGACAAAGAAGTGATAAAAAGCATCAGTTGATCCATCGTTTCAGCTTTCTGTACATCAGAAACGGCATTATAAGCTGCAATGACAGCATCAATGATGGCACTGTTCCTCTTCATCCGTACTTCATTTCTACATGCTACCTGGATGGCTCTGCGTATTCTGTCTCCACGCTCTATTTCAGCATCCGTACCTCTAAGTTCATCAGACAGTTTATTGTAAAACAGCGCATCCTCAAATTTCTGTTTTCTATAGCCGTCAATCATCTTGTAAATTTTCCACGCGGCACGCTGGGTCATCTTATCCTCATTCACGCATTTTTCTATACTGGAAAGAACAGTCCTGCCCTCTTTTTCAAAGGTCTGTACCAGAAGTGTTTCGGTATCACGATGATTCCATTTCTTACAGGCAAGATTATATTCTCCAATATATGCTCCTACAGAAAAATTTTTAGGAATATTCACCAGTTCCATCCGTGCATCCAACGGAATGTTTCTGGTCTCTTCGCTGGCTAACCAAAGAGCAAGCGCATCCGCTTTGTGCTGCCCGTCAAGAATGCAATAATACATATCTATATTGGGAGTGGCTAATGTAAGCATGTTGCCCGTGCGATCTCTCAGAGTATGTCCTTCTTCTATCAGTTTTCGGGCTGCTACAACCTTAATGCTGTTCAGCATACCGACACGCTTGAAGGAGCCAAACAGAAACTCCACATGTTTCATGTCGATTGACCGGTTTTTATCAAGATATGCAAATTTCCCACCGGCTCTATGGAAATCAAAAACTCCTACCTTCTCGCCATTACTTAATTGCATAAAAAATTTTAGCTTTGAGGGATTCCCCATCTATTTGCACACTACTTGCAAGTTGTTGCGCTCGCAGTTCCTTCTCTTTTGCGCTACTGTCACTGTCAGGCGTAGCACTACCCTGAGGTGTCATACCATTATTAATACTCTCCATTCCCGTTGCTTGAACGGTTGCCTGCTCTGTTGATACAGTCACAGGACTTTGGTTTTCTGTACTCATAATTTCATAAGATGAAACTATTTTCTTTTATAGTTTATATTATGTAGGTTATTTTCTTTTTCAAGTACAGCCTGAAACTCATACGACAACTCCTTCACTAGATCCATACGATCTAATGTGATAGCTGCTCTTATTTTAAGAAGGAGCTTTTGCTTCTTCTCCATCAGTTGCAGCAGTTCCGGGGTATTCATACTTTGTTTCATACTTCATTGTTGTTTGAACGCTGTAAAGGTCTATAGAATTTATTTAATATCCTAATAATCAAATTGTTAGAACAATTGAAAGAAGCGTTATAACGGTTATAGCAGAATGCTTGAAGTTAATTGATTGGAAATTAGACAGGGTGTTGGAAGATGAAAATCTTGTGGAAGTGGTTATAGCAAGAAGGTGTAACCGAATTGGGGTCGGGTGGGGCATAATATATGGCTCTTTTTTCCTTTTATATGAAAAAAAACGTTTTAGTATTGTATCATGTTACTAAAACGTTCTCTTGTTGATGTGGTATGTTATGTTTGGATTATAGTCGTTGGCGGCAATTTTGTGATATTCTTGGTTGACCTTGGAATATTGGTTTTGATGGTTGCTTTTTGAATTACTTTAGTTTTAATTCAGCTTAAAACAAGTTATCGGAAGGAGAAAATACTACTATCGGTTATTGAACCTCTGTGTTCGTATACAGATTAAGTGGGTTTTCTTCTCCTTTGGTAATCTGAACTTTAGACTAACGATTTAAAAGGATAATTATTTTTCTATATTCGGATATAACTCTCTAATTTTTAGTAAAAAAGGATCTTTAGTCGTTTTTTCCCCTCTTTTTGCATAGGAAGAGAAGCTTGCCACGTTTTTAAACTGGTCGTCCTTACAGGAAAAGAACTTCTCTAGTTTCTCTCTTTTACTATCTTCTTTTTGGTAGAAATTTTTTATTATGTAAAATAAATATGTCGCTTTTGCTTTCCATTCAATTTTTTCCACAGGATTTTGAGGTGGACAGATTCCAGTCAGACGGAATGCAAGAGTGGCCTTCGTTTCAGGAGTATCTTCGATATATTTGTCTTCTTTTGCCAGCCAGTTGATAAATTCCATAAATTTTGTTCCTCCTCCGGTTTTGACACAATCTTTTAGTTTACAGAAATAAGCATTTTGGTCAGGGACTGTGGTTTGTTCAAAATAGTTCTCGGGTAACTGGAATGGAACGTTCTCGTCATTGCTTTTCTGCGGGGATATAGTTACGGTTGCTCCCCTTTGAAGATATTTGGAACAGAATTTCTCTATTCCTGTAACTTCCAATTCTTCATTGCTTAAATGATTTCTTAGAATTGAATACATATTATATGCCTTGTACTCTTTTTTCTCTGTATCTATAGATTTTAAATCTATTCCAAAAAGGGCATGAAATAGTGGATCAAGTACTTTGTTCTCATATTTCTGTATTTCGTCTAGAATGATGCACGGTCCTTTTTCTTCCTGGGGAGGATCTTCCATTAGTAGTATCTCCGATGACAATTCTATTTTTTGTTGGTATAAAAAATCTGAGATGTTCAAGTTTCAGATTAATGTAACAGATCTTTTGTATTGAACTTAAATCGCAATTGTTATCATGGATGGCTTTTATGAACTTTTTCTTTTTATTCATTTTAAAGTTTTCAATGAGAAGATCTAAAATTGCATTGGGACAGGGTATTGATTTAATAAAT
>ENA-OQBL01000832-OQBL01000832.1-human-gut-metagenome-genome-assembly--contig:-NODE-832-length-14190-cov-7.095641_pt1 | contig 14190 bp, 10 predicted proteins | sample MGYA00242747_ERZ504553 | MGnify/ENA primary metagenome ERZ504553 (study PRJEB26092, sample SAMD00036240) | human gut metagenome | host: Homo sapiens | study: EMG produced TPA metagenomics assembly of...
TCTGCGAATCCGATTGCACAGGTCTAAAAGCCTCAGCGTAGCCCGCTACGCCTGCGTTTTTATACCAGCACACTCGAATCCGCATCCTACGCGATTGGTATAGTTATTTACGAAACGCTGTACTAGAATGAATTTTGGCTATGTTACTGAGAACGGAGTGAACAGTAACAATTTTAATTGACGCCCAGTTTCTCCAGTTCTGCTGCTGCCTGTTTAAAAGATTTAAACTGAATTGCATGGATTCCCTGTTTTCTGGCTGCCTCACAGTTCTCCGCTCTGTCATCCAGAAATACGGATTTCTCCGGGTCAAGATGGTAGCGTCCGAGCAGGGTTTTGTAAATTTCCGGTTCCGGTTTGATCTGCTTCACCTGACAGGAGAACACTGCTCCGTCTACATATTTAAGAAACGTAAGTTTATCCTCCGTTCTCTCCAGTGTGTCAGTTGCATAATTGGAAAGAATATAAACATGATATCCTTTATCTTTCAGATATCTCACCCAGGTTTCCGCATAATCTGTTTTCTCAATTGTCTCGTCAGAACGGCGCATTACCTCCCGGATATCCTTTTCGTACTCCGGTGCAGCTTTTACCATCTGATCTACATAATATTGCTCAGTCTCGCTGCTTCTGTCTCTCTCATTCCAGGTATTGCTCTGAAATACCACTTCCGCAATTTTATCACGCTCTTCCTTCGGAAAACCAAAACTGTCCAGATAGGTCTCCCAGTCATATTTTACAAGAACCTGTCCAACGTCAAAAATAATATTCTCCATATCCGAATCCACCACCTTTTTATTCCTGTTCAGTAATTTATAAACCATCCATATTGCATAAGCCATGATGGGAACCATGATCGCCACTGCAAGCGAGGCTTTAAAATAGACCTGCGAATCTTCTCCATTCCCGAATGCAAAAATCATCGGCATACAACATGCAAGAAGCAGGATTATGATTGCGATCCATGCCCCGAATTTTTTTTATCTTATTATTATCTTTTTTCATAAGCCTCCAGTTATATAAAAGACACGCCGGAGAAATTCCCCGGCGTATAGTCTTATTTACCGTCTGCCGATCAGACAGGTAAATTTATCCTTATTATTTATTTCTGTAGATGATATCGTCACGTCCCGGGCCATTGGAAATCATAGTGATCGGGAATCCGATATGTTTCTCAACGAACTCAACATACTTTCTGCAGTTCTCCGGCAGATCTTCATATTTTTTGATTCCGCGGATGTCGCATTTCCATCCCGGCAGAGTCTCCAGAACCGGTTTTGCTTTCTCAAGCAGTGTAGTTGTCGGGAATTCTGTTGTTACTTTTCCATCAATCTCATATCCTGTGCAGACCGGAATTTCATCCAGATATCCAAGAACATCAAGAACTGTGAAAGCAACATCTGTAGTTCCCTGAAGACGGCATCCGTATTTGGAAGCAACACAGTCAAACCATCCCATACGTCTTGGACGGCCTGTAGTAGCACCAAATTCACCGCCGTCACCGCCACGTCTTCTCAGTTCATCTGCTTCATCGCCAAAGATTTCAGAAACAAATGCACCTGCTCCTACTGCACTGGAGTATGCCTTGCATACAGTAACAATCTGTTTGATCTCATATGGTGGAAGACCTGCTCCTACTGCACCATATCCTGCCAGGGTAGAGGAAGATGTAACCATCGGATAAATTCCATGATCCGGGTCTTTCAGAGAACCAAGCTGTCCCTCAAGAAGAACTTCTTTACCTTCTTTTAATGCGTTCCACAGATACAGGGATACGTCACATACATATGGTTCAACCATTTTCTTATATTCCATAAGTTCAGCAAATAATTCATCCACATTAAGAAGCGGTTTGTGATATAAATGTTCAAGAAGAACATTCTTTGTCGCACATACACTTGCAAGTTTTTCTTTCAGATGTTCTTCATCAAAAAGTTCACTTACCTGGAAACCAATCTTTGCATATTTGTCTGAGTAGAACGGAGCAATACCTGACTTTGTAGATCCGAAAGATTTGCCGCCCAGACGTTCTTCCTCATACTGGTCAAAAAGAATATGGTATGGCATAACCATCTGTGCTCTCTCGGAGATAAGGATCTTCGGAGCCGGAACACCTCTGCTTACCACTTCATTGTACTCTTTGAAAAATACCGGGATATTCAATGCAACACCGTTACCGATCACACTTGTAGTATGATCATAAAACACACCTGACGGCAGAGTATGAAGGGCAAATTTACCATAGTTATTTACGATTGTATGACCTGCATTTGCACCACCCTGAAATCTTACGATAATATCAGCCTTCTCAGCGAGCATATCGGTAATCTTACCTTTACCTTCATCTCCCCAGTTAGCACCAACAACTGCTTTTACCATTATATAATTCCTCCTGTATTTACCGATTACTGTTTACCCGGCCTTGCAGAATGACCTGCCGGACATCATCAGGAAACAGCAACGCTTATTATCTTTATATCAGATTCTGTAATATTCCAAACCGTTATGTTAAGTATTTACTGATCAGACATTGATCTCAGCTTTCACTCCCAGAAGTTCCTTATGGGAATCGAGGATCGGCTGAACTACTGTATTTACAAATCTCTCTGTCTGCTCTTTGGCACGTCCGATATATTTCTTCGGATCCATGGATCTCTGCAGATCTTCCAGAGAAAGGTTGAATGCAGGATCTGCTGCGATCAGTTCCAGCAGATTATTATCTTTGCCTTCTACCTTGACAGTCTTTCCGGCTTCCATGGAAAGCTCACGGATACGCTCATGAAGTTCCTGACGGTCACCGCCTGCTTTTACAGCATCCATCATGATATTCTCTGTAGCCATGAACGGAAGCTCTGCCATCATATGTTTCTCGATAACCTTCGGATAAACAACCAATCCATCTACAACATTAAGACAGAGGTCAAGGATTCCGTCAATAGCAAGGAAACCTTCCGGAATACTCAGACGCTTATTTGCAGAGTCATCCAGAGTTCTCTCAAACCACTGAGTTGCAGATGTGATCGCCGGGTTAAGGGCATCTACCATTACATATCTGGAAAGGGAAGCAATACGCTCACTTCTCATAGGATTTCTCTTATACGCCATTGCGGAAGAGCCGATCTGAGATTTCTCAAATGGTTCTTCTACTTCCTTCAGATGCTGAAGAAGGCGGATATCATTGGACATCTTGTGTGCACTTGCTGCAATTCCTGCAAGAATATTGGCAACACGTGTATCTACCTTGCGGGAATAGGTCTGTCCGGATACCGGATAGCATTCCTTAAATCCCATCTTCTCTGCGATCATCGGATCAATCTTGTCGATAGTCTCCTGATCTCCGTCAAACAGTTCCAGAAAGCTTGCCTGTGTTCCGGTTGTACCTTTGGATCCCAGAAGCTTCATTGTTCCCAGAACATACTCCAGATCCTCCAGATCAAGCAGGAATTCCTGTGTCCAGAGTGTTGCACGCTTACCTACTGTAGTAGGCTGTGCAGGCTGAAAATGTGTAAATGCCAGAGTAGGCTGATCTTTATATTTATCTGCAAAAGCAGAAAGCTCGGCAATAACATTGACCAGTTTCTTCTTCACAAGCTTTAATGCTTCTGTCATTACAATAATGTCTGTATTATCACCTACATAACAGGAGGTTGCTCCCAGATGGATGATTCCTTTTGCTTTCGGGCACTGTACGCCATACGCATATACGTGAGACATAACATCATGACGCACCTGACGTTCACGTTCCTTTGCAACGTCATAATTGATATCCTCTGCATGTGCCTTCAGTTCATCAATCTGCTCCTGTGTAATGTTAAGGCCAAGCTCTTTCTCTGTCTCAGCAAGTGCGATCCAGAGTCTTCTCCATGTGCGGAATTTCATATCCGGGGAAAAAATATACTGCATTTCTTTGCTGGCATAACGTTCTGATAAAGGACTTACATATCTGTCTGTACTCATCTTCACTCTCCTGTTTTTTATAGGATATTATTTTTAATCCTTTTATTTCACTTCTGTACGTACGTTTTTCTCAACCACGTACGTTGAAATTATATAACATCATTCCTCTAAAAGCAACCACAAAAACCTTATCCCTGATGGAATTTACCAAGAAATTCTTTCATTCTCGCATGTTCTGATTCAAATACCTCTTTTGGACTCCCCTCAACCGCGATCAGTCCCTTATCCATAAAAATAATATGATCAGAGATATCTCTTGCAAATGTCATCTCATGAGTAACGATCACCATAGTGATGTGTTCTGCTGCCAGATCTTTGATTACCTTAAGAATTTCACTCGTAAGCTCCGGATCAAGGGCAGAAGTAGGCTCATCAAAAAACAGGATCTTCGGATTCATACATAATGCTCTGGCAATAGAGACACGCTGCTGTTGGCCGCCGGAAAGCTGAAACGGATATGCATTCTCTCTGTCTGCAAGTCCCATCTGCTTTAACAGAGTTCTTGCCTGTGCATAAACCTCTTCTTTCTTTCTCTTCTGCACTCTGATCGGAGCATCTGTGATATTTTTCAGTACGGAAAAATGGGGGAAAAGATTAAAGTTCTGAAATACCAGTCCCACATCCCCCTGCTTGATGATCTCACCGCTGTCCGGTGTCTCAAGACCGGTGGCACAGCGGAGAAGTGTGGATTTACCGGAACCAGAAGGTCCGATAATACTAAGAACCTCACCCTCCTCTACCTGAAGTGAAATGTCTTTTAATACTTCAAGGCTGCCGAAGCTCTTCTTTATGTTTTTCATTTCAAATAATACCATAGCAAATATTCCTCTTAAATTAAATAATGTCAGAGTCAAAAAATATTTTATAACCCCAGCCGCCTGTCAGCGATAATAATTCAGTTTTTTCTCAATCTTATCCATTACAATCGCAACAAGAAGATTGAACACAAAATAGAAAACAGCAGCGATCACAAAAGGCATCATAGTCGTCTGTGCACTTGCAATCTGTTTTGCAATTGTAAACATCTCCGAAACAGCAACAACAAATGCCAGTGACGTATCCTTTACCAGTGTGATAACCTCATTTGTCACAGATGGAAGGATTCTCTTGATCACCTGCGGCAGGATGATCCTGAAAAATGTCTGGGCTTTGCTGTATCCCAGGATCTTTGCAGCCTCATACTGTCCCGCTGAAATAGATTCGATTCCTCCTCTGTAAATCTCCGCAAAATATGCAGCATAGTTAATACTGAATGCAATAAACACAGCGATCAGGCTATATCCCATGGAAATACGGATTCCAAAAATAAAGTATGGTCCGAAATACACAACCATCAATTGCAGCATTAACGGGGTTCCACGCATAACTGATATGTAGGCAGACACAATTCCACGTATCGCCGGATTCTTGGACATTCTGCCAAAGCAGATCAGAAGTCCCAGCGGAAGTGAAAAAAAGTAATGTCACTACAAAAATCTCTACAGAAACTACCATACCACTGGCAAGCTGCTGCAGCATTACACTTAAAGACATAAGCTTTCCTCCTGAAAAATTTCTCCTGTACAGTAAGAAAAGAGGGTGCACAAAATGTACCCTCCATTCCTTTATAATGCGGACAGCCTGCACAGATCTGTCCTCTTGTATCATAACTGTTTTTGTTCCGGCTGACTATTCAGCATCTTTCGCTGTATCAGCTGTATCTTCTTTTGCTGTGTCTGCATCGGAAGCATCATCCTCTGCTGCATCATCTTTTTTATCATCAGATTTCTCATCATCTCCAATGCAGAGCATATCTGCTACTTCATACTTCTCAGCAAGTTTATCAACTTCACCTGCATCATAAAGTTTCAGAACTTCTTCCCATACAGTATCTTTCAGCTCATCGTTACCCTTCTTAAAGCCGATTCCATACTCTTCGCTCTGGATTGGCTCGTCAAGGATCACATATTTGCCTTCTTCTCTCTGGGAAAGCTGATATTTGGCAACACCGATATCTACTGCGATGGCATCTGCAGCGCCGGAATCCAGATTCATGAATGCTGTATTGTAATCAGGATTCTCTGTCAGTGATGCAAAGCTTGCTGTAAGATCCTTATTATCATCGCTGTTTAATGCATCCAGTGCTGCGGAAGCGGCCTGAACTACTACATTCTTGCCTGCCAGGTCATCCAGCTTCTCAATCCCTGAATCGGCTGCAACAACCATCACCTGCTCATTGTTCAGATATGGATCTGACCATGTATAGTCATCCTCACGTCCGTTAATGGTAAATCCGTTCCAGATACAGTCAATAGAACCGGAATTCAGTTCCATATCCTTGGAATCCCAGTTGATCGGTTTCTTTACAAGTTCCCATCCGAGATTGTCGCATACTTCCTGTGCAAGGTCAAGGTCAAAACCAACATACTCTCCATTATCGTCTTTATATCCGAAAGGAGGATACTGTGCATCAAATCCTACAGTTAATGTCTTACTGTCAGCATCTGCATATACAGAAACAACACCCGTCATCATAGAAGCTGCCATAACTCCTGCCATGAGTACTGCTAAAGATCTCTTTTTCATGATAAATATCTCCTCTTTATCTGTTTTGTTATTTATCACACAGCCACTCTACCATGTGAAAGTATGTGTTAATCCTATCACACACCTCCGCCTCTGTCAAGAGTAAGTTATGAACCTGTACTTCTGTGATAATCTTTCATAAGTCTCTCCAGAAGGGCATCCAGATTTTTTTCATCTGTTTTCTCTTCCGGTACAGACTCGAAAGCTTTCAGAGACTGCCTGATTTCTTCTTTTATATCTTTCTTCAGTTCTTCATCTACTTCAAGTTCTTCCATAACCTTATCATAATCTGTCTTATCATGAACACTGCTGTATGCTATGATATAAGCTTTTAAGGCATCTTTTGAATGTGCTTCTCTGTATGATTCCAGAAAACATTCCTGTGCTTTTTCCATCTGAAAAAGATAACTGTATGCACAGCCAAGATTATAGCGCACTGAAGCTGCGAATCCTTTTCTCTGCTCAGACAGATCCTCTCTTTCCAGGAGTTTCTGGTATACCCGGATGGCGTTCACATACATTCCGTTTTCTGTCAGTGCATCTCCCTTTCTCTTCTGACGGACTGCCGCTTTTTCTTTTCCATAAGTCACAATCCTGCTGTTAAAGCCTTTCATCTCCTCATAGGTAAGGTAATTGATCTCCTTGAAAACAGGATAGATCATCTCTTCCACACTTACATTTCTCTCCAGATTCTGTTTCAGCTTTGCAGCCAGATGCACAAGTTCAAGCTCATCTCTGAGCCAGTTGCATAATTCTTCATTAAAAACAGTATGATCAGCAAGGTAAAGATTGTGGTACAGATAATAACAGAGTTCTTCTATAGAATAAATATTCATACTGATATTCTCTATAAAATAAGGACGCTGTGCTTTTTTTGTCTGACATAAAATATATCCGCTCATTGCTCCATCTCCTTTACCATTCTACTGTCTCTGTCCAGGTTTTCCCACTGGAAGGGAACATTTCTCCGAATCCCAGATCTGTAACCGTCACTTTACATTCTGTAGATGAGATATACTGTAATTCCAGCCGTAATCTGGTAGTCTTGTCCGGACGCAACGGAATACCGGGCAGCATCATTCCTACCCTTCTTTTCTCCGGTCTGTGGTACGTGCTTACAATAAACACAAGCTCCTCTGTATCATCAAGAATAAATTCACAGGATGCCTTACTGTCATACCAGTTATTTCCTGCCTCGATCAGCGGATAATAGGTAGGAGAACCCATCACTCTCATTTCCATCCCCACATCAGCCATAACCAGAGAATCGCTTAAAAAGCGATATCCCTTTAATGCCTTGTTTTCTGTTTTCTCTTTTCCTGCAGCGCAGGCACCCTTTGCAAAAAGATTATTTCCATAAAAAACCTTTCTTTTCTGATAACAGAGTAACCTTACAGACTGCTCTGCCCAGTCCTGTGAAAATCCATCTCCTGTGATCTGAATGCTGGAAAACAGATCTCTGCCAAGTGTTTTCTGGACAAACTTACCGAATTCTGAATCTCTCTCCTGTCCCTCAGCAGGAAGTTCTGTCTCCACAGCTTCTTCCAGTTTTACAGTGACAGGCTTTGTTGCACCGTTCATTGTCATCTTGCGAAAAGACACGTTCTCCGGTGTAAAGGCATACCATCCCACACTGCGGTTCCAGGTTTCTCTTTTCTGTGAGAGCACATAATAATAGAAGCTTTCCCCATAATCCAGCAGCATATATTTCTCATGTGGAAATCCAATTATCTCAAATGCTTTCTGGAAATTCTCAACCTGAATTTCCGTCAGCCCGGGCAGTGTCACCGCTACACATTTAGTATTTTTGACCAGTTCTGCCACTCCCAGAAATTTAAGCATTCCCTGCAGAAACTGAGCCAGGATCTCCCATGGTGCAAGTTCCTGTCCTTCCACCAGCACAGAATCACTTTTTTCACAGATTCCATAGACATCATCGATCATGATCCCGCCCTTTTCCCGGACAAAGTATTCTGCTTCCAGTCCTACACAATAATCCTTCTGCTCCGGTCTCCAGCACAGAATACAGGGAGCCTCATACTGATTTCCACCCGCTTTCATAGAAAGAGAACGTGCCTCGTCTCCTTTTCTGTCATAATAACATATCTGAGAATACTCTTTGCCAAAATCAATTCCCACGATCAAATCACGAATTTCGTTCATTTGTTCCTCCCGGTTTCAGGACAATCTGTTCCTGCTCTTCTTTCTCGATCACAAACATCTTCTTCACATATTGTTCCTGGCGAAGATACTTCTTCACCTGTGAAAACACTTCTTTCATTTTTATCCAGTCTGCGTGCAGAGAGCATCTGATTGATCATATGATATTTGCTTACAGGTGTACCCTCAATCTTATTCATTGTAAGTACCCTCTCCTGTGTCCGATTTACCCGCTCTCCTGTTACTGATTCAAAATAATACCGCAATGTCTCCCCGTAGAACAATGTAAATGATTTTGCAAAAATACCTTCATATAAATCACGCAAAGGCTCTGTCTGATATTTCACCTGATTTCCGAGGCCTGCATCCAGTGCATAATAGAGTGTCACCTTTGCAGACGGATCTGCATGGTATTCCACAAAGGTTTTATCATCCAACTGATAAGGACTTAAGACAGATACCGGAAGTTTCCCGAAGAACGCAAAGTACATTCCCTGTTTCACACATTTCTGAAGAATCTCCTCTGCATTGCAAAGCTGTTTTTTCTCCAGCTTTTTTTCTTTGGAATACGCTTCCAGAAGAGCAAGACTGCATACAAAATCAACCGGCCATTTCTCATCATAAGCCCGCTCCAGCAGACTTCTTACAAAAACACTCATCGGATATTCTTTTACAAATGCACCATATGCAGTCTGCGTAAGATATGCTCCTGTAATACGTTCCTTTCCGCTGTGATGAACATAATCCTCCAGGATCTTCTCTCCCTCTTTCCTGTAATCAGAAGTAAACATCAGAAGGCCAAGAAGCTTCTCTTCCAGTTCATAAGTATCCATCTCAAAGCCCTGCGCACTTTTCCATACAGATATCAGTTCATCTACAGGACCAAATCTGTATTCCATAAGATACTTCAGGATCACTTCATCATATTTTCCGCGTCTGTATACATCCGATGCAAGGGCAAGCAATTCGTCATCCTCCTCCATCTCACATCTTGTCAGCATTCTGCTGGTCAGCTTCAGCTGGCTCTCTATGCGGATTCCTTCATATCCGAATTGGGAAACAATGGACATTGCCTGCTGATACATTCCTCTGGAGATCAGTACTTCCAGAAGAGCTGTTCTGTCTACAGCCGCATATTTCTTATAGTCCATCTGTCTCAGATAATTATCTGCTTCTTCTGCTCTGGTGTGTTCGGAATAATAAGAAAGCAGCTTCTTTCTGATACATTTCTGATATTCATCTGAAAATTCCTCTGACTCCGGGATCCTCTGGAATGCCTGAAGATTCTCCGGTTTCAGTTCTGTATGCTCACTGCAGTGAAGTACCAGTCCCGGCTCTTCAATATGAAAACCAAGAACCTTATCTGTCAGTTCACGCTCATCGAATAATTTCTTGATATTATAATCTACTGTTGATACATATCTTCTCTGCTTCCCATCCTGAAACAGGATCACCGCATCATCTGTATAAATTCTTGGATAAGCTACGCCCTGGATACATGGGTAAATTTCTTCTTCCCTGAGCTGTTCATGGCGCACGATCACATAGCGTATCTTCTTATCATCACAGTACAGTCTGTGTGTAAACAGCTTCTGCGCGAGCAATTTTGCCTGTCCTTCTGTTTTGGGATTGCTTAAAAATTCCTGATAAAGGACCGCATAATTCTCATTCATCCGTCCTTCTTTCGCCTTGCGCATGGCAAAAATCTTCATATGATCCCTGTAATCCGCATATGTCTGTGGCTGACGGCCTCTGTTTCCCACAATACTTGCATAAATAAATGCCTTTTTATCATCTGCAAGAGAAGTATTATTATAGGTAAAATACATCAGAAGGGGCTTTGGAAGTTCTCTCTGATAAGATGTATCCATTGTTTCCACATAATATTCATATATCCTTGTCAGACGGATCCCTTTCTCCACTGCCAGGGAAAACCATCTGAAATATTCCGGTTTTCTCGGATTTCCAAGCATGATATATCTGCAGATTGCTTCCAGCGTATCATCGGATTCAAAAGCATCGTATCCCATTGCCAGTGCTCTGTACATACTGGTACAAAATTCTCTCTCATACCCTGTAAGATAGGCAAATCTCATCACCAGCTCTTCTGTCAGAAGACCTTTCTCTCCCGCAAATAAAAATACCTGTGTCCAGAAACTGCTCATTCTGTGAAGAAGTGTTGTATCACTGCTGATATAATTCCATGCTTCCAGATACAGAAACGGACTCCTGCAGCCTTTCTCAAAAAGTTCCTCCATCATAAATACCAGCCTTGAAGGGGAACCCTTATCCTCCGGATTCATCTCCAGCCAGAGTTTGAACAACAGGAAACTGTCTTCCTTTTGCAGAAAGAAATTGTACAGACGTCTTATCGCCTGTTCTCTGTCTTTGTGCAATCCTGTAAGAACGCAGAGATAAAGGTAAGCACCTGCCAGTTCCAGATTCTCTCTGACAAAGTTCTGATGTTTAAATTTCTTCAGGATTTCTCTTGCCTGCTCATCCTTTTCTTCCATATGAAGAATGTATGCTTCATACATCTGATATTCCGGATAATCACAGCCTTCTTCCCTTAACTGATTAAGGACAAATCTGCTGCTGCCGATCCATGTCTTACTGTCCATTCTTTTGCAGGAGTATTCTGCAAGGTCACGTAACAGTTCCAGCTTATGCCGTTTCACATGAATCTCTGTTTTGAGCTGCACTTTCGATTCCATGGATGCAGTGATCTGATAAGTCAGCTGCTGATAAGGACTCTTCACAGTGATCTCACCAAACTGACGTCCTTTTTTCAGCTTTTCTTTACGGATTACATATTCCACCTGATAATAGCTTCCTATAAAATCCTCATCTGTGACCACATGCCTGGAAACTTCCAGAAAATCGCCTTTCGCCTCTACCTCCAGCCTGAGATGTCCCCATCCGCTCCTCTGGACTGCAAAAGTTTCGCGGACAGATTCACTGATATCATAAAAGCTGTTCTGATCTGCCTTCAGTTCAATTTTTACAGGATCCTTTTTTCCCGTTCCGATCAGAAACTCTTCTACATGCTGAAATGTCACAGGCTGTTTTGAGAGTCCCTTATAAAGAGCTTTCTCTTTCTGTCCGGCATTTCTTAACAGAAGTTCAAATCTGCGGTCTGTAAAAACACGATATGCTTCTTTAAAATCGTCCTTTGCAATATTCACAAAGGTATCCATATCCGGCACATCTCCGGCTGCACTTTTCAGTTCTGCTTTCTCTGTCTGAATAAGAAATGGCAGCTTATATTCTCCAATGTCTGTGGTGAAACAAAGCCATCCCTCATGTCTCTCACCCGGGTGCATCCCCGCACCGTCAATTCCATACTGCAGTCTCACCGTAGTTCCCGAAAATTTCTCGGTTCCCGGTACCACGCGCCTGTTGGAAGATGTAATATATCCACGTATTTTCTGATTATCCTCTGTTCCGAAATACAGTTCCCCTTTGTACACATCACCTGCTTTCAGAGTCACTTCTATTTTGTCCTGCGAAAAAAGGAGCTGCGGATGTTCATGTCTGAAATTTCCACTTAATAGTTCTTCTATCGTCTTTTTCAAAATTGTTCACCTTATATCCTTGCTTAAATTACAGAGCTACTGTTCACAAGCCTATTACATTTAATTATACACCACAAAACACATCCGCGCAACAATCCGCTCTTCAGCTTTTTCGTTACTGTTCACTCCGTTCACAGTAACGTAGCCAAAATTCCATTGCCTGCGGCAATGGAATTTTGGCTTGTATGTCTCGGGATAGTGGTGTGTGAACAGTAACGCTTTTTCTCCTTAATTTAATATTGCGCACAGTTAAATTGTCTTATATAATAAAATATATCTTATGATTAGAGCAGATAATTTCTTCATTGTACATTATTTATCAGAAATAAGTATCTGCTCATAAAGAACGGAGGTGCTCTATGAAAAAATTAAAAGTATTTTCTATCTCAGCAATTCTTATTGCTATCTGTTGCTCTTTTTTATTTTCAGCTTCAGTATCCGCAGCATCAAAAAAACGTAACAAATTTGACCACAAACCCAGCGGAAACATTTATTACTATGATGAAAACGGACATACTGTAAAGGGACTTGTCACGATCCGCGGAAAGAAATATTATTTTAATGAAAAGGGAATCCAGCAAAACGGCTGGCAGAAGATCAAGGGAGATTATTATTTCTTCCAGATCCGCAACGGCTGTTATGCCTCCATGGTAACTTCCCGGCGTGTAAATGGTATTTATCTTACCAAGAGTGGAGAAGCACGCTATAACAGTGAAGAAAAAAGAAAACTGAACCTTATGGTCACAGCTAACCAGGTCATGCGTCGTGTGACCAAAAGAAATATGTCCAAACCAGAGAAATTATGGAGATGTTATCTGAAGGCAGTCAGCTACGGATACGGTGGCACCGGCAATGACTACGATTTCCGTTACTATTACTCAAACTGGGATGTCAGCTATGCGGAGGATATGTTCTACCGGGGGCATGGCGACTGTTTCGCTTTTGCATCTGCATTTGCTTACCTGGCTAACGCAGTCGGATTTGAAGCCAAGGTTATCTCATCAGGCGGTCATGGATGGGCTGAGATCAAAGGAGAAGTCTGCGATCCGAACTGGGCAAAAGGCACAGGACATATCGAAAGATATTACCGTATGAGTTATGACCTCAGCGGTGTAGACGGACGTCCCTATTATAGAGGAAACAGGGCGTATGTAATTACAATCTGATCTCATCCGGACATTTTCTGACATATCAGGCAGATAAAACTATACGCTTCGCTGCCTGATTTATAGTAATCCTCTAAAATAACGCATCTTAATCCAAAAAGTTCCGGGTATCTGTATCTGCCAGATGTCCCGGAACTGTTACTGTTCACTCCGTTCGTTACTGTTCACTCCGTTCTCAGTAACGTTGCCAAAATTCTCTATCCTGAGTTGACTTTCCTTTCTTTATATCGTATCATTAAATATTATTCATTCAAAAATATTTTTAAGAAAGAGGTTATCATCCATGCAGGATAACAAAAATTTTCTGGGCACAGAACCTGTTGGAAAGCTTCTTTTAAAGCTATCCATTCCAACAGTGATCGCCCAGCTCATCAACATGCTTTATAACATTGTAGACCGTATTTACATCGGCCACATCCCGGGGGAAGGCAGCCTGGCACTTACCGGTGTGGGAGTCTGTATGCCCATCATCATGATCGTCTCCGCATTTGCAGCACTGGTCAGTTCCGGCGGCGCACCAAGGGCTTCTATTTACATGGGAAAACAGGATAATAAATCTGCTGAGAATATATTAGGCAACTGTTTTATTCTTCAGATTATTATCTCTGTTATCCTCACTGCCATTTTACTGATCTGGGGCAGAGATTTATTACTGGCTTTTGGCGCCAGTGAAAACACCATCAGTTATGCAACAGATATATGCATATTTACGCTTTCGGTACCTTGTTCGTACAATTAACCCTTGGTATGAATGCATTCATCACTGCACA
>ENA-OQBL01000833-OQBL01000833.1-human-gut-metagenome-genome-assembly--contig:-NODE-833-length-14168-cov-2.511288_pt1 | contig 14168 bp, 19 predicted proteins | sample MGYA00242747_ERZ504553 | MGnify/ENA primary metagenome ERZ504553 (study PRJEB26092, sample SAMD00036240) | human gut metagenome | host: Homo sapiens | study: EMG produced TPA metagenomics assembly of...
AAACCATTAGTATACCACAAAATATAACCAGTAAATAATGACCAAGCTTATGTTTTAGTGTTTCAAAAAATATTTTTTTCATTATATATTCCCCCTCTATTTTGTTGCATATATACTAATCTATCATTAATAACTTTGGATATTCTTTACTTAAATATATTCCATTAATCAATGTCAATATCGTTCCACTTTCTCCAGATAGGATTGAATAATCATTTGTATACTCGTCATTGAAAATACAATTTCGATGACTTATAATCGTTTGTCTCATATTTCGTTCTCTTGTTATTGAAAAAACTCTTATCTCCGGATTCCCTAAATGCTGAAATTTGTATAGACAAAACACTTGCATAGCCATGACACACAATAGGTAAATCCAAAATTGTAATTATCTAATTCCTGATTGATTATTGACAATAATTCCTTTACATTTATATTTTATCATGTTCTTACATCATATTACAAGAACAGCTAATAAACGAAATTAGTTTTTGAAATTCACAATACCTTTCTTCCGTTCTTCTTCCCTGACTTCATTTTCTGTCTGCTTTCGTCCTGTTTTCTTTTTAGCTTCAATAATGCTCTGATCTGCATCACTGACTGCTAATTTCTGCTGTAACTGATATTTTCTGGTATTTTGTTTAATTGAACTGTTCTTATCACTTAGCCAGTCTTTCCGCTTATTGTATTCACTTAAGACAGATGATTTGTTGGAACCGGATGTCTGTGACAACATGCTTTTTAATGTAGAGGTTGAAGCAAGACTTTTACTACTTACTCCGCTCCGTGCTTTTGAAAAAATATCACTGATACTAATATTATTTTTTTACACTGCATGAATGCAGCTGAATTTGTGGCACTGGATGTATGCCTTCTGAATGGAATCTGCCTCACTGGATAACATCGAGTTTACATTAAAACTTTCCGGGATTTCTGGTGTTTTCAGCTGCATCTGGCTTGCAATATCTCCATATGTACTGTTGAATAAATCCATACAATTTCCTGACTGTCCACTTAAACCGGATTCTGCATAGGTTGTTTCCATGTCGGAAGCCGCCACTGCATATTTTAAATTCGTGATGCTCATATCATTGTTACTGCTGTCAAAAGAGAACCCATATCCGACATATCAAATAAACTGCTTGAATCCAGCTGCAACGGGCTGTAATTTTTAAACAATTCAGAAAATGAAATTTGTTCTCCATTTTGCAATTTCTGGTTCATTTCCGAAAACATCTGATCTGTACTATCTCCAAACAAACTGCCAAATATAGAATCTAAACCGTTATCTGTAGTTGAATCACTGCTGATATCATCCAAACTTGAGGATAAGGTATTCTCTATTGATTTCATCATTTCATTTGCCTTTTCATCTGCATTCGTGGTCTGATTTTCTATTTGAGGTGTATCTGTATTGTCTGCAGCAGACTGTACAGCTATTTCAGATGTATGATTCAATGATGCAGCGCAAACGTAACTGAAACTTCCAGCAACCATCGATAGCGTCAATAAACTCATGACTACCATTTTTTTCATAGCAACCACTCCTTTCCATTTTTATTCAATGTTAGAGTGACAGATAATAAAGGAAATATTTTTTGTCCAGAAAAAAAAGATTGGAAAATTTTCTGACATACTATCTTTAGGATGCTAAAAGGAAAGGAGAAAACCGATGCAAAATATGGGACTTCTTATGGAGTATGAAGATATACTCCTTAAAAAGAGAAAGGACTTTTCTGCAACCTATATAGGGCAGAATGCTTCACAAAAAGATATTAAAGAGTTGTTTCAATATGTTTTTGAAAATCTATTGGAATGGACACCGGAAATGGCCAGAGATTATCTTACGATGGATACCATTCAAAAGCTACATTTGATGAGGCCATTAAGGAAATTGGAATATCCGCCAGAGATTAATATTGACCAGGATCTATTCAGTGTTGCCTGGATGGTTTATCCGGAACAAATTCATATTTCCAGACATGAGCTTGTTTTAAATGTTTATCAAAAAGTATTAAGTGATAAACTGATAAAATATCCTAAAAAATTCTTCTTAGAAGCAGATGGCGAAGTAAATGCCTGTATTTGTCTATTATATGCCATTAATCAGGAGATGCCCTCACATAATATTGAAGATTTATATGCATTTTTTTGTAACAGGCCAAAAGTAACACGATTTCTAAGAAACGTGCGTTTGAATGCTCCATGCCATTCGATATTCGAGTATCCTATCGAATTTTTTGCATGCAGCATTGCCAGATAATCAAAAAATGAATTATGTTACCGCTATGAACGTTTCAAAATGTTGTTAAAAGAACAAAAAGATATTATCAAAAAAAAGGAATGAGGTCTCTTCCGAACACGAAGCAGAAAATAAAGAACCAATCCATGCCCAAAAAGAAGAGAACTAAGGGAAAAAACGGAAAGCAAAATAAATAATGCAAAATTTGAGAAAGGAGGCCCGCTTTCCTTATGCGGGAACGAAGAATCTCCTTTTATTTTTATGGAGTACTCTCGTTTATTTATCGATGAAATACCGAGTGAATGGAATTGAAATTCCTCTTGACCGAAAAGAAACGGCCGCTGCAAAGCGTATGGTTGCAAAGTTTATGGAGGAAGTTGAAAAAAACTCAAAAGATACTGGAAATACATCTTTATATTTCACCACACTGATCTTAATGCAAGTCTTGTCCCAGGAAGCATTAGATCATATAGATAGTGAAACCTTACAGAAATATATGGAAGCCTGTGAAAAAAAGAGAAAAGAAAGCCTGCCGGATTAATTCCGACAGGTTTTCTTCTTACATGATGTACGGAGAAGCAACAACTGTTTTTCCTTCTTCTGCTTTATAATAACACAGATAAAGATGCTCTTTTGCACGTGTCATTGCGACATAAAACAATCTGCGCTCCTCTTCCAGTTCTTCCGCTGTCTCAGCTTTTGGAGAAGGGCATACCCCTTCCACACAATCAATGATGAATACATGTTTCCATTCCAGTCCTTCTATCTCATTACTGTCTGGTTGCTCATCTGGTCTTATGTCTTCTTTAAAATCAGTAGAATCCATCGGTTTTTCAGTGTTTTTGTCCTGATTATCTATTCCAGAATCTTCTTTTTGTGGTGCCTTTTGTTCCATTTTCGAAGACGCTACCGCATCTTCTTTTACGCGATCCTCTTCATTTTCCTTTTCCGATATTGTAACTCCGTGCGCTTCCTCTTCCCGGCCATCCTCATCCTCTGGTTCTTCTGGGTCTTTTTCAATCTCTGTCTGTTCCGCTTTATCCGTTTGTGAATCTGCAGAATCATCTTCCGGGAATTCTTTTTCTGAAAATTCTGTTGTATCTTCTTTCTGATCTGGCTGATCATTCTCTTCTCTTTCTATTTCCTGATTATCAGTTTCAACTTGATCAGGCTTTTCTTTTTCTGTATGATCATTTTCATCTGTTGTATCTTGCTCAATTTTTTCTTTGTCTCCGGCTTTTCTATCTCTGTTTGTTCTTCATTCGGTTCCTTTTGATCAATGTTATTTTCTGTATCTTCCGGTTTCTCTACTGCTAATTCCTGTTCCTCTTTTTTATCCTCCGGTTCATCTACGGCTGACTCAGGTTTGTCTTCTTTCTCATCCGGTTCTATTTCCGTATCATTTTCATAACGTTCTACATCCGGCTGTTCTTCTTTATCCAGATCCCTTTCCAATTCATCCTTTTCCGGCATATCTTCCTTGCCTTTCTCTTTTTCAATGTCTGCATGTTCTGGTTCAGCATCTTTGGAGTCCACTGTATCATTCTGAACATCATTGGTAATTCCAGTTGATTCCGAAGCAGTCAAATCATTTTCAGGAATTTCTATTTGTTCCTGCGGTTGTTCAATATCTTCTTTTTCCTGTGAAATCTGATCTTCTTTCGGATGAGCATCCGGTACATCCGTTTTATCTTCTCCATCTGGTTTCTCTATTTTGTCTTCATTCCCCGGCATGTCTTCTTTTTCCATATCTTTTCCAGAAATATCCTGGGTTTCACTTTTCTCAACATCATTCTTTTCTTTCGGATAAATCGGTAAAAAGCCAAGCAGCGTACCAAGTCCACCGCCAATTGCATAGAACAGCTCCAATGCGGCCACATATTTTGAATAAGATGTATGTTCAATTGTTTCCGTTTTGCCATCTTTCTCTACCGTTTCTTTATACAGATCATCTTTGGTCGTTTTAATGCCAAGAATTGCTTCCATGACACGACTTGTTGGCATATCACTTCTGTAATACTCTAATTGTTCCAGACGAACTTCCAGAATACTGACGCTTTTCTTAATGAAACAATCTTCCCCGACCTTACATCCCATACTTTCCGCTTTCCGAATAGAAGAATCATACTCAAGTTTCATACGCATAAGCGGCGTATATCTGGAAAGATATCGATCTGGAATACCAAGAGCAGATAATTTTGTCATAACATCCTTGTAATGTACGATATCTTTTGCTACCGCCCGGATTTCATCTTTCACTTCATTTTCTTTTCGTTCAATGATTTTTTCAAGCGGTTCATCCGAATGCTTTGCCTCTTTTTCTGCTTCCACACGAATTTCTTTCTTTTTATCATCCGACAATTCAATATCTTTTGTAATATCTATCTTACCGAATCCGCCCGCCATTTTTGATCGGAAGATATTTTCTACTTTATCCGAAGTTGAATCTTTTTTTGAAACATCTGACTGGACCCCATTATCGTTTTTTCTGTATCATTTTTTTCAATCCGGTCTAAATCCGGGAATGGTCCTTCTTCTTCTTCCGTCATTTTTTTGAAAATACTATCTGCATCTGCTTTCAGCTTTTCCATATCTGGAAGTTTCTCGTAAGATCCATGATTGTCTACTGCTTTACAAAGTGAATATAATTCTTTGTCGAAATTCATGCGATTTTGTGGCACTTCCATTGCGACACCAATAATTTCTTTAATCGTCCCTGTGGCTGCCTGATCCGTAATGCGAAGCTCGTCTTTATCAAGTCCTCTTGTGATTCCTTTTTTCAACAAAAGTATCAGCAATTTCAGCTTTTGTTCTTGTATCTTTCTCTACCGGACTCTCCATATGATTTTTTATTTTCTGGGTATCAACATATTCCTTTCCCTTTTCATCTACAGTAGGCGGAATGCTATTTGATGTATCCATATCCCGGTTATAGACCTTCTCCAATTCATTTTTAGGAAAATCTTCATGTTTACCGGTTGTTACGATCATCATAAAATTCCATCTTTTGTATATGGCTGGCCGTCTTCTCCAATTGTGATTTTATCCGTATCTGGTGCAGTCTCATTATACGCATCTATGATCTTTTCCAACCGGCTGTCTATTTCTGTGAACAGATCCGGATTCTCTTTCAAATTACTCTTTAAACGTACCCTGATAAGGCAGCGTTTCTTTCTGACCTTCCCATGCGCAAACCATTTGGAAACGTGGTTCTCCATGGAACTCAGTACCATACTCCAATCCGTCCATGATTCGTGTTTTTGATAAATTACCTTCCCCATCGTCAACATCTGCACCATATATACGCTCCAGATACATGCTTAATGCTTCTACACGCCCGTTTGCATTCAGGAAAGACTCACTCAGCGTTTCGGACAACCGGTCCAGTGCCGGCAATTCAGAACGTTCACTGATTTTAAGATAATCATTATATCTTTCCACAAAACCCGGTTTCATATCATCAAGCTTCTGACCGATTTCTTCCCGTTCTTTTACATAGTCGGCACGCTCTTTTTCCAGACTCTCTTTTTCTTCTTTTGAAATATCTTCTCTATTCAATTTTACATCGACATCATTGATCTTATTATTAACTGGGTAATATCCAAGCATGACATCGTTCATGTCTTCTGCAATATCCTGCATACCGGTCCGTGCATCTGCAAGTTCTGACAGAACATTTTCACGTACAAGCTCTACTTTATTCAGGTCAATATGTACAATAGCTCTTTCCTGTTTTGCTTCATCCAGCTTTGCAATCAATGCATCCTTACGCTCCAGGAAGTCCTCTTTCATGTTATCGCAGAATTTTTCCATAAACTCAGGCATCTTCGCTTCCACTTTATCAAAGAAAGCTTCTCTTATTTCTGGCGTTGCATTTCGAAGCCCAGGAATACATGCCCTGTTTTTCCGGATCTGTACGGTCCAGACTTGCAAAATGTGTTTCTGTTCCCGGTGCTGCATCCAGTTTTGCCTGTAGATCCATCGGAATACGGCGATCTGGCTCCTGCACTTCCAAAAAACCTCTTACGCGGCCGGAATCATCCATAACACAAGTTGTTCTGTATGGCAGATCTTCTCCCTTTAATTTTGCTTCAAAAGTGACAAGATTGGTCACTCCAAACCGCATGCCGTCCACCTTCATGCTCTGACCAAATTCTTTATAAGCACGGATAGACCCCGGAACGATATTTTCTTTTTCAAATCCTTTCTGGTCAATACTTAATGCTGGTTTGATGTCTTCATAGTCCAATTTGATGATTGTCACATTTTTTTGCCGGACCTGATGTATAGAATTTTGTCGTATCAATTCCTATAATCTTACCAAATCCAGGATCATGTTCCCGGAGTTTTGAAATATCATCCGATGTTAATCCGTCAGTATTTCCGCGGAATCCTTCTCGCAACTCAAAATCAATAAATCCGCTGGCCAAAGGTGTCATAACCGATTTATCCATTGCTTCGGCAATTGCCTTCTGACCATCCGGTGATAATTTATCCATCAGATCAGGATTATTGATTAACGCACGACATATAGCAACTCTCTGCTTTTCACCACCGGATAATTCATAAGGGTTTTTCTTTAACAGATGTTCTATCTGAAATTGTTCTGTATATTTCTTTACTTCTGCAATCATTTTATTAATATTCTGTTTCGGTTCGTCGAAAAAGTCTGAATGGATAATCTACTCTCCGCATTGACATCATTATCAAGGAGCTGATTTCTTCTCTTTTCGATGGTTCGATCGCCTGATTTTTATACTGTCTTACGCCGTGTCTTTCTTTCATCATTTCTAATATATCCATCACAATATCCTCTCTTTCGTTCATCTGATTAAACCAAGTATATCATATCTTTCCGTAAAAAATTCAATGGTAAGAAATCAAGACAATCAAAAATAGATAACCATGTTTCAGGTTATCTACTCTTAATTTCTGATTTTTCATTTCAGCTGGTTTTCAGTTACAAAATTTTATTAAAACACCAATTACAATTCCCTTAGATTTTCGACAATGCTTTGCCTCTTGCCGGCATGGTAAAGCACAGCAGGAATCAGCCAGCCCAGCAAGAGAAATACTGGTATAATCAGGATTACAGGCATAATGGTAAAATGGTATGTTACAAACCAGAACATAGCACTCATCATATTGCCAAGCATAGGGCTGAGCACCACTGAAAGTATGAGGGATGCTATGATGGAGCCCACCGCATAAAATAAGCCCTCATAAATAAGCATGAGCTTTAGCTGTCTATTGGTCATGCCCACAGACTGTATACGGCAAATTCTCTTTTTCTGGACAAAATTCCTGTCATAATTGCATTGGAAAAAAATTAAGTATGCCCACAAGTCCGATGATAGCACAGAGGGCACCACCACAGATTAAAAACATATTTTTAAACCGGGTAAATTCACGTCTGATAGATGCCTTGCTCTCATACATGAGAGTAGATGTATCTCCTGCTGTGAGCTTTTGCAGATACTGCTCAGCACTTGCTTCTGCCTGAGAATCCGGTGTGTCAAACATATAAAATTTTGGAATGACATCTGTACCGCTGTCCTCCTTAAGCTTCTCTACCGGCAAAACCATACTATAACCCAGACTTGTATAACGGAAGCTGATGGAATCAGGAACCGTCACAAGAGCACATACACTGTACTCCACCTCCTTTGCCTCTTCCTCATGGTATTCCAAATACTCCTCAGGCGTGGTCTGTTGGTCTGCCCGCTCGCCGGTTCGGCTGTCTATGTCATATCCAATCTGGTAGTTTACGGTATAAGTGTCTCCCAGCTCAGGGTAGTTGTCCAAATTTACTATATTGCCGTAATCGTCTGTGGATACAGCTACAGCGATTGCGTGGCTATCCGGGTCAGATAGTGGCTCCAGGGAGCCTTTTACTACAGTAAGCTTATCAAAAAGTCCATCGTCAAAGCCCTCTATACTGACGTCGACAAGTATGCTGTCACCTTTCTGCTCGTAGTGGGAGATTTCCTCCTGCAGCTCTTTGCCGCTTAGATAGTTTTCTGCCAGTTTACTATACTGGTCTGTCTCCATCCACATCATAGGGGATATGTCTGCCAGGTCATAGCCGCTTCCAGAGACAGTCTCATCTGTGTTTTCCTTTATCTCATCAATGGTATCTGCTCCTATATATTCATCTGCCGTATTATAGCGGAAATAATCTGTACTGCTCACGATAAAGTCTGCACAGGTTGACCTGTCCACATATTTATCCATGTCAAAGCCGTTGACAAGTGAAAAAATGCACATTTAAAATGAGTTACGGAAAGTGTCAGCGAGACTACAACCAGGATAGTTTTCTTCTTATTTCTGCCAAGATTGGCAAAAGCCATCTGATATACCTTAGCCCCACGGCTGTGGCGCTTTTTCTTTTTGCCGGTCATACCTTCTGTATATTTTGCTGCCTCAACAGGCGATACCTTTGCAGCCATTTTGCCGGGCTTCCTGCAGGACAAAAAGACAGTGATAATGGCAAATACAGCAGAACCGATAAAAATAAGCGGCGAGCTGCTGATAGCAGCCTTTGTGCCTATAATACTTGTGGTTTCTAATGCAATAGGAGTTAAAACCGCACCAATGCCATAGCCCAGAAGCAATCCTACAGGAATACCGATAATACACAAAAACAGAGCTTCCTGTGTGATTATGTGCCTTAATTGTCTTGGGGTGGTACCGATTGTCTTTAGCAGGCCATAAAACCTGATGTCCCCAGTCACTGAAATCTGGAATATATTGTATATAATCAGATAGCCTGTAAATATAATAAGCAGGAAAAAAGCAAGGATTGCAGCTACCAGTGAGAAATCTATGTCAGAGCTTACAGATGAGGCAGTAAGTCCCCAGTTCACACCGATTCTGGCGCTGTTCTCCTGGTCTCTTGTATTCCAGTCATAGCCTAAGTCTGTATCTATTTTTTCCATCTGCTCCCTGATATTAAGCTTGGAAGGAAGCATGACATTTAAGTCTATGTCAAGAGCTTCATCACCAACGGCTATACACTTTTCGTTGATTTTATCTACATAGGCTTTTGATACGTTGATATAGTGAACAGGCATCAAATCGTCATACTCCCAATAGCCGACGAGGATAAAGCTGTCGGTCTGTGGTATCCCGGTGTCTGTTCCATTACCAGCCTGATAAGTAATCGTCACATTTGTTCCCAGCTTCGGTTCTACGCCAAGGAGTCTTAAGGCTGTAGTGTCCATGGCTATTTCATTTTCTTTTTGAGGCTCCTTTCCCGTGGTTGGGGTGGCATAGCTCCACTTGGTACAGTTTTTATCCATGTAGCTTACTTCCGCCGCTACCTTGCCGAATACGTCAGAGGAGCTGAAGCCGCACACGATACGCTCACCAGATGCCTTGACTCCCTTGTGGGCGGCTATTTTATCAGCCTGTTCTCTTGATAAATCCTTAAAGATGCCATCGCTATAGCCACCTGCCGTCTGAAAATTGTAGATCTCATAGCTTGAGTTTACAGACAGCATAATGGTAAATAATGATGTAAACATCAAAGTTGTGAGTGCTATAGCACAAATTGCAATAATATTTCTTTTTCTGGATGCCCACAGAGACTTGAAGCTAAGTCTGCGGATACATTTTCTGTTCTTTACTCTCATACTGCTCTCTCCTGAATATGTCCATCCTCAATTCTTATTATGCGATCCGCAAGCTGGGCGATTTCCTCGTTGTGGGTAATCATCACAATCGTCTGCGAGAACTTCTGGCTTGTCACCTTCAGAAGACCCAATACGTCCTGACTTGTACGTCCGTCTAAGTTTCCGGTGGGTTCATCCGCAAGAATTATGGCAGGCTCTGCCGCCAATGCTCTGGCTATGGCAACTCTCTGCTGTTGTCCTCCTGAGAGCTGATTTGGAAGAGCGTCAAGTCTCTGGTCGAGCCCCAGTGTCTCTGTTATTTTTTTTTACAAATTCCTTATCGACTTTACCGCCATCCAGTTCGATTGGAAGCACGATGTTTTCGTATACATTTAGTACAGGCACCAGATTATATGCCTGAAATACAAAGCCGATTTTTCTTCGTCTGAAAATGGTAAGTTCCTCATCCTTCAGGGAAAAGATATCTTTGCCATCCACGAATACTTTGCCGGAGCTTGGTCTGTCCAGACCACCCAGCATATGTAAGAGGGTGGATTTGCCACTGCCGCTTGTGCCCACAATAGCCACAAACTCTCCTTTTTCTACATTGAGACTCACGCCATCTAAGGCATGTACACAGGCCTCACCTGTTCCATAGGTTTTCTTCAAATCACATGCTTGTAAAATGTCCATATATCCTCCTTAAAAACGAGATAAAATACGCTTCGCGAATTTGACTCGTTGCCCGCGTAAACTAAAAAACTGTATGCAGCATTTTTCGCTACATACAGATTATTACACAATATTCTTTCCAGATTCTTTCCGGAACTAATTAAATTATTACAGTTTTGAAAGATTTAAGCCGATTTTGGCAGAAACACAGAAAAAGTACTGCCCTGTCCATATACGGAGGACACCTTTATGTAGCCGCCCTCTTCACTTAGAATCTGCCGGCTTAAATACAGTCCTATGCCCACACCTTCCATATTTTTGGTATCTTCTGAGCGGTAAAATCTTGAAAAGATCTTAGGAAGCTCCTCCTCTTTTATGCCGATTCCGCTGTCTTTTATATCAATTCTTACAAACATTTCATATGCAGTAACAGATAGGCTTATAGTGCCCGCGTTTGTGTATTTTAAAGCATTATCGAGGATATTGCAGATGGCTTCCAAAGTCCACTTGCTGTCAAAATAAGCTTTTTCATCAGTATCATGAAGTATAAGCTCAAGCCCTTTAGCCCTGGCTTTGAACTCTGTCTCTTTTACAGCCAGTGTCAGCATGGACTTAAGAGCTTCTTCCTGTGGGGAGAGCTGCAATATGCCGTTTTCAAGCCTTGACAGCTTCACCAGAGAGGCGATTAAAAACTGCAATTTTTCCGACTGGGCATGAAGCTGGACAATATTTTCACGCATCTGGACTGATAAATTGTCAGTATCATCCTCAAGCAATAGCTCGCTGTATAAGAGCAGATTGGCTATGGGAGTCTTGGTCTGGTGGGAAATATCCGCAATTAACGACTTAATCTTGTCCTTTTCCAGCTCCACATTTCTGGCAGAGACCACAGAAGCACTCAGATAATGGGCGAACCTGGACTCAAGCGAGGACAAGCGTGTCTCGTCAAAGCTTTTTTTCAGAAAAATTCCCTTTGGCTGCCTCATTTAACATATTTTCTATTCTATCAATGGTTTTCTTCGTGCGCAGATGGTTGATGGAAATTACAAGTGCTGTAATTACAAGGCATATGCCCACGATACAGATGGCTGTATTATAGTTATTCATTCAAATCTATATCCTATTCCATATACTGTTTTAATGCTGTCCGGTGTGCCAAGCTTGTCCCTGAGCCTCTTGACAGACACAGAGAGGGCATTGGCATCCACAAATTCCGCGCTGTCATTCCAGACTCTGTCCAGAAGAAAATCTCTGCGGAGGTTTATGCCCTCATTTTGAACCAGAAGCCTTAAAAGACGCTGCTCGGTCTTACTAAGCTCGATTTCCTGTCCATCTACTAAAAATATCATTCTCTCAAAATCAAATTCATAACAGCCCTTCTTATATACACTGGCAGAGGTATGTGCCTGTAAGCTTTCCGCCTTTCTAAGCTGGGTATTTACCCTTGCCCTTAATACTGACAGTGAAAAAGGCTTTGTGATGTAGTCATCTGCGCCAAGCTCCAGCCCCTTTACTATATCCATGTCGGTATCGTTTGCGGTCAGGAGAATAACCGGTATAGTTGGATAGTTTCTCTTTAGTTCCTGTAAAAAATCAAGCCCGCTTCCATCCGGCAGATTTATGTCAAGTAATATGAGAGACGGACAGCCGCACAGGAGCTGGTCTCTTGCAGCTTTTATAGTCTCACAGGAGACTATCCTTCTGTTCTCTGTCTTTAATGCCTTGCACAAGCCCTGATTTAAGGCTATATCGTCCTCTAGGATTAGTATTTGCTCCATCTGTATTTCCTCATAGTCAATCAATATTTTAGACTATTATAGCACAGGAGAATTTTATCTGCAGTAAAACTTGCTGAAATTACTAATCTTTCAAGTATTCCTTGCTTGATGCCATATTTCCACCTCAAACTCTGATTTAGTGTTCAAATCATATCACATTCTCAAACATATCTCAATTCCAATTGTCTCTGCCCATCTATTGCATTGCCTTTCGGCTTGCTTCTGTAACCAGCATCCGGTTAATCTTCTCCTGCATGGTTTCCTTTGCATCTTCATTAAAATGATAACGGACAACATAGACTGTCGGCCTGATTTTCTTTGTAAATGTGTTCCCCTCTGTTTTTGTATTCATCATTTTTTCCATAATCATTTTTTCCTTTCCTTTTGGATCCCCAGCAGAGAGTCATTCCATTGGTCTCTGTCAGGACATTATTCTTTAAATTAGGCCCAAAATGGGCACTTCCAGTTTCGCAGGCTACCTATATATAGCCTTTTCATTTTGCTTGCAAAAAGCCTTATGATCACAGCACCTTTTTTAACGTAAAAAGCGTTTTATATATGATGCAGCCAACGACAAGAAGCATGACTCCAACGGAATTTTGTGATGAACTGCTCTGCTCTATTGGCGGCAGAAAAACTCCAGGTGGACGTCGTCTGTTAAAAGGTGCTGGGATTTATTATCAGCTAACAGGACTTATTGGAACGGCGCTTCTTTCTTTGGTTTTCTTAATTTCCTTATTTTTGACGATTGTGATTCCTTCGGAACTGGGATTGGAAGGGGTAATTCTTCTATTTGTTGCGGCAATTGGTCTTACTTTCTTTTGGCTATCTTTATCATTTGGAAATATCGCTGAACGCGATTGTGGCACAACCGAAAAGTCTGCACAGCTTGTTAATAATGGAAAGATTTTGTTGGTAACGGCAGTTATCTTCGATATCGTGGCTACTCTTTATATGATTTTTAATGCTGGAGCGTCTGTAGGACATTTTAATTATAAGCTTCCGCTTCTTATGCAGGTTATTATCTTTTTTCCTGTTATATGCCGGCAATTCTGTACATTATCGGTGCAAAGAGGAATCTGCCACGAGAGTATGCTTTTAATGATATATAGAAAATATTAGCTAATTATGTAGAAAAGTCAGGAAGATTAAATATAATCAACCTGACTTTTTTATCAAAGATTATGATCAGTTTCTCTCTTTTCCTACTGGGCAAGCCCTCGCGAATTGCTTTCATGCAATTTAGTCAAAAAGAAAGACCCTGTATAAAACAGAGCCTCTGGCATTTTCTTTTGAGAGTCTGCATTCTCTAGCCAGATTGTGATAAATGCCAAACCCTTATAAAACTTGCAAGGCATTAATCCTCTGGCACAACACCTTACTTCTTCGCTTAACAGACACTCAAGTTGTCTGTTGTTATTATTACAATAAACTTCATACAAATTTATGTCAATTGCTCTTTAATATAATACATCATTTTCTTATATTACAATTTGCTTAGATAATTCTCTAATTGATGAAAAATACCAACTATATTTACAATATTTTTTCTTACATCAAATATCACGATATAATTCATTTGTGGAATAACCGCCTCATAATATCCTTTTTTTGCCAAATACATATCCCGACTTTTCGGAAATTGGTATGGATTCTCCACCAATCGGTCATAAATACTTTCTACACTATCTAACAAATGTTTTGCAGCTTCTTTGCTTTTCAGGCGGTAAATCAAATGATACACAAGATTATCAAGTAATTCGTCTGCATGATCTGTAACATTTAATTTATAAACCATACTTTGCCCTCATTTCACCCAGTGCCTTTCTTGCATCTTTTACCTGCCCTGTTTCGATCTGCCTT
>ENA-OQBL01000834-OQBL01000834.1-human-gut-metagenome-genome-assembly--contig:-NODE-834-length-14161-cov-2.760581_pt1 | contig 14161 bp, 15 predicted proteins | sample MGYA00242747_ERZ504553 | MGnify/ENA primary metagenome ERZ504553 (study PRJEB26092, sample SAMD00036240) | human gut metagenome | host: Homo sapiens | study: EMG produced TPA metagenomics assembly of...
CTTATGAATACGCTTGGAATTAGCGACCAAGCAGATAGCTTCCTTCACAGCTTTTCCGGTGGTCAGCAACAGAGAACTTCAATAGGAAGGGCTGTAGTTAAAAATCCCGATATTCTTCTTTGTGACGAGCCTACGGGTGCTCTTGATTATAACACCTCTAAGCAAATTTTAAAGCTTTTGGAGGATGTTAATAAAAGTACGGCAATACCGTCATTATTGTTACTCACAATGACGCAATTAAAAATATGGCTGACAGAGTGTTCACCCTGCGTGACGGCGAAATTCGTAAGAATTACGTAAATGAAAATAAGATTTCTGCCGCTGACCTTGAATGGTAAGGAGGGTGGAATATGCTTAATCCTTTAAACAAAAGATTTAAACGTGATTTAAAATCGGATTTTGGCAAATATGTTGCAATTTTTCTTTTCTTGTGTTTTTATAGGTGCTGTTTCAGGCTTTTTGTTGCTGATAATTCAGTTATGGCGATGAGTGATGAAAGTTTTGAAAAATATAATATTGAAGACGGTCATCTTTCTTTAATATTAAGCCGAGTGATAAGATATTAAAACAAATAGAAAATGACAATGATTTAAAACTTTACGAACTTAATTATAAAGAAGAAAACATTATTAACGGCTCAAAAAATCTTCGTATCTATAAGGTGCGAGATAAGGTTAATAAGCAATGCCTTATGAGCGGTGAGCTGCCGAAGAGTAAGGATGAAATAGCTCTTGACCGTATGTTCGCCGAAAATAATAAAATTAAAATCGGCGATAAAATTAAGATAAAGAATAAAAATTATAAAGTCAGCGGTTTGGTAGCACTCTCTGATTACAGCGCATTGTTTGAAAAAAAATTCGGATATGATGTTTGACGCTGTCGGATTTGGCGTTGCCGTTATGAACGATGAAGGCTACAGCACCCTGTCAAATGCACACGAAACCGTCAATTATGCGTGGATTTATAACAATAAGCTGGCTGACGAAACAGCGGAAAATGCAAGAAGCGAAAAATTAACCGATTCTCTTGAAAACATTTTGAAAGAGTATGATGAACCGCTTGTTCAGTCGCAGGTGGACGATTTGTACGACAGTGCAAGAGTTTATATTAAAAGCTTAAAAAACGAATTTACCGATGCTGAAAATGCTCTCAAATCAAAATATTTTGACGCAATAAGAAATGCAGGTTTAAGTGATGATAAAAAACTTGCAAAGGAACTAGGTATAACTCAAAAACAATATAATAATCTTAAAAATGCGCTTGAGGACGCAGAAGAAAACGAGGACGATTGGGATTTAGATAATATTGATAAAGCCCATAAAATCAGTCTTGATGATTATAAGTCAAATGATAATTTAAACGATTATGACGATATGTTTGATACCGTTTATAAAATTGTTGATGCAGTAAGCGACGCAAAGCTTTATAATTGTACCAAAATTTACAGCGATTTAGGAGAGCTTAAAAAAATTGTAAATAATTTCAAGTTTGATGACAGCAAAATTATTACAATTAAGGATTACAGTGCCAAATATACAAATAAATCAATAAGCTATTCTATTGAGGACTCAAGTTCTGATAAGGCAACAATGCAGCTTATGACATATATTATTATGATTGTCATTGCATTTTTGTTTGCAGTCACAACCTCTAACACAATAACTAAAGAGGCCAACGTTATCGGAACGCTTAGGGCAATGGGTTATTCCAAAGGAGAACTTATAAGGCATTATCTGTTTATGCCAATGGTGGTGACGGTAATGGGTGCACTGATAGGTAATGCGTTCGGTTATACCGTATTTCAAAAGGCATTTGTCAGCGTTTATTATTCCAACTATTCGCTTCCGACTTATAAAATGCTTTGGAATATGGATGCATTTTTAGAAACAACCATTGTTCCGTTTATAATAATGCTTGCGGTTAATTCTTTTGTTCTTGCTAAAAAGCTTAAAATAAGTCCGCTGAATTTTATAAGAGGTGAGCTTAAACAAAGAGGACAGAAAAAGGTTATTAAACTTCCAAAGAAAATGAGATTTTTCTCAAAGTTTAGATTGCGTGTTCTTTTCCAAAATGTTCCGTCTTATTTAACAATGTTTTTAGGTATATTTCTTGCGGGAACACTCGTTGTTATCGGCTCTATGTATGCACCTCTTCTTGAGGATTATTCAAATATGGTTAAGGAAAGTATGATTTCAAAATACCAATATGTAATGATTAATCAAGAAGAAACCGACAACAAAAATGCTGAAAAATTCTGTCTTACAACTCTTGAAACAACTGATAAAAAAATTTATGGCAGATGATGTTTCAATCTATGGCATTTCAAATGACAGTAGATTTATCGACACCTCAATTCCTACAGGCGAGGTTGTTGTTTCGAGTGCTATGATGAATAAATTTAGTTTAAAGGTCGGCGATGAGGTTACGCTTAAGGAAAAATATACCGATAAGACGTATTCAGTTAAGATTGCCGGCGATTATAAATATGACGCCGCTATAACCGTGTTTATGAGTAGGGGCGATTATCTTCAAATGTTTAATGAAGATACCGACTATTTCACGGGTTATTTCAGCAATGAAAAATTGAATGATTTGAGTGATGACGATGTTGCGGCAGTCGTAACAGAAAAGGATTTTAACAAGGTTGTTACTCAAATGCAGGTTTCAATGCTTGAATTTGTAAAGGTATTCAAAATGCTTGGAATTGTTATCTTTCTGTTGATTATGTATATTCTAACAAAGCAGATTATAGAAAGAAACAGCAAATCAATTTCTATGACAAAGATACTCGGCTTCTCTGATATAGAAATAGGCAGGCTTTATATTATTATGACGTCGATTGTTGTTGTGCTGTCGCTTTTGATAAGTATTCCGCTTATATCCGTTGTGCTTCGTTGGTGCTTTAAATCATATCTTTATACCCAAATGACCGGCTATGTACCTTATATAATTTCAAATAGCTGTTATGTATCAATGTTTGTTTTGGGCGTCATCAGCTATGTACTTGTTGCAATCGCAATGCTCTTAAAGATAAGAAAAACTTCCATCGGTGAAGCGCTTAAAAACCAATCGTTATAAAATACAAAAACGCAAAACAGTAACAGCCACTCTCGTTAATAATGTGAGAGTGGCTGTTATTATTTCAAATTTAAAACTTTTTGAATTTCACCTAAATTATTTGCAAAAAATATTCCTTCTTGGCGTTCTTTTGTAGAAAGTCCCATTTTAATCATATTATTAAGCAAATTTTTAAGGCTGTCGTAATATCCGTTTAAATTATATAATATGCAAGGAGCGTTAAGCTGTTTTAGTGATACTTTTGACATAACCTCGCTTATTTCCTCCAATGTTCCCGTGCCTCCGGGAAATGCGATAAAAGCATCGCCGAGTTCTATCATTTTTGTTTTTCTTTCGCTCATATCACCAGTTATGATTAACTGTGTTAAGCCATCATATTGAAGTTCTTTATCAATAAAAAACTGAGGCTCAACACCTATTGCCTTTCCGCCGGAGCTTAATGTGCTTTCGGCAATTAATCCCATCAGTCCTGATTTTGAGCCGCCGTAAATAAGCGTGTTGCCGCTTGTTCCTATAAATGTACCAAGCTCTTTTACTGCTTTTTCAAGGCTTTCGTCATTGCCCTTTAATGCACCGAGATATACTGTAATATTCATATTTACTCCTCTTTTTATACAAAAATCCCTCACTTGCTTTTAAACAGAGTGGGGGATTGGTTTCGTTTTAGTCCTTTTGCAAAAGCATACGGTCATTGTCAAATTCTTTCATTTCTCGCTCACGGTAAAGCTTTAAAAGGTCTGACACGTTCATTTCTTTTCTTGTAACACTGTCAAGGTCAATAATTATTTCTCCAGAATCCATCATTATTGTCCTTGTACCGGTAACAAGCGCCTGTGACATATTATGAGTAATCATCATAGTGGTAATATTGTTTTCCCTAACAATATCGTTTGTGATTTTCATAACTTTGTCCGCCGTTACAGGGTCAAGAGCTGCCGTGTGCTCATCAAGAAGCAAAAGCTTAGGCGTAACAATTGTGCACATTAAAAGAGTGACAACCTGCCTTTGACCGCCTGATAAAAGACCGATTTTAGTTTTCATTCTATCCTCAAGACCCATATCAAATCTTGCAAGATGTTCTCTGAAATATTCTCTTTTCTTTTTGCCGATTGCCTGCGAAAAGAAACTTGAGCCTGCACGGGAATACGCAAGTGCAAGGTTTTCCTCAATTGTCATATTAGGAGCAGTACCTTTCATAGGGTCTTGGAAAACCCTTCCGACGAGCCTTGCTCTTTTGTGTTCGGGCATAAAGGAAATATCCTTGCCGTCAAGTATAATTCTGCCTTTGTCCTGCTCAAATGTTCCGCATATCATATTGAAAAGTGTTGATTTGCCTGCTCCGTTTGAGCCAACTATAGTTACAAATTCACCGTCATTAAGCGTTAGATTAATGTTGTTTAATGCTTTGTGCTCATTGACAGTATCCTTTGCAAAGGTTTTGGAGACATTTTTAATTTCAAGCATTTTTTCTTGCCTCCTTCTTTGCTTTTGCATTTTCGATTTTGTGCTTAATTTCAGGAACAATGAGTGTTGCCGCTACAATGATTGCACAAGTAAGCTTCATAAGGTTTTCGCTGTTCTTGCCAAAGAGAGAAACGTCAATAACAAATGCAACTATAATCTTATAAATAACCGAGCCTACTACCGCACTTGTTAAACCCAGAGCAACATTCCTTTTGCCGAATATTGCCTCACCGATTATTACTGCCGCAAGACCGTAAATAAGCGTTCCGTTTGAAAAACTTTGGTCGCTTAAGCCGAGATAGTGGGAAATAAGCGCACCTGAAAGGGCAATAAGTCCGTTTGCAAGCGCTAAACCGAAAATAAGAGAAAAATCAACATTAATCGATGACGCTCTTACCATATCGGGGTTGTCGCCGGTTGCTCTTATGCAAAGACCGAGATGAGTTCTGAAAAATACGATAAGCAGTATAAGTACTAAGATGCAAATAACCGCACCGATAACAAGACCTGCTATCTTTTTGTCCGCACCGCTTATGCCTACTGCCTTGTAAAATCTTGTGAATGCGGAATTATCGTTAAAGTTAAGGTTAGACGAACCTCTTACCATTAAATTTATTGAATAAAGCCCGCTCATTGTAATAATACCTGCCAAAACAGGGTGAACCTTAAGCTTAGTTTGCAAAAGACCTGTTACTATTCCTGCAAGCACACCTGCCGCAAAAGCCGCAATAAAGCTTGTGACGCTCAATCCCTTGCTTGCAACAATAGCCGCAACTGCCGAGCCGAAGCCGAATGAACCCTCTGTTGTAAGGTCCGGTATGTCAAGTATTCTAAGTGAAATGTATATACCGAGGGCAAGAAGTCCGTAAAGAAATCCCTCCTCGATTGCCGTAATATAAACCTGCATAATTTGTCCTTAATAGTTTGTATTTTAGTTAATTATTTATTTACTACCTGAATTTCGTAGCCAATAGTGTTCTTATCCGGAGCTTTTACGCCGAGCATATCTGCTGTGCCGGAATTGAATGTGCAATAGTCAATTCCTACAACCTCAGCCGGAATTTCCTCAATTTTTGTACCCTTCATATACTCAATGCATTTGTCTGCGGTTTTAGCGCCGATGCCCTTATCGTCAATAGCAAGAGTAGCAAGGCAACCGCTATTTACTGTTGTTGCAGATGAGCAGTAGGTAGGAATTTTTGCTTCGTTGCAAACCTGAGCAAGCGCACTTACACCATCTTGAACAATTGCATCGTTAGGTACGAAGATAACGTCACAGCCTTTTTTAATAAGTGTTTCTGTTGAAGATTTAACGTCTGCCGATGTTTCAACAGTTGCGCTTTCGTATTTAACACCTTTTTTGTCAAGATATTTTTGCGCTGATTCAACAGTATTTACAGCGTTAATTTGTGATGTTGAATAAATAAAGCCCCACTTTTTAACATCAGGAGTGATTTTGTATCCCATATCAATAATGTCTGATACAGGGATTGCATTTGATGTGCCTGTTGCATTTTTGTCAGGTGTGTTCATATCTGTAATAACCTGAGCCTCAACAGGAGCAGATACTGCGCAGAAGAAGCAAGGTGTGTCAGATGCTAAATTAACAAGAGTTTGCGTGCATGCAGTGCCGATTGTAAAGATTGCGTCATAACTTCCGTCGTCCATAGCGTTGATAATTGTCGTAAGAGTTGTTGAATCGCCTTGCGCATCCTTGTAGTCAAACTCAGCGTTTTCATAACCGTTTTTCTTCATTTCCTCAATGATTCCGTCCTTCATATCAACGAAAGCGCCGTTAGCACCTGTTTGTACCACAATGCCGAACTTAGCCTTTTTTGAATCGTTTACTTTGTCGTGCTCGCCGCCCGATTTTGAACAGCCTGCAAAGCAAGCGACTGCAATTACAACTGCAAATAAAACAGCTGCAATTTTTTTAATTGTTTTTTTCATAAGAATACCTCTTTCTTAATTAATTGATTTTGCTATATTCTTCAAGCTTTTTAAAAGCTTTATATACCATATCCTCGCTTATTTTATATGGATTGTGGTCAATGTCCTTCATATTGCATACCATAGGCACAAGTTTATCTAAATCATCCTCATTCATTTCAATGTCCGCAAGACAGGTCGGCAAATTGATTGAACGGTTAAATTCAAACATTTTCTTAAACATTTCCTCGTTTTTATCAACAAGTAAAAGAATAAGCACACCGTATCCCACTACCTCGCCGTGCAAATGCCTTTTCTCAATATGAGGGTAAGATGTAAGCGCATAAAATACTGCGTGTGCAAGCCCTGTGTTGTAATCAATAATGTGCTCATTTGTTAAAAGAATTGATGCAATACCCGTTGTTACAACAATTCCTAAAACAACCTGCTCAACCTCAAAACTCGCAGTGCCCGATTTGAAATCATCAAGTGCTTTTTTGCCGTATTTGAGAAGGGGAGTTAAGCACATTTGTGATGTAGTTACACCGAGTGCGTGGTAATGAACTAAGTCCTCTCCACGGCTGCTCATCTCTGCTTCAAAATATTTAGCATAAGTATCGCCGATACCTGCCCACATATATTTAGCGGGTGACTTTGCAATGACCGGAGTGTAAATAAAGCAATGCCTTGCCGGAGCGGTAAAGAAAAACGGCTCTTTAAAGCTGCCGTCGGCATTATACATAATTGAAACCGCCGTTGTTCCCGCACAGTTTGATGCGATTGTAGGAAAAGTGAATATTTCCTTATTTGTAATATATGCAAGTGCCTTTGCGGTATCAAGCGCTTTCCTCCGCCGATACCAAAAATTAATATCTGCTTTTTTTAACAAGTTCATTTTCTTTAAGCTTATTTACATTTTCGTATGTAGCGTCACCGCCGTACCATAAAAAATCGAGTATTTCGAGGTTTGTGCCGTTACATTCATTAATTATTAAATCCCTAACTTTGCTGATTGCTGTTTTACCGCCTATGCAAATAACCTTTTTGCCGTACGGCTCGCAAATTTCACCGATTTTACTATAAACATTATCGCCGATTGAATAGCTTGGTAATGTAATTGAATAATTTTTCAAAATCGCTACTTCCTATAATATAAAGATAAATAATTATAACACTATATATTCCCTATGTCAATTATTCCTAAAAGCTGTCTTGTATTAAATTTCGTATTTTCTAAAAATAATACGGAATGTGCGGAGGTGACATCTTGAAAATAAATTGACTTCCATTTTTTATGTGTGCTGTATTGATTTTATGTGCTTTTTTTCTCGTACGGCTTTACGATTTGCAGCGTTTGCGTCATTGACGAGCAAGGCAGTGTGCTTAAAAGCTATTATTCCTCAAGCGATATTACAACAGCTCTTTCAAGAGCGCTTGATTATACTAAAAAATACGCTTCAAAATATAATCCTTTGACCGTCAAGCTTTCACGTGGTAATTATAATGTTAAAATACTCTTTTTCTCACATCATATACGACAATTGATTTGAATGCCTCGCTGATTAAAAATGCAAATTTCAAGCGTGGAAATATATTCAAATCTCCCGAAGATAAAGCGTACCCCGGGTATTCTTCACTATGTGAATGTATTATAAAAAACGGAACGCTTGACGATAATTTTAATCGTAATAAGTCATGTATTTTGCGCCTTTGTCATGCCAAAAACATTAAAATTACCAAAATAGTTGTTTTTTCTTAATAATTATTATTCCCACCACGCCGAGCTTGCAGCTTGCCAAAATGTTACGATTTTTAAATTGTACATTTAACGGGCAATATTCAAATTTAATGCTCAATTCATCAGAGGCAATTCAAATCGACATTCTCGATAAGGTCCACTTTTATGGTTTCACATCATATGATAATACAATGAATGACAGCATAACGGTTGAAAACTGTGTTTTTAAAAATGTTTATAGAGGAGTCGGTACGCATAATTATTTTAAAAATCTTTACCAAACAAACATCAAAATTACAGCTTGTACCTTTGAAAATATAACCGATTGTGCAATATCGGCAGTTAATTTTAAGAACATAGAATTCACTGGCAATAAATTTCTAAATTGTAAATATTCTGTTTTTTATCGTGATAACGGTAAATAACACTTGTCTATTTATTTCTTTTGTTATATACTAAATGGGTTAGAAGGTGATTAAATGCCGATTTCGGTTATGCTCAAACCGGCATCAAGCAATTGCAATCTCGCTTGTGAATACTGCTTTTATCATTCGCTTTCATCTAAGCGAACTGATTTTTCAAAAGGCTTTATGAGCGATGATACTGCAAAAAGAGTTGTTGACAGCGCACTTGAATTTGCGGACTCTACTGATGTGTATTTTACATTTCAAGGAGGAGAGCCGCTTTTGTGCTCGCTTGATTTTTATAAAAATTTTGTATCTTACGTTAAAAAATCGAACAAAAAGGGCAGTAATGTTCATTATTGCCTGCAAACAAACGCAACACTTATTAATGATGAATTTGCACTTTTCTTTAAGGAAAACGGTTTTTTAATCGGCGTTTCCCTTGACGGTGATAAGGAAGTTAATAAATATCGGATTTATCCAAACGGTAAAAGCTCGTTTGATGATATATTAAAGGGAATAGATATTCTGAAAAAAACATAACGTTTCTTTTAATGTTCTTTCCGTTTTAACTAAAAAATACGGCACTTAATTTCAGAAAAAGCGTACAGATTTTTTAAGTCAAAACGATTTAAGATATATTCAGTTTATTGTCGGCTTGAAGCCTTTTTGGTGAAAAAAGAAAAACGATATGTATATGAATAATGACGATTATGCATATTTTTTAAACTAAAGGATTTAATATTTATTATAACGATTATTTGCGTGGAGATTTTGTTTCAATTCGTACTTTTGATAATTACATATCTCTCATAAACGGTAATAACGCAGAGCAATGCGGAATGAATGGTTTTTGCTCAAACCAATTTGTTGTTGAAGGTGACGGAAGTGTTTATCCTTGCGATTTTTATTGCACAGATGAATGGATTTTGGGTAATATCAACGAATCGTCATTTAAACAAATGATAAAACCTCTAAATGTGTTGAATTTATAAAAAGTTCCTTTAAACTTGACGATAAGTGTAAGGAATGTAAGTATTTTTATATTTGTCGTGGCGGCGGTTGCAGGCGTAACCGAGAAAGCAGTGATTACTGCTTAGCTTACAGGCAATTTTTCTCTCAATGTGATGATAAACTAAAAACGCTTAAAAAAGTAGGTATTAATTAATGAAAAAAGCTATATCGTTAATATTAAGTGCGGCTTTTGTGTGTTCGCTTTTTGCAGCTTGCAGTGATAAAAGTGTAAATGAAGACGGCAGCAATAAATCTTCGGAAAATAATATTGAACTTAAAATAACTACCGACGCTCATTATTCTTCTCTTGACGAATCGTCAATCAAAGCTTATGAAAAGCTTTGCAACGCCGTTCTTAATTACAAGAGTGAGGTTAAATATAATGTTTCGCTTTCTGATGATGTAAATCGGTTGTTTTATACTTCTTTTCCGCAATATGTTCTTGTTGACGGAATCGATTTTCTCAATGATAATTCAGGTGTTAAAATTACTTATGCAAATGATAAGGAAACGCAAAATGCCAAACTTAAGGAATTTAATGCCGATATTTCAAAAATAATGAATAAATGCGGATACGGCAAGGTCGGTAAAGATGAATATTTGCTTAACGTATATTCATATATAGCAAGTAATTTTAAAGTTGATAATTCGGTTACCACCGTATTTGACACTGTTTTGCAGGGCAAGGGTATGAGTTCAACCTTGAGTGGGTTGTTTGAATATTTGCTTCTTCAAAATGATATCAATGCTTCTCATCTTATTAATGTTGATTCAAACTCTATTGCAAAAATGATATCGCTTGCCGATTTTAAAGGGCAAAAGTATTTCTTTGATGTCACTTCTGAACTTGAGGATAATTCAGGTAAGGCATTAAAGATTTTTTGCAATGGATACCAAGAGGGCACAAACGGGTTCGGGATTTATGTTTACCGATAATTCGTCTCCCGATGAAATTGATGATGAAACGTTTTCCAAGCTTTCAACTTCAAGTTCTTATGAAATTTCAGGCTCTAAAGTTATTGTCGATATTAAAGGAAATGATGACTTTGAATTCAATTTGGACTAAATTCACTTTATATACTACAATTTGATATATTTATAAAAAAAGATACAAGAAATTGTATCTTTTTTGTTGTAATCGCAAAATTAATGTGTTATTATATGGCTTATGATTTAACTAAGGGGGATTAGTATGGCAGACATTGCTTCACTCAAACAAAAAGTGACGACTCTTGTTGACAATGTAAAATACTATTGGAAAGAGCCGCCCAAGGGCAGATATATGTCCTTTAAGGAAATTGGTTCGTATGCATTCGGCGGTATAGGCGCATACCTTATCGTTAGTATGAGCTATATCTGTATGCTCGCAACAACAAATGTATTTATTACAGGTACAATCGGTATAACACCAACCGATATGTATATCTTGTATGTTATTGCAACTGTCGCAAGTATTCCGCTTACGGGATTGCGTGCAACAATTGTTGATAATACACGTAATAAAGCGGGTAAATATCGACCTTACATATTGATGATGGGTATACCTTCGGCTGTTCTCTTTATAGCTATGGTATGGTTCCCGTATGACAAGCTTTCACTTCTTGTCGGCACTAACGTTTTATTCGCAGGCAAAATCAGCAGATTATCTTGCAAAATGCTTTGTTCTTCTCTTATTTAACGTTATTCTTCAATTTGTATATATGTTCTTCTATGATGCGTATGAAAAACCTTATTCACGTTCTTTCTCCTAACTCGCAGGAAAGAGCTGACGTTGCATCAATTAAGAGTATTGTATATTCTCTCGGACCATCTGTTGTAAACCTTATTATGCCTATCGTTGCTGAAAACGTATTCCATACTAATCAGACCGATATCCGTGTTTACAGACTTGTGTTCCCGATTTTGGGTATCCTCGGTTCTGCTCTTTTGGTAATTGTTTATGCAAATACAAAAGAAAAGATTATTCAGGCTAAGACCCACGTTATTCAAATTAAATTTACCGATGCTTTCAAAGCTGTTGCAAAGAATAAATATTTCTGGATTATTTCGCTTGCAAGCTGGATAGGCTTCCTTGAATTGGCTTATTCAAATATTCTTGCTTGGCTTTATAACTACGGCGGCGCTTGTTCGGGTAATGTTTACGGTATTATCGTAACACTTAACGGTAACTCTGCTCTTTGGGGTATGATTATGGCTCCGTTCTTTATCCGCAAGTACGGTAAGAAAAATGTTCAGATTGTTACTAACCTTCTTAATATTGTATTCATTCTTGCAATGATTCTCTTTACAGGCAAGATTACAAGCGCAACTATTTGGATGGTACTCCTTTGCTTGTATTGCAACGGTATCGTAGGTGCGTTTGCTCATATTCTTAACCCTGCTATTCAGGCTGATATCCGTGACTATCAGCAGTACAGAACCGGCGAAAGAATTGACGGTATGTTTGCCGCTGTTGCAACAATCGGCTCTGTAATCACTCTTATCACTTCATCTGTTATTCCTACTCTTCAGGAAAAGCTTGGTATGAATGTTGAAACTGCAAGAAGAGTTGTAAACGATTCTGCTCTTATGGCTCGTAAGCTTCCGGGCAAAGCCGAAACTATTGGTCAAATACTTCATGATCAGGCGGCCAACGGTCAGGATATTTTCAATGCGTCTAACGCTCTTTATGACGTTGATGGTGTTCTTATTCCTCTTCTTCGTGTGCTTATTATTGTTGCCGCTATCGGTGCAACACTTAATGTAATTCCTTTCTTCTTCTATGATTTTACAGAGAAGAAGCAAAAGGCTGTTGTTCGTGTGCTTAAGGTACGTGCTCTTTTTGAGGACTATGCTAACGATGCTTTGAGCGATAAAGGGCTTGTTGAGGCTGTCGACCTTGTTAATAATGCGAGGGAAATGGCAGCAGCTACTCCTAAGCCGGTGTCTAAGGAAGATTATAAGCACCTTAAGGGCAAGGAAAAGAAAGCCGCTAAAAAGGCTTACCGTGAGGCAATTGAATATAATGAGGAAATTGAAATCTCACAATTTGTTTGCGCTGAGCTTGATAAGTTCAATTCTGAAAATGTAATGCGTCAGGTTGACCTTTATCAAAAGGGTGTATGATGCAGGTCTTGACGGTATCGTTAATATGGATGTTAATGCTGTTAAGGCTGAGCTTGCCGCTGCTAAGGCTCTTCCAAAGGATACCGAGCAGCATGAAAGGAAATCCGTAAGGTTGAAAATTGAGCTTGCTAAGAAAAAGCTTGCTTCTCATAAGAATTATCTTAAGCACTTTGGCTCGGTTTAATGAGTTTAAAGAGCCTGAAATGTCTGTTCTTGAGGGCTTCTTCAATGTGAGGATAAGTGCGATGACAGACTTGAAGAACTTAACAAGGAACTTCGTGAGGCTAAAAAGGCTAAGGATAAGGGCGAGATTGCTAAGATTAAGGCTGATATGAATAAGTATGCCAACGAGCGTAAAGAGGCACGTAAGGCCTCTAAGGCTGAAATGGATAAGCACGCTATGTTTAACCGTGCCGCAGACGCTTATATCACTTCTCGTAAGCTTCTTGAGCAAAAGGAAAACTTCAAGCATCTTGATGAAATTGCCGCTCAGTATGTATGAGCAAAGGCAAGAGCTGAAGCTGAAGAAAAGGCTAAGGAGCTTGAAAACGAGCGTAAGCGTAAAGAGCTTGAGGCTGAGCTTGCAAAGCGTAAAGCCGCAAGAAGAAAGAAATAATTTCAAATACGGAATTTTTAATCGGGGACCCCACCAAATCATAGATTTGGTGGGGAAAAGGAGAAAGGAATGAAGTGTTTATTATAAATTTTGCTAAAGAAAATTTATTCAAATACGGAATTTCTTTCGACGTTGTAGGGGCGACCATTGGTCGCCTCTTTGTTTTTATCAAATACGCTATTTTATGCCTGTTATCCTGTCGAACAAATGTATAGTTGCATTGACAACAAGTATTATCTATGCTATATTTTAACTATAAAGGTCGATTTTTTGCAAATATGTTTCAACTTATTATGAGGAAAAATAAGTCTGAGCTTCCTGACGAGATTGTAGATAATTTGATGAAAATTCATTCAATTCATAATGATAAATACGCTCCGATTGGTAATGCAATTTGTGACTCTTGGTATGATTATTACAGTGAGCTTGTAAAATGGATAGTTAAATTTACTAATGGTTACTATGTGTCGCAGATTGTAAAAAATGTTTGCTAACCTTTTCAGCGATAATCAAGTGTAACGCTATATGTGTTTGAATGCTTTTGATAATGAAACGCAAGTTTATAAATACTTCGTGAATGGTAAGAGAAATACAAATAAGGTCGGCTTTAACCGAATTGAAACTTATCAACGTATTTAAGAAAAGAGAAATTTTAAATAATCAAACAGAGGTTATCAAAATGAAAAAAATTACATCAATTTTATTATCAATAATAATGATATATAGCGTTTGCTTTCCGATTACGGCGTTTGCCGCAGCATTGCCAACTGTCGGTATTTCGTCTTTATCAGTTAAGGAAAATACCGTTACCGT
>ENA-OQBL01000835-OQBL01000835.1-human-gut-metagenome-genome-assembly--contig:-NODE-835-length-14149-cov-4.072600_pt1 | contig 14149 bp, 13 predicted proteins | sample MGYA00242747_ERZ504553 | MGnify/ENA primary metagenome ERZ504553 (study PRJEB26092, sample SAMD00036240) | human gut metagenome | host: Homo sapiens | study: EMG produced TPA metagenomics assembly of...
GTTAACCGGAAAGGCAGTGCCTTTAAGTGAAGTACCGGATCCGGTGTTTTCAGATAAGGTATTAGGAGACGGAGTGGCAATTATTCCGGCAGATGTCCGCTCATCAAATGTTATCTGTAACGGAAAGAATGCACCGGTTGTATCGGATCATTATGGAGTTATGATAACGGTATAATGGATCATTTTATAATAAGACATCTGCAAAAATATAAAGCAAAAGGAAATCAAATAAATAGAAAAAGAAGAGGAAAAGAAAGATGAGCGAAAGAGCAGCAGGCATACTCATGCCGATCAGCAGCCTTCCATCTGAATATGGAATCGGCTGTTTCTCAAAAAGTGCATATGAATTTGTAGACTGGCTGAAGAAAGCAGGTCAGAGTTACTGGCAGATCCTGCCACTTGGTCCTACAAGTTACGGGGATTCCCCGTATCAGTCATTTTCTACATTCGCGGGAAACCCATATTTCATCAGTCTGGAGGCACTGGTGGAAGAAGGTGTTCTGACAAAGGCGGAATGTGAGGCCGTAGACTGGGGAAAAGCAAAAGGGAGTATTGATTATAAAAAGATTTACGAAGGGCGTTACCCGCTTCTTCGAAAAGCTTACGAAAGAAGTAAGGTACATGAGAATGCAGAATATCAGAAGTTCGTAGAAGAGGACAGCTGGTGGCTGTCAGATTATGCATTATTTATGGCAGTTAAAGACAGATTTGACGGTGTGGAATGGAAGTTGTGGGCAGATGATATCAAGCTGCGCTGGGGACCTGCCATGGATTATTACCGTGAAGAGTTGTATTTTGATATTGAATTCCAGCAGTATATGCAATTCAAGTTCTATGAACAGTGGATGCAGTTGAAAGCATATGCCAATAAAAAAGGAATTCAGATCATCGGCGATATCCCAATCTATGTGGCAATGGACAGCGCAGATACCTGGGCACATCCGGAATTATTCCAGCTGGATGAGGAAAATGTACCGGTTGCCGTAGCCGGATGCCCGCCGGACGGATTCTCTGCAACCGGACAGTTATGGGGAAATCCACTGTACCGCTGGGGATATCATAAGGAAACCGGCTATCAGTGGTGGATATCTCGTCTGGCTTATGTATTCCGCCTGTATGATGTGGTAAGAATCGATCATTTCCGTGGATTCGATGAGTATTTCTCTATTCCATACGGGGCAGAGACGGCAGTAGACGGACACTGGGAAAAGGGGCCTGGCATGGATCTGTTCTGGAAAGTACGAGAAGCACTGGGTGAAAAACCGGTTATCGCAGAAGACCTTGGATATGTTACGGACAGCGTACGTGATCTGGTAAGAGACAGTGGATTCCCAGGCATGAAGGTGCTGGAATTTGCATTTGATTCGAGAGATTCCGGATCTGCGAACGACTATCTACCGCACAATTATCCGGTGAACAGTGTTGCTTACACAGGAACTCACGACAATGAGACACTTGCCGGCTGGTGGGGAAGCATCAGTAAGGATGAGCAGAAGCTGACCCGCGAATATCTCTGTGATACCTATACACCGGAGGCGGAACTGAATAAGCCTCTGATCAGTCTGATCATGAGAAGCGCAGCAAAATGGTGCGTGATCCCGATGCAAGATTATCTGGGCCTTGATAACAAGTGCCGTATGAATACACCGTCAACTGTCGGAACAAACTGGAAGTGGAGAATCCGCAAGAACCAGTTATCTGTGAAATTACAGAAAGAGATCCATGCGGTGACATTGCGTTATGGAAGAATGAACTGGACGGAAGATGTTGAAGAAGCAGCAGAAGCAGAAAAATAGAATATGTAGTATTAAGAATAAAAATGGCAGATATCATTTGGGGGATATCTGCCATTTTGTCCTTATAAGAAAATTTTGTATGTTCTCTTCAAACTAGATAGGAAGTTCCAGATAAATATCTTTTCCTTCTTTGATAGAGATGACTACTTTACCATGCTTAATTGTAGTAACAGCACCCTGAACGCTTGCAGTAGGTGCAGCTTCAGCAGGAGCTTCCTCTTTGGCAGGAGCCTCTTCTGCTGCTAATTCATCATCAGTCTTGAATCCGTCTACATTGTCTGCTGTCAGTGGACAGAGAGAATCACTGGTCTTTGTTAATTTTGCTCCCAGAACCTGTCCGATCTTCAGACATCCATCAAGATTTAAAAGACCTGAATCTACTAATTCATCGAAGATTGCCGGATCCTCTAAGTTTGCTGGTTCAATTGTAATTCCGCCTTCTGCTCTACAACATAATACGGCAGGATCGTTAGCATGAGCTTTCGCTGTTTCCGCTGTAATTGACATACCGAATACCTCCTAAATATTCATATTTATTTTCTATGAATAGTATAGGCTTTTCTAAATGAATTTTCCAATTGGTTTTTCCTATAATGATAAAATGAAATAGAAAATACCTATAATAATAGAAAAAATGAAAGATTCAATAGAATATGACATATAGAAAATGCCTATAAGTACATGAGAATAACCAATTGGTAATTTAAAGAAAACGGGGATATAATAAATTCAAACGATAATATTGTTAGTGGCAAGGATCAGCCACATTCCCTTCTAAGAGCCCTTTTCCTGAAAGTGTCTTCCCCAAGACGACATTTCCAGGAAAAGGGCTTTGACGTTGTATAGAGAGATAAGTTATAATAAACCATATGTTCGAAAATAAAATAAGTGAGGAAACAACAGAAAGGTACTTGTTTCCCAAATGGACAATGGAGAAACAGATGGAACATAAAGTAGTGAAAAAAACAGAAGTGAAAGTCGAAGAAGCAAAATCCAAAAAAAGACAGAGAACTGCAGGAACCGAAGATGTCCTCAGAGGCAGAGCTTAGAAATATTGTAAAGCCGTTGGTGAACTGGTATCGGGAGAATAAACGGGATCTGCCGTGGCGCCATAATCCGGATGCATACAGGGTATGGATATCCGAGATCATGCTGCAGCAGACACGGGTAGAAGCAGTAAAAGGATATTATGACCGGTTCTTAAAAGCACTTCCGACAGTGAAAGATCTTGCAGAAGCAGAAGAAGACAAACTGCTGAAACTGTGGGAAGGATTAGGATATTATAATCGTGTACGAAATATGCAGAAAGCGGCACAGCAGATCATGGTTGATCATGCAGGAAGGTTTCCGGATACTTATGAAGAAATATTGCAATTGAAGGGAATTGGCAATTACACGGCGGGGGCGATCAGTGCATTTGCCTATGGAATCCCGAAACCGGCAGTGGATGGCAATGTGCTCAGGGTGATTTCCAGAATTACGGGTAGCTATGAAGATATCATGAAACAAAGCGTCCGCAAAAAGATAGAAAGTGCACTGGAACAGGTGATACCTACAGATGCCGCCAGCGATTTTAACCAAGGACTGATTGAACTGGGGGCAATTGTGTGTGTTCCGAACGGGGGACCGAAATGTGAACAATGTCCGGTAAAAGAGTATTGTATTGCACATGCAGAGAATCTGACAGCGGAGATACCGGTAAAGAAGAAAGCAAAGGCCAGAAAGATCGAAGAAAGAACGGTACTGATCTTCAAAGACGGTAAACAGATTGCAATCCGAAAACGTCCGGCAAAAGGATTGCTGGCCGGATTATATGAATTCCCGAATCTGGAAGGAAAATTTTCAATGGCTGAAGTTACGGAATACAGCAAGAAGATTGGTCTGATGCCGGTCCGCATACAGGAACTTCCGGAGGCGAAACATATCTTCAGTCATATTGAATGGCATATGACAGGTTATGAAGTGACCGTAGATGAACTGGAGAAGACGAATGAGGAAGGTTTTCTGTTCATTCATCCGGAGCAGATAAAAAAAGAATATTCGATACCGTCGGCATTTGAGAAGTATACGGAGTATGCAGGAATTCGGAGTAAATAGATAAGGAGGTGTATGTTTTGGATGTACACCTCCTTAATTTATATCGTCATGTGTTCGAAAGAAACTGCCAGTGCTAGGTTTTGTAGATCAGAGAGAAAATAAAAAAGCCACAAGAAGAAATGAAAAAATTCTAGGGAGTAATATCAAATGTCAGTTGTTTCAATTGCCGGATGTATTTCTGAATAAGTGTGCGTGTCTGGTTCTCTGGAGTTATGTATTCCGAATCGGCCAATAATTGGAAAAATTCAGAAAATGCATTGCAGATACTACTTTCCTGAATGATGACGAAAGTAAAGCGTTATCAGAAGCAATTCTTGATAAATACTGTGAAGTTACTGGTTGCAATAAAGAATATGTATGGGAAACAGATACAATGAGCGGAAATAACTGGAGTCAGGTGCCGGTAACGATTGTTGAAATGGGATATATGACAAATCCGGAGGAAGATGTTCTGATGCAGACAGCAGAATATCAACAAAAAATGGTGCAGTGGAGCCAGTGAACAATCAACTCAATTTCCCGGTAGGAATATCCGACTTCAAAAAAATCCGGGAAAATGACTACTACTACATAGATAAAAGCGGACTGATCAAAGAACTGCTAAAAAGAGAGTCTGCGGAAGTTACACTGATCACCCGTCCGAGACGCTTTGGAAAAACAATGGGGATGAGTATGCTTGCCCATTTTTTGATATACGTTCCGATAACAGGAGGTTATTCGATGGTCTTGAAATTATCTACGATGAAGCATTGTGCAGTGCATGGATGAATCTTTTTTAAAGAGTTAAAAAGTGGAAGTGCGGGAAAGATTCAGGTAGGACAGTCCCTGCATACTATGAGTACGGCATTGAAAGATAATACGGCACTTCGGTTTGCGGTGATAACAGGTTGTCTGAAGATTGCAAAAGAAAGTATCTTCACAGGAACGAATAATTTTGTGTCTGATAATATTACGGATTCCAGATTCAATGAATATTTTGGATTTACATAGGAAGAAGTAGATCAGATTCTGACCGACGCAAATGTGTCTGGAAAGGCAGAAGAAGTGAAAAGATGGTATTATGGTTATCATTTTGGACGCTTCGATGTATATTGCCCGTGGGATGTCATGAATTATATGCGGGATCTGCAGCAAAATCCGGAAGCAGCACCGGCAAGTTATTGGAAGAATACAAGTGACGATGCGGTAATCCGTTCTTTTATCGAGTATGCCGGAAGTAATATTACGAAAAAGCTGGAAACACTGCTTGCTCGGTTACGGCATCGCATTTTTCAAAAAGCGCTGTCTGTTAAAGAAAACGGAACAAAAATAAAAAGATGCAGGTAACTGTCAGTTATATAACAGTTACCTGCATCTTTCTTTTCGTAGCATAATATACAAAAAATTGCCAATAGCTAGTCATTTCTATATTCATGTTACGTCGGCTGCTGAGAAAGCTTCGGCGCTTTTTTATCCGCTGTCACATACACGAATGGATAAATAATACATGCCATCGTAACAGCTGCAATCACGTCCGTCACGGAATGCTGTTTTAAGAACATTGTAGACAGGATAATGAGCACTGCCAGAATATAGGCACTGATCTGGATCCATCTGTGCTTTTTAAGATCATTACTGTGTGAAATAGCAATACTGACACCGATGGAATTAAATACGTGGATACTAGGAAGCACGTTCGTCGGTGTGTCTGTCTTGTACAGGACTTTTACCATATCTGTAAATACATTATCGCGTGGAAATACAGTTGGTCTCAAATTTAATGCATTTGGGAAAACCGTGCATATGATCAGGAAAATCGTCATACCTGAAAATAAAAAGGCACATAGTCTGTAAAATCCCCATTTATCCTTAATAAGGAAATAAGCTACCGTTACGGCAATGAATACAAACCACACTAAATACGGCACGATAAAATATTCAATAAACGGAATATGATTGTCGATTGGGGAATGTATCATGTAATGACGTACATTCGTGCGCTTCTCCAGATAAACAAACCATGGCATATAGATCAGAAAGTATGATAATACCCATGCATGACGGTACTTCTTCAAAAAATCTCTTTGCTTTATCAATGGCTTTCATATGAACTACCCCTTTTTCCAAAGCCTTTGTTATTATCTTATCTCGTTTCAAAGCGCATTATAACATGAAAAAATTGAATCAACAATAAAGTTCATGGAATATTAACATTTTTTACAAAGTTAATAGTAAGTGTTCTTTTTCTCGAATATCTGCATATCATAATGCCGTTTTCCCTTTTTTAAAGCATCAGGTGTCCGCAGAGTCCACACTGCAACCGGAAGATGCAGAATGTACTTTAAAAACCAGACTTCAAACATCGGAAGGTCTGCAAGCTTATACGAAATAAAATCCGGCCGTCCGAGTACATTACCAAGCAGATGCTTTACAACAAAGGTCAGGATCCATGGCTCCGGAAGATGGTCGGCAGTCAGGTTGGAAGAAAGCTGACCTCTTAAGACATGGGGTACATGACGGCGGAACCACCAGATACCAAGTGTGTTGAAAGACTGTACCATATAAGGTCCGTTATAATTTTTAAGAATCTCCCAGGTCTTTTCACAGATGCCAAGAGAAGACTTTGGAATCTTCAGTTCGATCAGAAGCGGAACCTGGCCGCCCACCAGGGATAGTACATCGGTGAAAAGTGGGATAGTCTCATTCGTATTCTGTAACCGGCAGCTTTGTAATTCTTTTAAAGGGAGTGATTCAATGGTTTCCGGTCGTCCACAGATACGAGACAGGTCGTCATCATGGAATACGACAAGTTTTTCGTCGCTTGTCAGATGGACATCCAGTTCGATCCCATATCCATGGGAGATAGCGGCACGGAAAGAAGGTATGGAATTTTCGGGAATCCTTTTTCAATACAATGATATCCACGATGGGCGAACATCGTGTGAAGAAATGGACGGATCTGTCGTTTCCTAGACAGTCTCGGCCAGATCAGATAAAAGTAAAATAATATAAGAAATACAATAATTCCGGTAATCAGTAAACGCATAAAAGAACCTCCCCGTGAACAATATGATTAACAAGGTGTAATAATACGTAACTTTTCTTTCTCCAGATGTACGTGGATCTCAGATTGTAAAAAGACGGGCTCGCCGTCTGTATGTACAGGCAGTGGGTAATCGCTTATGACAGTCACTTCTGTGCAGGTATCAAGATGGATTCCATGGAAACGTGTGTGCCATCCTTTGAAGGCCGTTGGCAGCAGACAAAGAACTTTAAGTCTCGGTAATTCTGCTACGGTAATGATATCTAACCTGTCATCTGTACCACTGGCAGCAGGACAGAAGTTAAAACCGCCACCTTCATATTTCAGATTCATAACAGCTGTGAAATATACTTTTTCATATGTTTTTGTCTCACCATTTTCGGTTGTGACCGTCATAGTGACTGGTTTTAATGTGAACAGTTTATGAAGGGCAACACCAAGATATGTAAGCTTTCCGAGCTTCAGCCGGTTGAGGAAAGCCTTAAGCGGTGTGACCATCACCTGATGACAGACTGCAGCATCGAAGCCAATTCCGGTACTTACAGCGAATCTTCGGTGCTTATTCTCGTAATCAAGTACACCTACATTCATGGCGGTGTAATGCGTTGGGGCAAGAATCTGCTCCAGGGCACCGTGAATATCCGTTGGAAGACCAAGGCCTCTGGCAAAGTCATTGCCGGATCCAAGCGGAATATATCCGAGTGTTACCTTATCGAGATATACGATTCCGTCGATCACTTCATTCAAAGTACCATCGCCTCCCAGTACAACGATCGTATGGGATGCGCTATCGGAGGTAAGATCATGAACCAGTCTGGTAGCATGATGCTGGTATTTAGTAAATAAAACTTTATATTCAATTTCTTTTTCCTGTAAGATCTTCTCAATCTGTTTCCAGAGAAGAATCCCTCTGCCGGATCTGGCATTAGGATTGGCAATAAATGTGTACATATCGCATTCATCCTTTGTAAGTTTTTGAAATTCGATAAAGTATCTATATGATGTAATGATTTGTTAGAATAATCCGTTCAGATAAGTAGTAAGGGACCGACGCATATTACCTTCAAAATCAGCATCGCCGCTTTTTAAGCACCATTCGAATACATTTCCGATTACGATCATACGGATGTCAGTTGTAATATCCTCAAGGTCTGCCGATGGGGAAATGATTCCGGATTCGATCACACGCTTCAGATAATCATGAACGGTAACGATCGGGTATGGTCTTTCTGTACGGATCAAAGGATTCAGGGACTGATTCTTAGGTGTATAATAATTGGCCATGAATTCCACTCCGAGCTCTTCGCAGTAGTGAACATAATTTAAATAAACTGAGATGATTGCTTCTTTTGTCTCAGCAGCACTGGACGGAAGTTCAAGAAGATCCGGATCCATACTTGGCTGTTCTTCTATATAATAAGAAAGAAGATCATCTTTCGTCTTAAAATGGTGATAAAAACTTCCGTTGGAAACGCCTGCTTCTTCGCAGATATTTTTGATTGACAGTTGTTCATAGCCCTGCTTTTGCAGAATGCGTTTGGCTGCTTGGAAGATCTTGGCGCGTGTTTCTCTGGATTTGATTTGTTGTTTTGAGAGTCCCTGTGTTTCCTGATTCATAAGTAAAAGCCCCTTTGAGTATTTATATTTTCTAATAAGTTCAAGCAGTTTCAGTATAACATAGAGAAAATGTATTTTCAAGAAAACAGAGTGAACTCTGTATTGCCGGCGGCATTGCATACGGAAGTGAATTCAGTTATAATTATCCGCGTAATAAAGAAGAGAAAAATCTTCGAAATACAGCAAGAAAGGGACAGACAAAACATATGGATATTAATCAGGTGATTACCGGAGAACTTGGTGTCAAGAGATGGCAGGTAGATGCTGCGGTAAAATTAATTGATGAAGGCAATACGATTCCGTTTATCGCAAGATATAGAAAAGAAGTTACAGGAACATTGGACGATGCACAACTGCGGACACTGCATGAAAGACTGATATACCTGCGTAATCTGGAAGAAAAGAAAGAACAGGTTCTGGCAAGTATCGAAGAACAGGGAAAGCTTACCGAAGAACTGAAAAAGCAGATCCTGGCAGCAGAGACAATGGTAGTGGTAGAAGATCTTTACCGCCCATACCGGCCGAAACGCCGGACACGTGCCATGATTGCAAAAGAGAAGGGACTGGAACCGCTTGCAGCACTTATCACACTTCAGAAAGCGGAGAAACCGATAGAAGTGTATGCAGAAGAATATGTGAATCCGGAGAAAGAAGTAAAATCCGTAAAAGAAGCAATTGACGGAGCAAAAGATATCATCGCCGAATCGGTATCGGATGAGGCAGATTACAGAAGCTGGATCCGTAAAGCAACCGTACAGCACGGAAAAGTAATTTCACAGGCAAAAGACGAAAAAGCAGAGTCGGTATACGAGATGTACTATGATTTTGAAGAGCCGGTGACAAAGCTTGCAGGCCACAGAGTGCTTGCACTGAACCGCGGGGAGAAAGAAAAGTTCCTTACAGTAAAGATCGAAGCACCGCAGGATGACATCTTAAGATATCTGGAAAAGAAGATGATCCACAGTGATAACCCGCATACCACACCGATTTTAAAAGAAGTAGCAGAAGACAGCTATAAGCGTCTGATCGCACCGGCAATCGAGCGTGAGATCCGAAGCGACCTGACAGAGAAAGCAGAAGACGGGGCAATCAGCGTATTTAAGAAGAACCTGCACCAGCTTCTGATGCAGCCTCCGATTGTAGGACAGACTGTACTTGGCTGGGATCCTGCATTCCGTACCGGATGTAAGCTTGCAGTTGTAGATCCGACCGGTAAGGTGATCGGAACGACAGTGATCTACCCGACAGCGCCGACGACACCGAAGAAAATCCAGGCGTCCAAAGACCTGCTGAAGAAGATTATTGCAAAATATAACATTACACTGATCTCCGTAGGAAATGGTACTGCATCCAGAGAGTCTGAGCAGTTCATTGTAGAACTGTTAAAAGAGATCCCGCAGAAAGTGCAGTATGTAATCGTAAATGAAGCAGGAGCTTCCGTGTATTCTGCAAGTAAGCTCGCATCAGAAGAATTTCCGAAATTTGATGTGGGACAGAGAAGTGCGACGTCTATTGCAAGAAGACTGCAGGATCCGCTGGCAGAGCTTGTAAAGATTGATCCGAAATCCATTGGTGTCGGACAGTATCAGCATGATATGAACCAGAAGAAATTAAGCGAAGCCTTATCCGGAGTTGTCGAAGATTGTGTAAATAAAGTCGGAGTTGACCTGAATACAGCATCCGCACCGTTACTTTCTTATATTTCAGGTATTTCCGGTGCGATTGCTAAGAGCATTGTGGCATACAGAGAAGAAAACGGGAGATTCACAGACAGAAAACAGCTTCTGAAGGTTGCAAAGCTTGGACCAAAGGCGTTCGAACAATGTGCCGGATTCATGAGAATACAGAACGGTACGAATCCGTTAGACGGAACCAGTGTACATCCGGAGTCTTATAAAGCTGCAGAAAAACTTCTGAAGAAACAGGGATTTTCACTGGAAGACATCAGCGGAGGAAAGCTTACCGGACTTTCTCTTACGATCAAAGACTATGCAAGACTTGCAAAAGAACTGGAGATCGGAGAGATCACCCTCCGGGATATTGTGAAAGAACTGGAAAAACCGGGACGTGACCCGCGTGATGAGATGCCGAAACCGATCTTAAGAACAGATGTCTTAGATATGAAAGACTTAAAAGAAGGCATGATCCTTAAAGGAACCGTAAGAAATGTCATTGACTTTGGTGTGTTTGTAGATATCGGAGTGCACCAGGACGGACTGGTACACATTTCCGAGATTACGGATAAGAAATTCATTAAGCATCCGCTGGAAGTGGTAAGTGTTGGCGATATCGTGGATGTAAAAGTGATGAGCGTGGATCTTAAGAAAAAGAGAATCCAGCTTACGATGAAAGGAATTTCATAATCTGGAAAATGAAGAAAGAGAATCCACATTATTAATATAAAAATGTGGAAAACATGAGTTTACAGGCAGTTATATGGGGATAACTGTCTGTAACGGGTTATATGTATAATCGCAAAATAAAATACGGAGAGAGGATGGGACATATGAAAAAAAGTTGGGGAAAAACAATCAAAACTATTCTGGGTGTGCTGGTCGGTAATCTTGTACTGTCATTTGCTGTGGCTGCGTTTACCGTGCCAAATGGGATCATCATGGGAGGTGCAACCGGTATCGGTCTTACGATCAGCCATTATTTTCCGGTGAACCTGTCGCTGATCATTTTGGCAATCAATGCGGTGCTGTTCGTTCTCGGTGCAGTATTTCTGGGAAAGAAGTTTGCATTGACAACGATCATCAGTTCTTTTATTTATCCAATATTCCTGTCGATGGTACAGTCCATTCCGGGAATAGACAAAGTGACGGAGAATAATGCTATGCTTGCGGCATTATATGGAGGGGTCCTTCTTGGAATCGGTATCGGATTGGTGGTAAGAGTAGGTGCATCTACCGGTGGAACCGATATACTGGCACTTGTGTTACATAAATGGTTCCATGTCCCGGTAGCGGTATTCTTGTATATTGTAGATTTTTCGGTGCTGGGACTTCAGATGTTGTTTTCAGATTCGGAACAGATACTGTATGGTATTCTGAATTTATTTTTAAGTACGGTTGTGCTGAACCGGGTGATGCTTCTTGGAAAGTCACAGATCCAGTTATTTATAATTTCGGACAAATACAGAGAAATCCGTCAGAAAGTCTTAACGGATATTGATGCCGGAGTGACAATGGTAGACATCGAGACCGGTTATGGAGAACAGAAGCAGCAGGGCGTATTATGTGTCATCCACAGCAGAAAGCTGTATTCTGTAAAAGAGGCAATTCAGGAGATTGATCCGAAAGCATTTATCACGATCACGCAGATCAATGAGGTAAGAGGACGTGGATTTACAATGGAAAAGCTGCGTTACGACGAATTGAATCATACGAAAAACTAGACTTTGCAGGTATTGTGAGTTAGAATATTTACAAAGATTTAAGGAAGGATGAGGTATCATTTATGGAGATGTATACTGGCAAATCAATATTTAAAGGAATTGCAATTGGAAAGATATTGTTCTACCAGAAGGGAGAACAACCTGTAAAACGTGTGAAAATAGAAGATACTGCAGAGCAGATCAAACGATATGAGGCTGCACGTGCAAAGGCAGCAGAGCAGTTACAGGGACTGTATGAAAAAGCGTTAAAAGAAGTCGGCGAAGCAAACGCAGCTGTATTTGAAGTACACCAGATGATGCTGGAGGATGATGATTATATCGATTCTGTTGTAAATATCATCGAGACACAGCAGGTAAATGCTGAATTTGCCGTTGCTACAACAGGCGATAACTTTGCAAAAATGTTTGCGGAGATGGAAGACGATTATTTCAAAGCAAGAGCTGCAGATGTAAAAGATATTTCCGAACGTATGGTAAATATCTTAAGTGGGAACGAAAGCGGTGGAGCTATCGGTGATGAACCAGTGATCGTTGTGGCAGAAGACCTTGCACCGAGTGAGACTGTCCAGATGGACAAAGAGAAACTTCTTGCATTCGTAACCAGACTTGGATCTGCAAACTCACATACTGCAATCCTTGCAAGAACCATGAACATTCCGGCATTGATCGAAGTAGATATCAAGGAAGGTGGAAACGCGTCCGACACTCATGGCGGCACCGTTCTGGGTCTTAACGGCAGCGAGGTAACCGAAGTAGAGCCACTGGACGGCTTCTTTGGCATTGGAAGCCGGACGGGAGATATCAAAACCATAGATGGCAGCCATCTCCTGAATGCCCTTTAGAGCGCGATCTGCTCGGCGAGCTCTTCCCGCTGGCGGATGATGTCATCAAACATGGCACCATTTCCGCAGCGTTCCAGATCCTTTTTCTTTTCCTGAATTAGGAAATCGATTCCGTACAGGGCGATCCGGCGGTAGTCGCCTACGATTCGGCCGCGTCCGTAGGTATCCGGAAGCCCGGTGACAATATGGCAGTGGCGGGCGGCTTTCATTTCCGGGGTATATGCATCGAAGACGGCCTGGTTGTGGGTTTTGTGGTATTCGGTAAAGATTTTATGAAATTTTGGATTGACATGGTAGCCGTAGGTTTTGGCGGCTTCCTCCGCCATCTTGATTCCGCCGAATGGCATAAATGCCCGCTTGAGTGGTTTGTCGGTCTGAAGTCCGACGATGCGTTCCAGATCTTTAAGCTCCGGATCGATATATCCCGGACCATAGGCAGTCAGGCTGGATACGATTTCAGTTTCGCATTCGAGCACACCGTCCTTTTCGCGCTCTTCCTTCTGAAGCTTTTGAAGGCGTTCCCAGAGCAGATGAGTGGTACTGGTCGGGGCAGCGAGAAAGCTTTCATCGCCATCATATTGCGTATAGTTGTTCTGGATGAAATCGCGGACGTTCACTTCGTCGGTCCATTTGGAGCCCAGAAAACCTCTCCAGGCCGTTTGGAAAGATAGGTGTGTTTTGGAATGTTTGATACATAGCAGACATGTGTTTCCCTCCTGGTTGAAAAAATTTCGATCCCAGCAGAGACAGTGAGAGTAAAAAAAAATTACCCACGGTCTGTGCTGTGACGCCCAGACGGTCGGCAAATTTCCAGTCATACTTCATGTGGTTGATCCACTTATCCGTCAGTTGTATGACTGCTATGTTTAAGATATACCAGAACCGAAGAGGAATGTCAAGCTATATTTGGGGAAGAGGTAACGGTTCAAATCCGTAGCTGTTCACAGTAACAAAAAGAGTGCCGGAAAGAGTGGACATTTGGCAAATGACTTGATAAAATGAGTAAAGTTTTAGGGCAGATGGGAATGAAAAAGGGATAAAAAGTTGCTGGGCACGATGCTTGAACAGTAATGATGAAACCTGAATTTGACAGAAATGACAGAAGTGAGGAAGGAAATGCTGGAAAAATTTTGTGTCGGGCTGGTGCGGATTTTGTTGGGAGGAATTCTTTTTTTTGCCTGACACTGCTCAGCGCGGTTGTGACCTGCCGGGTCTATGGAGGTTCTTGAGATTGTACAGTATGGAAGGGACAGTCTGTTTCTGCACCTGTTTTTTGGTGCGGGGTGTGATTGGACTGACGGTGTTTTACAGGCGGAGAAAGGACGAAAGTGCCGGAAGAACCAGTGGCTTCTTTTAGCGGCTGCTGCCTATCTTTTTC
>ENA-OQBL01000836-OQBL01000836.1-human-gut-metagenome-genome-assembly--contig:-NODE-836-length-14148-cov-2.515298_pt1 | contig 14148 bp, 18 predicted proteins | sample MGYA00242747_ERZ504553 | MGnify/ENA primary metagenome ERZ504553 (study PRJEB26092, sample SAMD00036240) | human gut metagenome | host: Homo sapiens | study: EMG produced TPA metagenomics assembly of...
TTCTTCAATGGACTGCGCTAAGGCAGCAGGTGCAAGGGTTGTAAAGCCTAAGCAGTCTGTTCGTGCTATGAGAGGTCAGCTTAAAGTTCATAAGGCACTTCCGCCGTTCTTCGCTGTTCCTACAACAGCAGGTACAGGTTCGGAAACAACTGTAGCAGCAGTAGTTACCGACCCTGAAACTCACGAGAAGAATGCCATTAACGATACTTGTCTCAGACCTAAGTACGCTGTACTTGACCCTGAACTTACAGTAGGCTTGCCGCCTCATATTACTTCTACAACAGGTATGGACGCTCTCACTCACGCAGTTGAGGCTTATATCGGTAAGAGTAATACTAAGGACACAATCAGGGAAGCTGAAGAAGCTACAAAGCTTATTTTGACAATATCGAAGAGGCATACAATAACGGCAAGAACCTTGAGGCAAGAGGTAATATGCTTAAAGGCTCATACCTTGCAGGTCGTGCATTTACTCACGCTTATGTAGGTTATGTTCACGCTATTGCTCATAATCTCGGCGGCTTATATGGTACACCTCACGGCTTGGCTAATGCAGTTATTTTACCTTATGTTCTCGATTACTATGCAGACGCAGCTTATCCTCAGCTTGCAAAGCTTGCAGATATCGTAGGCGTCGGCAAAGGACTTGACACAGCAGGCAAGGGCAAGGCATTTATTGAGGCTATCAGAACTCTTAACAAGAATATGAATATTCCTGAAAAGTTCGATTTCATCAAGGAAGAAGATTTACCTATTCTTATTGAGCGTGCTCTTAAGGAAGGTAATCCGCTTTACCCTGTACCTAAGATTATGGATAAGAAGGATTGCGAAGCAGTTATTCGCTCCTTTATGGCTTAATCTCAGTATATTTAATATACATAAAATAATAGACAGTCGATTAATTTCGGCTGTCTATTTCTGTTTTTGCCGTTAAATTACTTGAATAAATTGTAAAAATATGCTATATTTTATGTGTATAGTTACGTTTAAACTGTCTATTTTATTTACTTGGGTGAATTATGATGAAAAAATCACTTCTTTGATTATAGTTCTTGCTATGCTTGTGACTACTCCTTTTTTGCTTTAATGTAACGTCGGCGTTTGCCGCTAAACCAACAAGCGGTACGTGTGGCAATAATGTTAAGTGGAATTTGAACACAACTACGGGTGCTCTTACTCTTACGGGCAAGGGCGCTACTAAGGATTACGGCGAAACTGCACTTAAAGGGATTGCTCCCTGGAATGAATCAAGAGAATTGATTAAGAGTATTGTAGTAGGCGAGGGCATTACTTCACTCGGTCAGCTTCTTTTCAATAAATGTACTGTTGCCGAGAGCGTTTCCCTGCCGTCTACGCTTACTAAGATGAGCGATACTAAAGTTCCAAAATACGGTACATTCCGTGAGTGCACATCACTTAAGTCTGTAACAATGCCTGCCAATCTTGTAAATGATTGGTTCGTATTGCTTCCTTGACTGTACTGCGCTTACTACAGTTATTTTAAATGATAAGCTTACTTCTATCGGCGATTATGCGTTTAACGGTTGTACTGCGCTTAAATCAATTAAATTTCCGGACAGCCTTACCTCTATCGGATTAAGCTCTTTTGAAGGCTGCACGGACCTTACTACCGTTACTTACGGTATAGGTATGACCGAAACAGGTAATCTGGCATTCAGAAATGCAAGCGTATCTAAAATTAATTTTTCATCAACAATTACCGAAATATCACCGTGGGGCTTTTATGGCTGTAACTTTGTTAAACTTGAAATTCCCGAAACTGTAACAAAAATTAATATTCGTGGTTTTGCAAACTGTACCGCTTTGCAGGAGGTTACGGTTCATAATCCAAACTGCGTATTTGACGGTATCGGTCAATCCGATGCAAGCGGCGGTAAAGACCCTTTCAACGGCTCTCAGCAAAGCCTTGTTGTTAAGGGGCACTCAAATTCAACTGCCCAAGCCTATGCTAAAGCAAAGGGCTATAAATTTGTAAGTATTGATGCGTGCGACCATGCTTCTACTCATGAGGTTATTACTCTTGAACCGACATGTACCGAAAAAGGTACTACTACCCAGGTGTGCGATAACTGCGGTTTCGTAGTGTCCAAAGCAGAACTTCCTGCAAAAGGACACACTTATGAAACTGTTGAAACAGAGGATAATACCGCTGTCGACGGGCATAAATATGAATATCAAAAATGCTCTGTATGCAACAATGAAAATACCGTTATTACTCACGTGGCATTTGTTGACGGCTACTATGATTATGAGTGTACTGCCACTTGCACAATGCCGGGCATTGAAAAGAAAACCTGTAAGGTTAACGGTTGCGGCAAGGTTGAACGAAATGCTGTTGTAAAGGCAGGACATAAGATTGAAAATCCAACCGTAACCAAAGCGGCAACCTGTACCGAAGCGGGCGAGGAAAAGGGCAAGTGCTCTGTTTGCGGGAAGGAGGTAACACAAACCGTTCCCGCTCTCGGCCATACTTTTTCAGAGTAACCGAAACACTTGATAATACCGCTGTTGACGGTCATACTTATGTTGTGAAAACCTGCACCGTATGCAATAAAAAGGAGTCTACTCCTACCCATGTTGCGTGGGTTGAGGGTCAGTATACTTCAACTGTTGTTACCAAGCCGAGCTGCACAATTAACGGACTTCAAATCGACACCTGCAAAATCTGTAAAGAAGTTAGAAACGTAACTCTTCCTGCTAACGGCGAACATGTTTGGGAGGAAACAAGCAGGACTGCCCCTACCTGCACCGCAGCAGGTAAAATTTATTATAAATGTAAAAACTGTAATCTTACCAAGAGTGAAAATATTGAGGCTTTAGGCCACGATAATGTTCAGCAATCTGTTGTTGAACCTACTTGCACCACAGCCGGATATACTACATATAAATGCTCACGTTGCGGCGCAACTTCTAAGGTAGAAAGTACGGCATTGGGCCATACGCCTGCAGAGAACAGTTATGTTGTAACCACCGAGCCGACATGCACCACGGCGGGTGCGGCAAATGCTACCTGCGCAAGGTGCGGTGAGAAATATGATGTTGTGCTTGAGGCGCTCGGTCACGATTATGTCGATAATGATACACCGGTTGAGGAACATCCCGGTCATGTTTACAGAATGACTGCATGCTCACGTTGCAAAAACGTTAAATCTCAGGGCTTTGTTCATACAGAATGGATAGAGGGCGAGTATACAACACAAACACTTATTCAAGGCAGCTGTACCGTTTCTGCAAGGTATCAGGATACCTGCACTTACTGTAATGAAAAGAGAATACGTACCGTTGAGGCGACGGGTAAGCATACTTATTCTTACACTAAATATGACGCAGCTTCTGATAGGCTTGTTTATACTTGTTCGGTTTGCGGCAACGAAAATAAGGTTGCGCCGTTGGTTGTTAATGCTGCATTTATCAGGTTTGTAAACAGTAAAACCGCAGACGTCGCAACAGGCTATCTTTATGACCTTACAAATGACGGTGTGATTAATGCCAAGGACTATGCAGTTCTTAATAAGGCGGTTAAGACGTCAAAATCAAAGACAAAAAACTGATAATTCAAACAGATTTTACCGACAGAGTTTATACTTTGTCGGTAATTTTTTTGCAAATTTTTGTGTTTGTAACTATTTTTTAATAATATATTTTAATATTAATATTTACTTTACGTTAATTTTATATTATTATATAAAAGAAGAAAAACGACTCTTTTAATCGGAGGTATAAAAATGAGCATTGCTTATAAAAGAATTTTACTTAAACTCAGCGGCGAAGTGCTTGCAGGCGAAAAGAAAACCGGTATTGATAATGATACTGTAGTTACTATTTGCAAATCTGTTAAGAAGATTGCCGATATGGGCGTCGAGGTCGGCATTGTTGTCGGCGGCGGCAATTTTTGGCGTGGCAGAACGAGCGAGCATATGGACAGAACAAGGGCTGACCATATCGGTATGCTTGCAACCGCTATGAACTCACTTGCACTTTGCGACGCACTTGAACAACTCGGTGCAGACGTCAGAGTTCAAACGGCAATTGAAATGCGCCAAATCGCCGAGCCTTATATCCGTAACAAGGCAATACGTCATTTCCAAAAGGGCAGAATTGTTATTTTCGGCTGCGGTACAGGTTCACCGTTCTTTTTCAACAGATACTGCCGCTGCTTTGCGTGCGGTTGAAATTAATGCCGATGTCCTTCTTAAGGCTACAAATGTTGACGGCGTTTATGATAAAGACCCTAATAAATTTGACGACGCAGTTAAGTTTGATAATGTAACATTTAAAGAGGTTCTTGCAAAGGATATCAAAGTTATGGATTCAACTGCATTTTCACTTTGTAAGGATAACGATTTGTCAATCCTTGTATTTGACCTTACAGACCCTGAAAATATCGTTAAGGCTGTATCGGGCGAAGCAATCGGAACACTCGTTCAAAACTAAATTTAATCGGACTTTTTAAAACCGTAGGGGCGAACATTGTTCGCCCGAAAAAACAATAACATTTACTATAGAGAGGTATTCACAATGGAAGCTGTATTTGCTAAAACTAAAGAAAAAATGGATAAGTGCTTAACTTCACTTGAAAGAGATTTTGCCGCAATCAGAGCCGGCAGAGCTAACCCTGCCGTACTTGACAAGGTTATGGTTGACTATTACGGAGTTCCTACTCCTATTAACCAAATGGCAGCTGTAAGTGTACCTGAGGCAAGGCTTCTTGTTGTTCAGCCATGGGACGCATCAACACTTAGAGAAATTGAAAAGGCTATTAATACCGCTGATATCGGTATCAACCCTCAAAATGACGGTAAGGTAATCAGACTTTCATTTCCTCAGCTTACAGAGGAACACAGAAAGAATCTTCAAAAGGATATTTCCAAGAGAGGCGAGGAGGCAAAGGTAGCTATTCGTAACGTTCGCCGTGATGCTATGGACGATATCAAAAAGCTTAAAAAAGATAACGAAATCACAGAGGATGAGCAAAAGGACGGAGAAAAGAAACTCCAGGATATCACCGATGATTTTGTAAAGCAGGCTGATTCTATCACGAAGAAGAAAGAAGAAGAAATCCTTTCAATATAGCTTAGACGTTTTAGTAGGGGCTGCCTGATTGCAGCTCCTTGTTTGCATTTTATTTAGGAGGAAATTATGGCTCTTTCGGCGAAAAAAATAACGATAATAACGTTCAATTTGAAATACTCCCTAAAAATATCGGCATAATTATGGACGGCAACGGCAGATGGGCTCAAAAAAAGAGCTTTGCCGAGGAGCGCAGGCCATAAGGCAGGTGCCGAGGGTTTTTCGCACAATCAGTAAGGAATGCGGCAGGCTTGGCTTGGAAAGCGCAACCTTTATGCCTTTTTCAACGGAGAATTGGAAGAGACCTAAGGAAGAAGTTGACGCTATTATGAGGCTTTTTAAGGATTATCTTCTTGAGGCTAAAAGTGATATCACCGCCGCAGGTGATATGAAAATGAAGTTTATCGGCGAACGTGACGGTATGAGTAAGGAACTTCTTGAGCTTATGGACGAAGCTGAGGAAGATACAAGCGAGCATTGCGGAACGACAATTTATCTTGCAGTCAATTACGGAGGCAGGCTTGAAATTTGCGATGCGGTAAATAAGCTTATAGCCGAAGGTAAAACAAATATTACAGAAAAGGATATAAGCGATAACATTTTTACTCCCCCTGAATGTGACTTGATTATTCGTCCGTCAGGTGAACAGCGTCTTTCAAACTTTATGCTTTGGCAGGCGGCTTACAGTGAATTTTTGGTACAGCGATGTGCTTTGGCCTGATTTCAAAATTGATGACCTTCACAAAGCGCTTCGTGATTTTGAAAGAAGAAACCGTCGATTCGGCGGATAATTGTATGGCATAACTTTTTTGCCGAGATTAAATCATTAACCATAGGGGCGAACATTGTTTGCCTTAATAAAAATAAACAAAAGGGGAAAAATATCTATGAAACAAAGACTTATTACCGCTGCAGCCCTTTTTGGCAGTTCTTGCAGTTGTTGTTTGGCAAATAAATACACCCGTTTTGCTTATTGCCGTTGCTTTTCTTTCGGCTGTTGCAAGCGGTGAAATAATGAAATGTGCTAAGGTTGAAAATACTTTTATAATGGTTGTAGGCATAATCTTTTCAGCCTGCTTCCAGCCTTTTTTGCAAGCGCAAAAGTGCTTGAGCCTTGGGTAAGCGCTTCAACTTGGGGCAAGGTTATTGACGCTGTTCCTAATATCGTTTATATCATCATTTGTGCCTTGTATTTTCCTTGCAATGCTCAAGGATTACGCTTACACAACGTTTGAGGATGTGAGCGTATCAATTTTTGCAAGCGTTGCAGTTCCTTTCGGCTTTTCAATTTTTATCAGGCTTCGTGATATGTATGTTGACGAGCAGTTTGGTATTTATCTTATTTTCTATGCGCTTATTTGTGCCCTTGCTACAGATACGGGCGCTCAGCTAATGGGTATGGCATTCGGCAAGCATAAAATGGCGCCGAATATTTCCCCTTAAAAAAACTGTTGAGGGTGCTTTCGGCGGCTTGATTTTTAGTATGGTATTAAACGCAGTCGCACTTACTCTTTATAATAAATTAGCAGTTAATGTTATCCCTCAAAATATGGCAACGCTTCTTCTTGCAATGGTACTTCCAACCTCATTTATGGGTATGATGGGTGACCTTTCCGCTTCTGTTTTAAAGCGTAATTTTGAAGTTAAAGATTTCGGAAAAATCTTTCCTGGTCACGGCGGAGTAATGGATAGAATGGACTCTTCTCTTTTCACTCTTCCCGTTACATACGCAATTGCTCTTATTGCAAGTAAAATATTTTAAGATTTTATTTAATTGTTTATTGAAAGGTGATACCTTATGAAAAAAATATCTCTTTTAGGCTCAACGGGTTCTATCGGAACGCAAAGCCTTGATGTGTGCGAAATGCACGGCTACGACGTTAAATGCTTAACGGCTAATTCAAGAGTTGATATTATGGAAGAGCAGGTTCGTAAGTTCAAGCCGGATATGGTTTGTATGATGAGTGAAGCTGCCGCTAAGGAATTAAAAAGTAAAATCAGCGATACAAATACTAAAGTTGTGTGCGGTATGGACGGGCTTATCGAATGTGCAACTTACGATAAAGCCGATACCGTTTTAAATTCCGTTGTCGGAATGGTTGGCTTGCAACCGACGCTTGAGGCAATTTAAGGCTAAGAAAAACACTTGCCCTTGCAAATAAGGAAACGCTTGTTGCAGGCGGTCACCTCGTTACTAATTTGGCTAAGGAAAAACGGCGTTCAAATTCTCCCTGTTGACAGCGAACATTCCGCAATTTTCCAGTCAAGCATGGGTATGCCTAATAAAAAGCAATTAAAAAATTATCCTTACAGCGTCGGGAGGTCCGTTTTTCGGCAAAACTCTTGACGAACTTGAAAATGTAACTGCTACGGATGCACTTAAGCACCCTAATTGGGATATGGGCGCAAAAATAACCATTGATTCCGCTACTATGATGAATAAAGGCTTGGAATTTATAGAAGCAAAATGGCTTTTCGATATGCCTAATGAGGATATCGAAATTGTTGTTCACAGAGAAAGTGTTGTTCATTCCGCAATTGTTTATCAGGATAATTCAATGATTGCCCAGCTTGGTGTTCCGGATATGAGAATCCCTATTCAGTATGCGCTGACTTATCCCGAACGTGAGCCAAGCCCTGTTAAAGAACTTTCGCTTACGGATTACGGAAAACTTACATTCTTTGAACCGGATTATGATACTTTTAAATGTATCAATGTTTGCAAAGAAGCTATTGAACTCGGTGGGCTTCATCCTGCCGCTGCAAACGGCGCAAACGAAGAAAGCGTAAGACTTTTCTTAAACGGTAAAATTAAATTTACAGATATTGCATATCTTAATAATGAGGCAATGAAAAATGCCCCTGAAAAAGAAAACTTTACTCTTGATGATGTCCTTGAGGCAGATAGGGCAGCAAGAGATTATGTAATTGAGGCGGTTAAGTGAATATAACTTCTATTTGGAACAGCGTTTACCCGGTGCTTGTGGCAATTCTCTTTTTTGAACTTATAATAGTAATTCACGAGTGGGGTCATTTTACGGCGGCAAGGCTTATGAAAATTAAAGTTAATGAGTTTTCTGTCGGAATGGGACCTAAGCTTTTGCAGCATAAGGGTAAAAAAAGCAACATATACTTTAAGGCTTATCCTTTTTGGCGGCTATTGCTCAATGGAGGGTGAGGATGAGGAAAGCGACGATGAAAATGCTTTTGTCAATAAAAAGGTTTGGCAAAGAATTTACGTCGTTATCGCAGGTGCATTGATGAACCTTGTTTTGGGCCTTGTAATCGTTCTTATTCTTGTTTGCTCGCAAAACCTTGTCGGCACTACCGAGGTTGCTAAGTTTGACAATAATGCAGTCAGTCAGTCTTACGGCTTGCAGGTGGGCGATAAAATCAAAAGCATTGACGGTATGCGTGTTTATACCACAAATGACGTAACTACAGGCTTTTCAAGATGCTCTAATGAAAATGTCAATCTTGTTGTTGAGCGTGACGGCAAGGATGTAAAGCTTAAAGTTAAATTTAATACAGAGGATTATGAGGGCCATACTTATACAGTTATGGATTTTTGGCTCAGGGGTGTTAAAAAAACTCCTGCAAATGTTATTATCCAAACAGGTAAGGAATTTGTTTCTTATGCCAGAATGGTATTTTTATCCCTTCACGATTTGCTTGTCGGTCGCTACGGCATATCCGATATGAGCGGTCCGGTCGGTACGGTCAGCATTGTTTCAACTGCTGTTAAAACCTCAATGTATTCAATGCTCAGAATAATGGCTCTTTTGACTGTAAATGTAGGTCTTTTCAATTTATTCCCTATTCCTGCGCTTGACGGCTGGCGCTTGTTTTGTGCTTTTTGGCAGAGGGAATAACGAGAAAAAGCTTCCGCAAAGCGGAGTATTTATCAATGCTGTCGGTCTTGCGGCACTTCTTTTATTGATGTGCTTTGTAACCTTCAGCGATATAACAAAATTGTTTTAAACTTAAATTCAGGTGACTGTTATGGAAAGAGAAAAGTAAAAAAATAAGCTTGGCAATACCTTTATCGGCGGTGACAGCCCCATTCTTGTTCAAAGTATGCTCAATATCCCTGCAAGTAATATTGACGGTTCCGTGGAGCAGGCTAAGGAACTTGCAGCAGCAGGCTGTCAGGTTATCCGTTTTTGCAATTCCAAATGAGGACGCATTAAATCTTATTGAACCTATTAAGAAAGCTGTGGACGTTCCTTTGGTAGCCGATATCCATTTTGATTATAAGCTTGCACTCGGTGCGGCTGAAAGAGGAATTGATAAAATCAGAATTAATCCCGGCAATATCGGTGATGATTCACGTGTTAAGGCAGTTGCCGATATTTGCAAGCAGAAAAATATTCCTATTCGTATCGGCGTCAATTCAGGCTCGCTTGAAAAGCATATTCTTGCAAAATACGGCTCGCCTACACCTGAGGCTATGGTTGAATCAGCGCTTTATCACGCTAATCTTCTTGAAAAATTCGATTTTGACGATATCGTAATTTCTATTAAGTCTTCTAATGTTGAAACTATGATTAAGTCGTATGAGCTTGCGGCGCAAAAGTGCGATTATCCGCTTCATCTCGGTGTTACGGAAGCAGGTACCGAAAGAATGGGAATTATCAAATCCGCTGTCGGTATAGGCTCGCTTCTTACTCACGGTATCGGCGATACAATTCGTGTAAGCCTTACCGACGCACCTGTTAAAGAGGTGTTTGCCGCATTTGATATCTTAAAGGCAATCGGTCTTAAAAATGACAGCCCTTATCTTATTTCCTGCCCGACTTGCGGCAGAACTAAGATTGACCTTGTCGGTCTTGCAAAGCAGGTTGAGGAGAGATTAAAGGACTGCAAAAAATCCGATTAAGGTTGCCGTTATGGGCTGTATAGTTAATGGACCCGGTGAGGCAAAGGAAGCCGATATCGGAATTGCAGGCGGCGACGGATGCGGACTTATCTTTAAAAAAGGCGAAATTCTCCGCAAGGTTGATGAAAAAGATTTACTCGATGAGTTAATGAAGGAAATTGATAAATTATAATGAATAGATTTGCAGACTATTTTTCAAATTACGTTAATGATGATACAATTACATATATAGGAAACGGTGATATTACTTCCTTTACCGTGTCACGTCAAGACAGGGAGCTTGCAGTCGGTCTTAATTTTGGAAAAGCTTTATTGATTACGGCATTATTGAAAATTCTCAAAACCAAATTGCAAGGGCAATGGAACTAAAAAAATGTTCATATCAACCCACGCTTTCCGAAAAGTGAGTTCTCGCTTGATAATATTGAAAGAATACTTGAATATGTTAGGCATGAATCTCCTGCGGCTAACGGCTTTTTGACGGCTGCGAGGCGGAACTTGAGGACAGAACGCTTACCCTTTGCCTCGAAAAAAAGGCGGCAAGGATGTGCTTGAATCTCAAAAGGTTGACCGTGCGATTGCAAATAAAATTTATGAACTTTCGATTTGGAATTTTGTTGTTATTTTCTTGAAGTTCAGGCTTTTGATATCGAAAAGGCAGTGCAAAAGGCTGTTGAGGAAAGACGAGCAGAGGAGCAGCATAAAAAGGAAGAGGAAGAAAAAAACGTCAACCACGAGCTTTTGGGACGAACTTCCTGTTTTTAAAGATACACTTAAAAAAATATACGGCAAGGCAATTCACGAAAAGCCGAAGAATATTGCCGATGTTTCAACCGAGGACGGCTATATAACCGTTTGGGGTGATGTGCTTAAAACAGAGGTACGTGAAACAAAGAGGGGAACAAGCAAGATTTTCGATTTCGATATATCCGATTACACTTCCTCAATTACAGTTAAATGTTTGACGATAAGCGTGTTATTGACCCACTTGTTGAAAAAATAAACGAGGCAGGCACTCTTGTTATTTCCGGTGGCTATCAGTTTGATACATTTTCAAATCAATATGTTCTTCGCCCTTACGCAATTGCGAGCATTAAAAAGGCGGAGAAAACAGATGATGAGCCTGAAAAAAGAATTGAACTTCATATGCATACCTCGCTATCTGAGATGGACGCCATTTCATCTCCGACAGCTCTTGTTAAGCAAGCTATTAAATGGGGGCATGAGGCTGTGGCTATAACTGACCACGGCGTAGTTCAGGCACTTCCTGAGGCTTATGCCGCTTCCGGCAAGGGCAGTAAAATTAAACTTATTTTAGGTATGGAAGGATATCTTGTTGATGACGAAAAATATCCCGACTTCCTTAATATGAAAACAAATCAATTATGAACGCTATCATATTATCTTCCTTGTTAAAGAGGATACTTCTATGGATGAATCTATCCCTAAGGAAGAAAGAAAATACGGCAGAAAAAATCTTTATGAAATGATTTCTGCATCTAATGTTAAATATTTCAAAAAACGTCCGCTTATTCCCAAATCTCTTTTGAGAAAGAAAAGAGACTGTATTATTGTCGGCTCTGCATGCGAGCAAGGTGAGGTTTATCAGGCAATTTTAGATGATGTAGACGAGGACAAGCTTGAGGAAATCGCATCTTTTTTACGACTATCTTGAAATTCAGCCAAACGGTAATAACGCTTTTATGCTCAGAACGAGTGATCAGGAATACGATTACTAATAAGCGTGGCGAGGAAAAGAAAAATCGCTATTGGAAAGTAAACAGCGAAGAAGATTTAATAAATATTAATAAGAAAATTATTGCTTTGGGCGATAAACTCGGTAAGCTTGTTGTTGCTACGGGTGACGTTCATTTCTTGAGCGAACACGACGCAAAATTCCGTGCAATCATTATGGCTTCAAAGGGCTTTGACGATGCGGATAATCAACCCCCGCTTTATTTTAAAACCACACGTGAAATGCTTGATGATTTCGCTTGGGCTGGGGACAGAGCAAGAGAATTTGTTATCGATAATCCTCAAAAAAATTGCCGACAGCATTATGGATAATATTCCGCCTATTCCTCCGGGAACGTTTCAGCCGCATATCGACGGCGCTAATGAGGAACTTACGGAAAAATGCTGGAATATGGCTAAGGATTTGTACGGCGACCCTGTTCCCGAATATGTTGCAAACAGGCTTCAGCGTGAACTTGATTCAATCATAGGTCACGGTTTCGGCGTGCTTTATGTTATCGCAAAGCGTCTTGTTGAGGAAAGTGAAAGAAACGGCTACTTGGTCGGTTCAAGAGGTTCTGTCGGCTCGTCACTTGCTGCTCACTTCGGCGGTATATCAGAGGTTAATCCGCTTGCACCCCATTATTATTGCAAAAAATGTAAGCACAGCGAATTTTTCTTAAACGGCGAATACGGTTCGGGTTTTGACCTCCCTGTCAAGAATTGCCCTAATTGCGGCACTCCTATGAAGCGTGACGGCCACGAAATTCCGTTTGAAACCTTCCTTGGCTTTGACGGCGATAAGGAACCTGATATTGACCTTAACTTCTCCGGCGAGTATCAGTCCCGTTCTCACAGATTTACAGAGGAACTTTTCGGTAAGGAATATGTGTTCAAAGCAGGTACTATGGCAACAGTTGCCGATAAAACCGCTTATGGCTATGTAATGAAATATCTTGACGAGCGTGGTATTCAAAACGTTACTCCGAGAGCTGAGATTGACAGATTGACGGTCGGTTGTACGGGCATTAAGCGAACAACGGGTCAGCACCCGGGCGGTATGGTTGTTGTTCCCGATAAATACACAGTTGAGGATTTCACTCCTATTCAGTATCCGTCAAATGACGAATCTAAGGGTACATACACAACCCACTTTGACTTTAAAAACTCGCTTCATGATACACTTTTGAAGCTTGACGAGCTTGGGCACGATAATCCTACTCTTTATAAATATCTTGAAGATTCAACGGGTATTCCCGTTATGGATGTTGATTTGTCAGATCCTCTTTTGTATCAGCTTATCACATCTACCGAACCTATCGGTGTTTCGCCTGAGGATATAGATTGCCAAACAGGTACTCTTGCAATTCCTGAAATGGGTACGCCGTTTGTTATCGGTATGCTTCTTGAGGCTCAGCCTAAAACATTTGCCGACCTTTTGCAGATTTCGGGTCTTTCCCACGGCACAGACGTTTGGCTCGGTAATGCTCAGGAGCTTATTCAAAATGGTACGTGCACGATTTCCGAGGTTATAGGATGCCGTGACGATATTATGACCTATCTTCTCCATAAGGCTGAAAAGTATGAAAGAGAAACTGGTAAGGAATCACCGCTTAAAAAGAAGGATTGCTTTAAGATTATGGAATATACCCGTAAGGGTAAAGCACCTAAGGAGCTACCGCCTTATGAGGAGGCAATGAAGGCGGTAGGCGTTGAACAGTGGTATATTGATTCCTGCTATAAGATTAAATATATGTTCCCTAAGGCTCATGCTGCGGCTTACGTTATTGCCGCTTTGCGCCTTGCATGGTATAAAATACATAAGCCAATCCATTTCTATTCCGCTTACTTTACGGTTCGTGGCGGTGCTATTGATGCTGTTGCGGCAGTTCAGGGTAAGGCGGCTGTTAAAAAGAAAATGGAGGAGATTAAGCTTAAGGGAAACGATAAAACCGCAAAAGACGAGAGTACATATATCGTTCTCCAAATCGTTATTGAAATGCTTGCAAGAGGTATTGAATTTTTACCTGTCGATATTTATAAATCAGATGCAAGAATTTACAAGATTGAGGATGGAAAAATCAGGCTTCCGTTTGGTGCGGTTGACGGTATAGGCGAAAATGCGGCTGTCGCTCTTGCAAAAGCACGTGAGGACGGCGGTGGTGACTTCTTGTCCTATGACGATTTAATGGCAAGAGCAGGTGTCGGCAAGAGCGTTTGCGAGGCACTCAAAAATGCAGGTGCGCTCGGCGATATGCCGGAATCTAACCAAATTTCTCTTTTTAATCCGTTATTTAATGTAATAAATATAAATATTTATTAATTTATTCTTGACATTGAACGTTGTAGTGTGTTAGCATTATTAACACTCTACTACAGCTAAGTGACAGGATGATTTATTGTTATGAAAAGATATTCAAAGCTTATTCCGCAGGGAACGAGAG
>ENA-OQBL01000837-OQBL01000837.1-human-gut-metagenome-genome-assembly--contig:-NODE-837-length-14124-cov-5.071873_pt1 | contig 14124 bp, 13 predicted proteins | sample MGYA00242747_ERZ504553 | MGnify/ENA primary metagenome ERZ504553 (study PRJEB26092, sample SAMD00036240) | human gut metagenome | host: Homo sapiens | study: EMG produced TPA metagenomics assembly of...
CAGCTCGTCAAAGTCCTTGTTGACGTAGCGTCGCCGTCGGACCTCGGCAACTCCTTGGCGCGGGCGATGATGTCCGCGCCCTGGTAGCACTCCTCGGGCAGCGGGCAGCGTCCTCGCCCTTGTACAGCTGCAGATAACGGATGGCCAGGCTCTTGCCGAACTTCTCGATCTGGTTGCCCGCGTCGTTGATGTAGAACTCGCGGGTCACGTCGTAGCCGGCCCAGTCCAGGCAGGCGGCCAGGCCGTCGCCCAGTGCGCCGCCGCGGGCGTTGCCCATGTGCATGGGGCCGGTGGGGTTGGCGGAGACGAACTCGACGTTATACTTCTTGCCTGCGCCCGCGTCGGTGCGGCCATATTCAGGGTTGGCGACAGCGGCGCGCACGACGCTGGTGAACCAGTCCTGGCCCAGGAACAGGTTGATGAAGCCGGGGCCGGCGACCTCAAAGCGGTCAAACAGGCTGCCGTCCAGCTGCAATTTTGCGGTAATGGCCTCTGCGATCTGGCGCGGTGCCTTGTGGAAGGCGCGCGCACCGGCCATGGCCACGTTGGACGCAATATCGCCGTTTTTGACGTCAGCCGGGATCTCGACGATGAAGTCGGGCAGTGCGGCCTCGGGCAGGGTGCCGTCGGCGACAGCCGCCTTGACGGCGTCGGTCAGCAGCGTGCGCGCCTGTGCCAGCGCCGCCGCCCGCGGGTTGTAGTTTTTATAATCCATGATGAACCTCCTGTGGGGGATTTTCTATTGCAATAACGCGGTAGGGGTCGGGTATGTCCGGCCCCTACAGGGAAGCGAATTTTTACGCCTCCGGCAGTTTATCCACCGTAATATCGACTAAGTTCCGGCTGATGAAGCTCTCGGCGCCGGAGTCGAGGGTGTAGCTGAATTTCAGACTGCCGCCGTTCTCGTCGAGCCGCTGCTCAATGACGTCGGCGGCCACGCCCAGACTGACCGAGCCGTAGCCGGTCTCGTAATGGCAGAGATGGCGCGTGCCCTTCTCGATGATGAGTTGGCTCGACTGCTTGCCGAACCGCAGCATCGAGACCTTGCGCGCGTCCTCGGCCACCTTGACCGTCGTTGTGCAGCCCTCATAGCCGGTGGTCTCGGTCTCCTTGTAGACAATATAGTAGGCACCGTCCTTGTGGACGAGCGAGCCGCGGGTCATCAGCTCCACGGTATCCGTGTCGCCCCGCTGCTCCATCGTGCCCTTGATGGTGATCAGATAGTTTTCTTCCATGGTGTACCTCTACACTAAAGCCTTCCCCCGAGGGGACAGACTCCCCCGATACGGGGGAGGTGGCGCGCAGCGCCAGAAGGGGTGCGGTGGCTCGCAGGGCCGGATGAGGGGCGACCTTCCGTCGTTGCCCGGTAAATGGGCGGCCACGGCAACCCGCCCCTCATCAGTCACCTTCGGTGACAGCTTCCCCCAAATGGGGGAAGCCTCGGCTAAAAGCCTTCCCCCTCGGGGGAAGGTGGCTCGCAGGCCGGATGAGGGCGACCTTGCCATTACTGCCTGTAAATGGGTAATGCCCGGAAACTTCGCCCTCATCAGTCACCTTCGGTGACAGCTTCCCCTAGTACGTCTCAATCGCGATTCTTTCCACCGTTCCGCCGGCGTACTCGCCCAGAAACGTGTGTGCCAATTCGTCAAAATTGTCGGGGGTGTCGCTGACAAAATACCGCGCGGTGCCGCCTGTTTTTTTGCCGTTCAGCAGCCCTAAATCGTCCAGCGCCGCCGCGGCGGCCTGCGCCGTGACCTTGCCGGAATCGACAAGATGCACATCGTCGCCCATAAAGTCCCCGATCATCTTTTTCAACAGGGGATAGTGGGTGCAGCCCAAAATCAGCGTGTCAACGCCCGCGTCCTTCAGCTCCTGCAGATACTCCGCAATGATCAGCTTTGTGACCGGGTTGCCGTCGTTGAAGTAGCCGTTCTCGACCAGCGGCACAAACATCGGGCAGGCGCGGGCAAAAATCTGCACGTCGGGCATCATGTCGCGGATGATGGCGGCATACGATCCGCTGCGCACCGTGGCTGCTGTGCCGATGATGCCGATTTTGCGGTTCCGCGTCGCGTCCACCGCCGCGCGGGCCGTGGCACCGACAACGCCGGTAAACGGCACGGGCAGCCTGGCGGCCTCCTCCGGCGGATAGGTCGAGGACACCGTGCCGCAGGCGGCAATGATAAATTTCACGTCCTGCTGCAATAAAAAGCGGATGTCCTGCCGCGCGTACTGGACAATGATGTCCCGCCCGCGGCTGCCGTAGGGCACGCGGCCCGTGTCACCGAAGTAGACGATGTCCTCGCCGGGCAGCACGCGGCGCAGCTGACGCACGGCGGTCAGCCCGCCCAGGCCGCTGTCAAACACGCCGATGGGCCGTGTGTCCATCAGTAGGCCCCCTTCCGGCGGTGGACGGCCAGCGTCAGCAGCTTGTCGACCAGCGCAGGATAGCTGTAGCCCTCGTGCTCCATCAGCTTGGGGTACATGCTGATGGACGTAAAGCCCGGCAGGGTGTTCAGCTCATTGCAGAGCACCCGCCCGGTGCCGCGCTCAACGAAGAAGTCGCAGCGGGACAGGCCGGAGCAGCCCAGCGCCAGATACGCCTTGCGGGCCTCGGCGCGGACCTCGTCGAGCTTTTCCTCGCTCAGATGCGCGGGGATGACGGTCTGGGACACGCCGTTTTTGTACTTGTCATCGTAGGTGTAGAACTCGGCCCCGGCCAGGATCTCGCCCGGGCGGGTCGTGGAGACGGTGGACGGGTCATCGGGGTTGCCGATGGCGGCGCACTCGACCTCCTGCGCGTCCACGAACTCCTCAAACACGACCTTGTCGTCCTCGCGCAGGGCGATTTCGACGCCCCTTTCCAGCGCGGCGCGGTCCGCAACCTTGGAGATGCCGACGCTGGACCCCGCGTTGGCGGGCTTGACGAAGATGGGGTAGCCGAGCTTTGCCTCGATGCCGTCCAGCACTACGGGGCCGTTCAGCTCCAGATCGGCGCGGCTGGCGGCGACCCACTTGCAGTGGGGGACCCCGGCGGCGTCCATCAGGGCGTTGGCGACGGCCTTATCCATGCAGACGGCGCTGCCCAGCACGCCGCAGCCCACATAGGGGATGCGGGCCAGCTCAAACAGGCCCTGGATCGTGCCGTCCTCGCCGTTTTTGCCGTGCATGACGGGTGCGCAGATGTCAATGTGGACCAGCTCCGCCCTGCCGTCCTTCAGCAGCCAGATGCCGTGGTCCTTCCGGTCCGGGCTGAGCACGCAGGGCGTGCAGTCGCCCTGCTCCCAGCTGCCGTCGGCCATAGCCTCGGGCGTGGGGCGGCAGGCCAGCCAGCGGCCATTCTTCGTGATGCCCACGGGGAAAACCTCATATTTGTCCGCGCAGGGCTTCTGACCCAGTGCGCGCAGCCAGGCCGAGGCCGACACGCAGCTGACGTCATGTTCACTGGAAACGCCGCCGAAGAACAGTGCGACGCGCAGCTTGGAATTTGTATTCATCAAAAAGACTCCCTTTGTTCAATGTGGCTGTGCCCTTTGGGCACACTACAAGTCTTCAGCTTATTATCATAACATATTATGCGTGCGTTGGCTAGATTATTTTTGGAAAATTTCTGAACAGGGAACAGAAGTCCGTAGGGGCCGGGCACGCCCGGCCCGCGGCCTTGCCATTGCCACCCATTTATCTTTTAGGTAATACCGCATAATTCTAAGCCTTCCGCCGCCGCTCACCTCCGCGGGGCGTCGGGGACGCCGCCCCCTACAGCGTCGATCCGTAAGGCTTCTCATTGCCGCCAACCTCCCCGGCGGCCTGGGGGCAGGCCGCCCTACATCCCACATTACCATATTCCGTAGGGGCCGGGCACGCCCGGCCCGCGGCCTTGCCATTACCGCCCGTTTATCCTTTGCATCGTAGGGAGGGGTCTTGACCCCTCCGCCGCCTCCCGCCGCCGCTCACCTCCCCGGCGGCCTGGGGGCAGGCCGCCCTACATCCCACATTACCATATTCCGTAGGGGCCGGGCACGCCCGGCCCGCAGCCTTGCCGTTGCCACCCGTTTATCCTTTGCATCGTAGGGAGGGGTCTTGACCCCTCCGCTGCCTTCCGCCGCCGCGCACCTCCGCGGGGCGTCGGGGACGGTGCCCCCTACAGCGGCAACCCGCATGGCTTCTCATTGCCGCCAACCTCCCCGGCGGCCTGGGGGCAGGCCGCCCTACATCCCGCTTTATCACAACTCTCCCCCAAAAAACAAAAAACCGGCCCGCCACACCCGGCGGGTCGGTCAGTCGTCCAACCTGATTTTATAACGCTTGATCAATGCGGCCTGGTCCAGCAAAAAACGCTTCTGGCTGGGGGTGAAGCTGCGGTAACACGTCAAAAGCTGGCGCTCGTCATCGACGGCGGGGGGCTCGTGCCCCAGCAGATAGTCAATGCTCACGCCAAAATAATCCGCGATCCGCCGCAGCGTGTCATAGTCCGGCTCACGTGTGCCCTGCACATAGTTGCCAAGCGTCGAGGGCGCAAGGTGCAGCTTTGCGGCCAAATCCTTGATTTTCATTTCCTCGCAATCAATCAGATACCGCAGCCGTTCATGAAATTCCATACAAAATCCCCCAAAGCGTACATATCCTGACTTCGAGCATAACAAAATAACACGAAACGTGTTTTATTGACCTAAATAGAGTTGACAGAACACAAATTGTGTTGTAAAATTACAATATGAAATGCCGATGAGGTCTTGAAGTGTCGGCACAAAGACAAAAAGGGCTTCACCCTCGTCGAGCTGATCGTCGTTCTGGTCATCCTGGCCATCCTGGCCGCTCTACTGGTTCCGGCTCTGACTGGCTACATTGACAAAGCAAACAACGAAAAGATTATTGCTACCACTCGTCAGGTTGTTGTTGCGGCCCAGACGGAGGCTTCCGAGGCTTACGGCAAGAATTCTGCTGGCAAGCTTGCTGACGATAATGTTACGGTCAAGACCGGTCAGGATGATACTAACAGCCCTGTCCACATTGCTGATATTGTCAAGCTGGCAGAGGTTGGTTCCGTTGGTAGTGATAGCGCCTTCACTGGTACGAATGGCGTTACCTCTGTTTCTGTTACGATGGCTGCTGCTGATGGCAAGGTCACCAGTGTTATTGTCGAGCAGAGTGGCAAGAAGTGCACCTACACCGCAACGCCCGCGGACGGTGCAAGCCCGTACACTGTTACGAAGTCTGGTTCTTAACCGAGTATTAGTTTGAAAATTACGTCCCACCACCTCCCGTGGTGGGACTTTTTTGTTGCCGCCTACCTTATTATACCCGCCGCAGCGCTGCCGGGAGATTTGTAGGGAGCGGTCTTGACCGCTCCGCAGGCCGTCAAAAAATTGCATTCCTGCCTTATTGCGTGTGTAGGGGCGACCATTGGTCGCCCGCCCACTTGCCGCCGCAACGCATTTTCCGGGACGGTTTTCTTGCAAGGCAAACGGGCACGGGCGAGCAATGCTCGCCCCTACAAGCGTTTTTCGGCAGTTCCGCGGAGGGGTCAAGACCCCTCCCTACAGAGCAAAAGGAAAAATCCGCATCAAAGGAAACGTGCCCGGGACAGATAAATCCCGCCCCTGCGCACAAAAGGCAAAGCTGCAATAACGGCAAAGCTGCGGGCCGGGCGCTTGGCGGCGCACAACGAGCGCCGCCAGTTTGCAAGCAAACTCGCTCGTGCGGTTGTTTGCTCCACGCTCACAACCCCGCAATGCCCGGCCCCTACGCCTCTGTACGCTTTTCACTCCTATCTCCTCACTCTTTTCAGGTGCTCACCATGCCCCAAACTCCAAAGCTGTCTCCACAACAAAAGGTCGCGCTTGTGGAAAAAATCAAAGCAGGCGAGATCAGCCGCCAGGCCGCGGCGCAAAGCGTCGGCGTCAGCAACACCACCGTGCGCCAATGGCTGCGCATCTATGAATCCGAGGGCGCAGACGGCCTTGCACCCCGGGAAAAGTCCCGCCACCTTACCGCCGAGGAAAAGCAGGCCGCCGTGGCGGAGTACCTCGCGGGCGGGGTCTCACTGTTTGACGTCTGCAAAAAGTACGGCATCCGCAGCCCGCAAAACCTGCAAAAGCTCGTGGAAAAGGCGCAGGCGGGCGGCGAGCTGCGCGGCTACCACGGTGCGTCCCGCCACAGGGGCGGCGCGTACACCACCGCCGCGGACCGGGAAAAGATCGTGCGGGAATGCCTGGCCGACGGCTGCGATTACGGCGCAGCTGCGTTAAAATATAACGTCGATTACAAGGCGCTGGTGCATTGGGTGGGGCAGTACCGTGCGGGCGCGGCCCTGCACGACGCCCGCCACAGCAGCGAGGGTACAAGCCGCGCCAAGGGCCGCGCCCGCACCGTGCCGCCGATGCAGCGGATGGTCATGGTGCTGGACTGTCTGGAAAAACCGGAAAAATTACGGCGCTATGGCGCAGAAATACGCGATAGCCTACCACCAGATCTACCGCTGGGTGCAGCGCTATCTGCAGGACGGCTGGCTCGGCATGAATGACCGCCGCGGCCCCGCCGACGACCCCGACCCGGCGGGGGAGTGGGGAAAGATCGCTCCCGCCGGTGAGGCCGACGCGGAGCTGTGGGTAGCCAAATGCAAAGGCGTACCGGAGGCTTTGCCCGCCATGCTGCGCCGTGCCGGGTATAGCTGGATGATGATTGCAAAAATTTGTTTGATCTGGCGCGGATGTGACCAACTCCCCCAAGGCCATGCCCGGACGGGAAGCTGGCCGCAGGCCGGATGAGGGAGAGCTTGCCGCGGCAGCCCGTGTATGGGTCATATCGGCAAGTCCGCCCCTCATCAGTCAGCGGTCGGGGCCGCTGACAGCTTCAGTCTCCGCGCTAAGAGCCGTCTCCGGCGGTTGCGCTTCGACACGCGCCTGCGGGCGCAGCCCCGTGGGGGAAGCCACTCGACGGAAAAAATCTGCAAAAACCATATTGACATGCACGTGCTTTTGTGGTAAACTATCCCTTGTAAAAAAAAGCAGCAACCGGCAGTAGGCCGTCGGCTCACCTTGAGGGTTTGCAAAAGCCCCGGGTCATACCATGATTACGCACGATGGGTGCGCAACTTCGTATGTTCGGCGGCTGCTTTCAATGGCAGCCGCTTTTGTCATTATCATACACTTGTGGGAGGTGTGTTACAATCGCCAGCAACAGCAAATCCAACGAACTGGAGATCAATGAGCAGATCCGCGACAAAGAAATCCGCCTGATCGGGGCGGATGGCGCGCAGATGGGCATTATGAGCCCGCGCGACGCACTGAAGATGGCTATCGACAAGGACCTTGACCTCGTCAAGGTCGCGCCGCAGGCCAAGCCGCCGGTGTGCAAAATTCTTGATTACGGTAAATACCGGTTCGAGATGCAGAAAAAGGAAAAGGAAGCCAAGAAGAACCAGAAAGTGGTTGAACTCAAGGAGATCCGCCTTTCCCTGAACATCGACACCAACGACTTCAACACCAAGGTGAACCAGGCTGCTAAGTTCCTGCAGCAGGGTCACAAGCTCAAGGTGAGCATCCGGTTCCGCGGCCGTGAGATGGCACATACCAGCCTGGGTCTGGATGTCCACAAGCGTTTTGCCGAGGCGTTGGAGGGCAAGGCCGTCATCGACAAGCAGCCCAAGCTTGAGGGCCGCAGCATGATGATGTTCATGTCCCCCGTTCCCAACAAGTAAGAAAGTAAACTCTCTAGGAGGAAACAACAATGGCTAAAATGAAGCTCAAGACCCTTTCCGGCGCCAAGAAGCGCTTCAAGATGACTGCTTCCGGCAAGATCAAGCGCAATGCGTCCAAGCGCCGTCACATCCTGACCAAAAAGACCACCAAGCTCACCCGCGGCCTGCGTATGCCCAAGTACGTCGACAAGACCAACGAGGCTGCCGTCAAGAAAATGATGCCCTACGGTGGCTAATCACTAAGACATTTAAAGGTCAGTTACTACCAGTTACAGACAAAGGAGATATAAAACATGGCTCGTATTAAAGGCGCTACCATGACGCACAAGCGTCGTGCTAAGACTCTCAAGCTCGCAAAGGGTTACTACGGTGCTAAGTCCAAGCACTTCCGCATGGCCAAGCAGGCCGTTATGAAGAGCGGCAACTACGCTTTCGTCGGCCGTAAGCAGAAGAAGCGCCAGTTCCGCAACCTGTGGATCACCCGCATCAACAACGCTGTTCGTGCTCAGGGTATGAACTACTCCACCTTCATGAACGGCCTGAAGAAGGCCGGCGTCGAGCTGAACCGCAAGATGCTGTCTGAGATGGCCATCCACGATCCCGCCAGCTTCAACGCTCTGGTCGAGACCGCCAAGAAGGCTCTGTAATAGCTTGCATAAAAGACTCGCGCACACGCGCGAGTCCTTTTGTGTTTAAAGGGGGAAATGGCAAAAAAGCGGGCAACCAAGGAAAGATCTCCCCTCATCCGGCCTGCGGGCCACCTTCTCCCCCAAGGGGAGAAGGCTTGAGGCCGCCGACGGATGAGGGACGGCCTTCCGGCAGACGGCCGTTTCCCTTTATTCATACAAATCAGTTGATTTTATCCAAAAGGGGCGCTACAATGGAAACGATCACAAGCCGCGAAAACGCTAAGATCAAATACGCCTGCGCGGTGCGCGACTCAGAAAAGCAGCGCGCCGCCGACGGGCTTTTCTTTGCCGAGGGGCCGAAGCTCTGCCTGGAGCTGGCCAAAAGCTGCACGCCGCGTGCGATGTACGCCACGGCGGCGGCGCTGGCAAAAACGCCCGAGCTGGCCCAATTCGACCCCGCCGAGATCGCGCCCCATGTGGCCGAAAAATTAAGCGGCACCAAATCCAATCAGGGCGTGTTTGCCCTGTTTGAAACGCCCGTGCCGCCCGCGGATACGCTGGACACAGCCCGCCGCATTTTGATGCTGGAGGGCGTGCAGGACCCCGGCAACGTGGGTACGCTGCTGCGCAGCGCTGCCGCGTTCGGCTTTGACGCCGTCGTGCTGGGGCCGGGCTGCGCGTCGCCGCTGTCGCCCAAGACGCTGCGGTCCTCGATGGGCGCGGCGGGGCGGCTGCCGACGCTGCACAGCGACGATCTGCCCGCCGCGCTGGCCGCGTTGCGTGCCCGCGGTGTGACGACGCTGGCGACGGCGCTCTACCGTTCGCGTCCGCTGGACGAGGCCGGGAACGATTTCCCGGGCGGGCTGTGCGTCGTCATCGGCAGCGAGGGGCAGGGCCTGACGGACAGGACCGTCGAGGCCTGCGACATGGCCGTCCGCATCCCGATGACAGACCGCGTCGAGAGTTTGAACGCGGCAGTGGCGGGCAGCGTGCTGCTGTGGCATTTCAGGGGTGTGTGAAAACGCAGATACAGGCGTAGGGGGAGGCGTCGGCAACCATGGACAAAACACTTGCCTGGCTCTGGCTGGCGGATGCCGTCGGCTCGGGCTGCCAATATGCGCAGGAGCTGCTGACGCTCTACCCCGACCCGGCGGAGCTGTACGACGCCCTGCGTGCCGGGACCGAGGCCCCGCCCGCCTGCCTGACGCCCCACGCGCTGGCACAGCTGCGGGACACGACGCCCTTTGATTATGAGGAACGGCTCGACCACTGCCTGCTGTCGGGCATCGACGTGCTGACGCCCGACGAGGGCGTATACCCGGACCGTTTGCGGGACCTGCCCGACCTGCCGCTTGCGCTCTACGTGACCGGCGACATCGCCTGCCTGAACGGGCGGCGGTACGCGGGCATGGTGGGCACGCGGCGGCCCAGCACCTACGGGCGGCAGGCCGCGTTTGACCTGTCACTGGCGATGGCGCGGGCGGGCGTCGTGCTCGTCAGCGGCCTGGCCGACGGGCTGGACAGCGAGGCACACCGCGCCGCCGTGCAGGCTGATGTGCCGACGGTTGCCTTTCTGGGCACGGCCATCGACAAGACCTACCCGGCCTCCAACGCGAAGCTGCGCACCGCCATTGAGAAGGGCGGCGGCGCGGTCTGTAGCGAGTATCCGCCCGGCTACAGCGGGCGCACGACGGGCACTTTTCTGGCCCGCAACCGGCTCATTGCCGCGCAGAGCGAGGCGCTCTGCGTCGCCGAGGCCCGCACCCGCAGCGGCACGCTGAACACCGTCGGCCACGCAGAGCGGCTGGGCCGCCCCGTGCTGGCCGTGCCGGGCAGCATCTACAGCGCTTTGAGCGAGGGCACAAACGAGCTGCTGCGCACCCACCGCGCCGAGCCGCTCTGCAAAGCCGCGGACGCGCTGGATATACTGGGTATTGGCGCGGAGACCGCCGCCCCGGCGCAGCAACGGTTTGACCCGGCCACGGTCAGCGCCGATGCGCAGGCCGTCTACGCCGTGTTAAAGCCCACGCCCCAAAGCATCGACGCCCTGTGCGCCGCCGCAAGCCTGCCCGCCGGACGGGTGCTGGCGGCGTGTACCGAGCTGGAGCTGATGGGCGGAGCCCAGGCGCAGCCGGGGAGAAGATATATTGCAGTATAATAGATGAAGGCAGTGGCAAGGTGCCCGGGCGGATATGGAATCCGCCCCTACGGCTGTAGGGGTCGGCGTCCTCGACGACCCGGGGCGTTTGTGGCGGCGATAAGCTGGCGGGCGAACAATGTTCGCCCCTACAGGCAACGCTCGGAAGTATGCGTGTCATCTAAATTTAAACATTGAGGTAACTTATGCCAAAATTAGTCATCGTGGAATCCCCTGCCAAGGCCAAGACCATTGGCAAGTATCTGGGCCGCGGCTACAAGGTCACGGCCAGTATGGGCCATGTGCGCGACCTGCCCGCCAGCACGCTGGGCATTGATGTCGAAAATGGCTATACACCGAAATATATCACCATCAAGGGCAAGCAGAAGCTCGTCAAGGAGCTGAAGGCCGAGGCCAAAAAGTGCGACGGCGTCCTGCTGGCAACCGACCCGGACCGCGAGGGCGAGGCCATCAGCTGGCATCTGGCGAACATTCTGGGGCTGGACCCCAGCGCACCCAACCGTGTGACCTTTGACGAGATCACGAAGAAGGGCGTCAAGGAGGGCATGGCCCACCCGCGCGCCATCAATATCGACCTCTTCAACGCCCAGCAGGCCCGGCGCGAGCTGGACCGTCTGGTCGGCTACAAATTGAGCCCGTTCCTGTGGAAGAAGGTCCGCCGCGGCCTGTCCGCGGGCCGCGTGCAGAGCGTGGCCGTGCGGCTGATCCGGGACCGCGAGCTGGAAATTGAAAACTTCAAGCCCGACGAATACTGGAACATCGACGCGCTGCTGAACCCGCAGGGCGAGAAGGGCGAGTTCACGGCCCGCCTGGCCGCCACCGCCGACGGCAAAAAGCTGACCGTCACCAATAAGCAGCAGGCCGACGGCATTCTGGCCGCGCTGGACGGCAGGGACTATACCATCACGAAGATCGAAAAGGGCAAGCGCCGCCGCCAGCCCTCGCCGCCCTTCATCACGTCCACCTTGCAGCAGGACGCGAGCCGCGCGTTCGGCTTCTCGGCCACCCGCACGATGCGCGCCGCCCAGACGCTGTATGAAGGCATGGACATTGCGGGCCACGGCACGGTGGGTCTTATCACCTATATGCGTACCGACTCGCTGCGCATTGCCGCCGAGGCTCAGGCCGCGGCCAAGACCTTTATTGCGGAGCGCTGGGGCGACAACTACGTCTGCAAGACCGCCCGCAAGTGGAAAAGCCGCTCCGCCACCGCCGCGCAGGACGCCCACGAGGCCATCCGCCCGTCTATGCCCGAGCTGACCCCCGACGAGGTCGAGCAGAGCATCAGCGGCGACACCGCAAAGCTCTACCGCCTGATCTGGAGCCGCTTTATGGCCAGCCAGATGGCCGACTGCATTCAGGACACCGTCTCCGCGTCCATCACGGCAGGGGACTACCTGTTCCGTGCGTCGGGCTTTCGCGTCTCGTTCGACGGCTTCACCGCGCTGTACGAGGAATCCACCGACGACGCCAAAAAGAAGGAGACCGCCCTGCCCCCGCTGGAGGAGGGCCAGACCCTCAAACTCAAAAAGCTGACGGCGGACCAGAAGTTCACCCAGCCGCCGCCGCTTTACACCGAGGCCACGCTGATCCATGCGCTGGAGGAAAACGGCATCGGACGCCCGTCCACCTATGCGCCCATCATCACGACCATCGTGGACCGCGGCTATGTGGAGAAGGACCAGAAGAAGCTGAAAACCACCCCGCTCGGCCAGGCCGTCAACACGGTCATGATGGAGCAGTTCCCCGACATCGTCAACGTGAAATTCAGCGCTGACATGGAGAAAAAGCTCGACGTTGTCGAAGCCGGCCAGGCGGACTGGGTCAAGACCATCGACGACTTTTACCAGGGCTTTGAAAAGAGCCTGGAGCAGGCCGAGAAGAATATGGAGGGCAAGCGCATCAAGGTCGAGGACATCCCCACGGATGAGATCTGCGAAAAATGCGGGCGGCCCATGGTCATCAAATCTGGCCGCTACGGCAAGTTTGTGGCGTGCTCGGGCTTCCCGGAGTGCCGCAACGCTCACCCGCTGGTCAAGGACACGGGCGGCCTCTGCCCGCTGGACGGCGGCCACATGCTGGTGCGCAAGAGCGCCAAGGGCCGCGTCTACTACGGCTGCAGCAACTACCCCAAGTGCAACTATATGACCTGGGACGAGCCGGTGCCCGAAAAGTGCCCCCGGTGCGGCAGCACCCTCTTTAAAAAGAAGGGCCAGCTGTACTGCGCCAAAGAGGGATGCGGGTTTGTGAAGGCGATTGAGAAGAAATGACCGCTTTCGGCACTTCTGCAGGGGTCGATGCTTGCATCGACCCGCGGACAGGCTGCCGACTTGCGGGCGGATGCGAGTATCCGCCCCTACAACCTGCGGAAAACAGAGACGTTACGGAGAAACTATGCAAGTGAAAATCATCGGTGCCGGTCTGGCCGGCTGCGAGGCGGCGCTTTGGCTGGCGGACCGCGGCGTGCAGGTCGAGCTGTACGAGCAGAAGCCCGCAAAATATTCCCCGGCCCATAAAAGCGCGGGCTTCGCGGAGCTGATCTGCTCCAACTCGCTCAAGGCCGAGCGCCCCGACTCCGCATCGGGCCTTTTGAAAATTGAGATGAAGATGATGGGCAGCCATCTGTTGGACGCCGCCGAGACCGCCCGCGTGGCGGCGGGCGGTGCGCTGGCCGTGGACCGCGATGTGTTTTCCGCCGCCGTGACCGAAATGGTGGAAAACCACCCCAACATCACGGTCCGGCGCGAGGAAGTCACGGCGCTGGACGAGAGCGCACCCGTGCTCGTCGCCAGCGGCCCGCTGACCGAGGGCGCACTGGCACAGGCTGTCGCCGCGCTGACCGGCGACCATCGGCTGAGCTTTTATGACGCTGTCGCGCCCATCGTGACCGCCGAGAGCCTTGACTATGACAAGGTTTTTGCCGCGTCCCGCTATGGCCGCGGCGAGGCGGACTACCTGAACTGCCCGTTTAATAAAGAGGAATACGAGGCGTTCCACGCGGCGCTCATTGCCGCCGAGCGCGCGCCGCTCCACGACTTTGACGGCGACCTGACCGTCTACGAGGGCTGTATGCCGATTGAGGTCATGGCCGCCCGCGGCGCGGATACGATCCGATTCGGCCCCCTGCGCCCCGTCGGTCTGCGCGACCCGCGCACCGGCCACCGCCCCTGGGCTGCCGTCCAGCTGCGCGCCGAGAACACGGCCCGCACGCTCTATAACCTCGTCGGCTTCCAGACCAACCTGAAATGGGGCGAACAGAAACGGGTGTTCAGCATGATCCCCGGCCTGGAGCACGCCGAATTTGTGCGTTACGGCGTCATGCACCGCAACACCTTTTTGGAGAGCCCGAAAGTTTTGACGAAGCAGCAGTTCTTGAAAGAACATCCCAACGTGTTTTTTGCAGGGCAGATCACCGGCTTTGAGGGCTATATGGAGAGCGCGGCGTCCGGCTTGCTGGCGGCGCACCAGATGCTTGCACGGCTCAATGGCCGTGAGCTGCCGCCGCCCCCGGCGGCAACGATGTGCGGCGCGCTGCTGGACTACATCACGACGCCGAACAAGGACTTCCAGCCGATGGGTGCGAACATGGGCATCCTGCCCCGCACCGAGGAAATCAACAGCATCCGCGACAAGCGGGA
>ENA-OQBL01000839-OQBL01000839.1-human-gut-metagenome-genome-assembly--contig:-NODE-839-length-14087-cov-4.868553_pt1 | contig 14087 bp, 13 predicted proteins | sample MGYA00242747_ERZ504553 | MGnify/ENA primary metagenome ERZ504553 (study PRJEB26092, sample SAMD00036240) | human gut metagenome | host: Homo sapiens | study: EMG produced TPA metagenomics assembly of...
GAGTTTTGTTTATTTTTGTTTTCTATTTTTTTGTAGTGGTCTTTACTGAACACAAAAATGAGAGAAAACGCAAAAGGCAGGATTTTTTCATAGCATGGCTGTTGTTAATGACGCTTATGCCATTTTTCATGGTGAAGACTTTTCACCACCATGAAGAAGATGCCGTTTGCCATTCTGATAGTGGGAATTCTCATGATTCCTCTCATCAGTGTCCCGTGTGCAATTTCACACTTTCACCTTTTACACAAGTTGAAACATTACAACTTCATATTGTTCTTCCGGTTTTTGATTATCAGCCGGAAATAACAGTGGATAAGGTTTGTCAGGTTAAATCTTATCCTTATTATCTGCGTGCACCTCCCGTTTGCTGATTCACATAGTATCTTTTATTTATTCACAACATCAAATGATTGTAATTTATGCGTATCAGATATGTTTCGGGTACGCTGGGAATGTTTTTACCTTGTTTTCAAATGCACAGGTAGTTTCTGATACGATTAAAAGTGTGGATTTATCCGAAGTGGTGGTGACTGGATCTTACCGACATGCTCAGGAGAAAAAGACTACCCTGACACTCGAGTTGTTTCAGAAAGATTATTTGAACCGGCATTTTACCGGTAATTTGGTACAGACTTTGAAAAATGTTCCCGGTGTACACTCGATGGATATTGGTGCGGGATTCTCCAAACCTATGATTCGTGGTTTGGGATTCAACCGTATTGCCGTATCCGAAAATGGAATAAAACAAGAGGGGCAACAATGGGGGGCCGACCATGGACTGGAAATTGATGCTTTTAATGTAGACGAGGTACGGATTCTGAAAGGTCCGTCTTCACTGCTCTACGGCAGTGATGCGATGGGAGGTGTCATCGAAATCCTTCCTTTGCTTCCACAAAAAGAGAACCGATTTTTTGGTGAGGCTGCCTTATTGGGAAAATCAGTGAACGGCACTGTGGGCGGTTCACTGATGCTAGGTATTGAGAAGAATGCATGGCTGGTCAGAGTACGTTTTTCAGAACAGCACTATGGAGATTATCATGTACCGGTCGATACCATTGTATATCTTACCCAGTTGGTGCCTGTTTACGGTCGTAAGCTGAAAAACACCGCTGGGTTCGAGCGCAATGTTTCTGTCATGGGAGATTATAGAAAGAGGTTTTATCAGATGAATATTGCTGTGAGCAATGTTTATCAGAAGATGGGCTTCTTTCCCGGTGCTCATGGCATTCCTGATATTTCCCGTTTGGAGGATGATGAGAACAGCCGTAATATTGAATTGCCTTATAGCAAAGTGAACCATCTTAAAGTAACCACGCATCAACAGTATCTTTGGAATGGGATACAACTTTCAGGTGATTTCGGCTATCAGTTCAATCATCGGGAGGAATGGAGTGCTTTCCATACCCATTATGACACTCAGGTGATGCCTGCAAAGGATCCGGATAGGGAACTGGTGTTCAAACTGCATACATTCAGCTCCTCTTTGAAGCTGCGGTTGTCCAGTTCTTCTTCCTGGGAGCATATGGCAGGGTGGAATATGCAGATACAGAAAAATGCGATTGGCGGATATTCTTTTCTGCTACCGGAATACAAGCGTTTTACTACCGGAGCTTTTTTGGCTGACGACTTTCCGATTGGATAATCAGTTGTCTGTAACTGGTGGGATACGTTATGATCGGGGAAGGATTGATATAACGGCATTCGAAGATCCTTATTTGGTGGAGTATCTGCACAGACAGGGATATGAAGAAGAGGTAATACAGGCATATCGTTGGCGAAGTTATCCGGTGGACAGGGCTTATGGTAATTATTCCTGTTCGGCGGGAGTAGTGTGGACACCCGCTGCCGGTCATCTTCTGAAGATGAATGTGGGACGTAGCTTCCGTTTGCCGGGAGTCAATGAATTAGCATCCAACGGAGTGCATCACGGAACTTTCCGTCATGAAAAAGGGGATGCCACTCTTTCTTCGGAACAAGGATGGCAGATTGATGCTTCCTATACCTTGGCTTATAAAAAAATGGAACTGGTTGTTTCATCTTTTGCCAGTTGGTTTGATAATTATATTTATTTGCGCCCTATGGGAGAATGGTCTGTATTGCCCCATGCTGGACAGATTTATCAATATAGTGGCGCACGTGCTTTGTTCATGGGTGGTGAGATAAATTTCAATATGGATTTTCTACGCCATTTTAATTATCGTTTAGTCGGTGAGTATGTCTATACTTATAATCGTGACGAACATACGGCTTTAAGTTTTTCACCTCCTGTATCCATGCGTAATATTCTGACATGGAATAAAAAAGATTTTCAGTTGTATGCTGAACTTCAAAGTATAGCTTCGCAGAACCGTATAGCGAGGAATGAAGACCGCACACCCGGAGCTTGTTTGATTCATCTGGGTGGGAGTATTCATATACCTATGGCCAAGGCGGATATTGAAATATCTTTGGGCATTCGTAATTTGTCGGATGTGAAATATTACAATCATTTGAGTTTTTATAGGAAAGTGGAAATCCCTGAACCGGGAAGAAGCTTTCAGATTTCGATTAAAGTACCATTTAAACAATTATTAAAATGAAAACAAAATTTTATTTTCTTGTAATCAGCCTTTTGGCTATATGCTCTGTTTGTCTGCCTGCGTGTGATGATGATGAAAAAGGGGATGTAACAAAGCCCGTGATCGATTTGATAGAACCCGAAGAGGGAGCGGTGTTGAAAATTGGTAATGGGAAAGGGGTACATTTTGAAATGAATCTGTCAGATGATGTGATGTTGAGATCGTATAAAATCAATATTCATAATAATTTTGACCACCACGGACATGATTCCCGGGCAGCCGGAGAGAAAAACACAGTTTTTTACTTTTGACAAGGTATATGATGTTTCCGGTTTGAAGAATACAAAAGTACATCATCATGATATTGTTATTCCGGCCGATGCTGCTCCCGGAGATTATCATCTGATGGTATGGTGTACCGATGCGGCGGGCAATCAGACAGAAGTGGCTCGTAATATTGTCTTGAGTGCGGACGGAGGTACTGAAACGGAACATGATCATGATCATGAGTGATTTTTTGTATTAATCGTATTGTGTGTATTAATTGTCTGGTGGCGGTCGATGTGAATCGGCCGTCACTTTATTTTGTTAGATGTCGCCAAAGAATAATTTTCTTTCAGGAGGTAATAATCCGTTTGTAAATAGAATATTTGTTCTATAAATAGTGATAATTGTAGCTCTATTTTCTTTATTTTTAGTATATCTTGTTTGATATAACTGCCTTTAATACCTTTGCAACAGGTAAAAACAGAAATATATAACTCTAAAAAGATAAAGATTATGGCTACAAAAAAATTACATTTCGAAACATTACAACTTCACGTAGGACAGGAACAGCCAGACCCGGCTACGGATGCTCGTGCAGTTCCTATTTATCAGACTACATCTTATGTATTTCATAACTCGGCACATGCAGCCGCACGTTTTGGTTTACAAGATCCGGGTAATATTTATGGGCGTCTGACTAATTCCACACAAGGTGTTTTTGAACAACGTGTGGCTGCATTGGAAGGGGGAGTGGCAGGACTTGCGGTAGCTTCCGGGGCTGCTGCCATTACTTATGCGTTTCAGAACATTACTCGTGCAGGTGATCATGTTGTAGCTGCAAAGACTATTTACGGAGGTACTTATAACCTGCTGGCGCATACGTTGCCGACTTATGGTGTGACTGCTACATTTGTGGACCCTGGTGATCTTTCTAATTTTGAGAAAGCTATTCAGGAGAATACAAAGGCGGTGTTTATCGAGACTTTGGGGAATCCTAATTCGAATATTATAGATATAGAGGCTGTGGCGGAAATAGCACATCGCCATCACATACCTTTGATTATTGATAACACTTTTGGTACTCCTTATCTGATTCGTCCCATCGAGCACGGAGCAGATATTGTGGTACATTCCGCTACAAAATTTATTGGTGGCCATGGAACTTCACTGGGTGGCGTGATTGTTGATTCAGGTAAATTTGACTGGGTGGCATCAGGTAAATTCCCTCAACTGACAGAACCGGATCCTTGCTATCATGGGGTGCGTTTTGTAGAGGCGGCAGGTCCGGCTGCTTATGCTGTCCGTATTCGTGCTATTTTATTGCGTGATACCGGTGCAACTATCAGTCCGTTTAATGCTTTTATTCTGTTGCAGGGATTGGAGACACTTTCATTGCGTGTGGAACGTCATGTAGAGAATGCGTTGAAAGTGGTGGAGCATTTGAAAAATCATCCGAAGATCAAGAAAGTAAATCACCCTTCCTTGCCGGAACATCCTGACCATGCTCTGTATCAGCGTTATTTCCCCAATGGAGCTAGTTCTATTTTCACTATCGAAGTGAAAGGTGGTCAGGAAGAAGCACATCGTTTCATCGATAGTTTGGAAATCTTTTCTTTATTGGCCAATGTCGCCGATGTGAAGTCATTGGTTATCCATCCTGCCAGTACCACTCACTCCCAGTTGAATGCGGAAGAATTGGCGGAACAGGGTATTTATCCGGGGACAGTGCGTTTATCAATAGGTACGGAACATATAGATGATTTGCTGGCCGATTTGGATCAGGCATTAGCTGGAATTTAATAAGATATACTATATATAGAATAAGGAATATTACTACAATATAAAATCAATATATAGATAAAAAGTGTATGCCGGAGGTTTGTGTAAAGATACATTATACAGGCTTCTGGCATTACTTTATTTTTACTGATAAAAAAGGATAGATCATTAATCCAAATAGGATTCTTTTTTGTTATTAAAAAAAGCATCTTTGCGGAAGTGGGATTTCAAAGGCTTAATTTAAAGAGTTTATGGATACCGTTTCTTTAACTTAAATACAATGGTTATGAATCTAGTCCTTGCTATTATTCCGGTATTGTTATTGATTATCCTGATGGCGTTTTTTAAAATGTCCGGTGACAAAAGTAGTGTGATTTCCCTTGTCGTTACTATGCTGATTGCTTTTTTCGGCTTTCATTTTCCGGTAAACGATTTGCTGTCTTCTTTTCTGTATGGTGCATTGAAAGCTGTTTCTCCTATTCTGATTATTATTTTGATGGCGATATTCAGCTATAATGTTTTATTGAAGACTGAAAAAATGGAGATTATCAAGCAACAGTTTTCTTCTATTTCTACCGATAAAAGTATTCAGGTATTGCTGTTGACATGGGGATTTGGCGGCTTGCTTGAAGCTATGGCAGGATTTGGTACGGCAGTGGCTATACCTGCGGCGATTCTTGTCAGTCTCGGATTCAAACCGGTCTTTTCGGCAACAGTCAGTTTGATTGCCAATAGTGTGGCTACTGCTTTTGGGGCTATTGGTACACCGGTCCTGGTATTGGCGAAAGAAACGAATCTGGATGTGCTGGTGCTAAGCGCCAATGTCGTGTTGCAGCTTTCGGTACTGATGTTTCTCATTCCTTTCGTATTGCTGTTCCTGACCGATCCGAAGTTAAGATCCTTACCTAAAAATATCTTCCTGTCTTTGTTGGTCGGTGGTGTGTCGTTAGGCAGCCAGTATGTTGCCGCCCGTTATATGGGGGCGGAATCTCCGGCTATTATTGGAAGTATTTTATCCATCATTGTTATTGTGGCCTATGGCAAACTGACTGCTTCTAAAGAGGAAAAAGCAAGGAAAAGCACATTGAAAGGGCTAGAGGTACTGAATGCGTGGAGTATCTATCTTCTTATCTTGTTCTTGATTGTTCTGACTAGTCCGTTGTTTCCCGGTTTACGTACAACACTTGAAAATAATTGGGTGACTCGTATCAGTCTTCCGATTAATGATTCAACTATGAATTATACGGTTTCTTGGCTGACCCATGCGGGAGTTTTACTTTTTGTAGGCACGTTTGTCGGCGGGCTGATACAGGGAGCCAAGATATGGGAGCTGTTTGCTGTACTCTGGAATACGGTAAAGCAGTTAAAGAAAACTTTTATCACGGTAATTTGTCTGGTGAGTTTGTCCACTATCATGGATACGGCAGGTATGATTTCAGTTATAGCCACTGCTTTGGCAGTTGCTACAGGAAGTCTTTATCCGTTGTTTGCCCCTGTTATAGGTTGCCTGGGTACCTTTATTACGGGCAGTGACACTTCTTCAAATATTTTGTTCGGCAAATTACAGGCTAATGTGGCCGGGCATATTCAAGTAAGTCCCGACTGGTTGTCGGCAGCCAATACGGTGGGGGCGACAGGTGGAAAAATAATTTCTCCGCAAAGTATCGCTATTGCCACTTCTGCCGGAAACCAACAGGGAAAAGAAGGAGAAATCCTAAAATCCGCCATTCCATATGCATTGGCGTATGTGTTGATAACCGGAGTGATTGTTTATATTTTCAGCTGATAATCGTTTGTAAATTCAAGAGGGCGTTTTAATATTGCCTGTTATGGATTGAAATACCCTGTAAACGAGGATCAACTGTTGAAAATCGTAAAAAAAGAGATGGATAGGAGATTTATTGCCAAAAAAGAATTTAATTTGAACCGTTTTATAATTTATAAAAAAAAGAACATGAACGAATTAATTGCTAAAATCAAAGAATTGAACGAAGCTTTTATGTCTGATGCAGCATTGCAGATTGAAAAAAGGTAACAAAGCTGCAGGAACACGCGCACGTAAAGCATCATTGGAATTGGAAAAACTGATGTAAAGAATTTAGAAAAGCATCTTTGGAAGCTTCTAAATTAATCCTTCATTCGTCTTTTTAAAGATTTTTTATAAGCCATCCTTCGGGGTGGCTTTCTTATTTTCTACCAGGTTTGCTTTTATTTCGGGGGATAATTGATATTTTTGTAGTTTTTATTGGTGGGTGGTTAACCTAAAGGAAAAGGGATGTTTATGAAGAATATGTGTCTATTGCCTGTATGGGCGGTTTTATTGATTATAGCAGGGACTTTCTTTTCTTGTGAAAAAGAAGAAGGATATGGCTATATACCGTCAGGCGGATTCATTTGAACTTGCTTTCTTATCGTATGCGCTATAAAAATTTGGACACAGCGTGTAAAGCGGCGCATGACGCCTACAAACTGGCGGATGGATTCCCCTCCCTGCGTGCCGGGGCATTGAATAATCAGGGTTTCTGCGCCTTTATCCACATGGACTTTGAAAAAGCCGAAGATCTTTTTCTTCGCGTATATGAGGAATCAAACAATGAAATTTGGAATGTTTGATAGCAGATATCGGTATGATGAAAATTTGTCAGCGTACCGCCATGAACAAGGAGTTCTATGATTATCGTAACAGTGCGTTACGGCGTATGAAGCGTATCAGTGATGACCGTTCTGCTATAACCGATCCCGGAGAGCTGGAGCGGCTTAATTATGCCCGTTCCGAGTTTTCCATTGCTTCTGCCATCTATTACTATTATTTGCAGCAGGAACAGCAGTCTTTGGAGGCGATTAATGAAATAAAAGTAGACGAGGCGCTGGAAAGTGATACTGCCCAATTGCTCTATTATTATTATATGAAAGGGTCTGGCGGTATGTATGAAGCGGATACACCGCAGGATGTGGTATTGGGTGAGTTTAACTATCTGATAGAATGTCTGGGTATCAGCAGGGAATACGGGTATGTCTATTTCGAGGCGAATGCATCTCAGGCAATGGCAGAATTGCTGAAAGAGAGGAAAAATTTCGATTTGATAATGGAAAGGCGTCCCAATGTGATGCGTGCCATCAATAACGAGGACTTGTCGTGGGAGGAATTGACCATGCGTTTTGCCTGGCAGGCTTTGGATTTGTTCAAAAAAGTATGGAGATTTGTATCAGATTTCGGGTACATACCGCACTTTGGCGTCGTGCAGCAACGAGCAAGGCAGGTATGAAGACGCGCTGCATTACTTGTCGGAAGCACTGGGGTACGTCAATCGGCATCACGAGAAATATTACCATTGTACGGATACCATGGACAGGCTACGTCCGTATGTTCCCATGGCTACCACTTCCATTGAACTGGAATGGATTAATGACGATGGTATAAAAAGTGTTCCCGAATGGATTGCCCGTTTCCGTGAACAATTGAGTGTAACATATGCAGCGTTAGGAATGAAACCCCAGTCGGATTATAATCGTAATATTTATCTGGATATTTTGGACTACACCCGCCAGGACAAAGAATTGGAGAGCCGTTATAATGCGTTGGAAAAGGAATCGGAGGCCTTGAACGGACTTCTGGTGGTCGTGGTGATTGGTATCGTTGTCCTTATCATTCTATTTTGGATATTGAATAAAAGATGGCGTGTGCGGAATGCTCTTTATATTGATAAGTTGAAACGTACTTTGGAAATATGCCGTAAGATAACGGCTTCCGTACCCATTGATGCGGGGGAGATAGAGGATGTGACAAAAGCGGTAGTTGCCTCGGTGAAAGAGGATATCCTTTCGTTGGTGGGAGCGACGGACTTCCGTATTGTGGCTGAAAATGGAGAGGGGAATGAGGTGCCGGGGCAAGGGATTTGTACAAGTTTTATCTTGAATATTCCGGGCAGGGAACAACCTTTGGGCGAGGTGCATCTGTATTCGGAGCACAAAATGAAGAAAGATGATAAAGCACTGATGAGGGTCATTACACCTTACATTTCGTGGACACTGGAGAATGGACTGGCTTTTATTTCGTTGGGCGATGAACGGAAACGGCTGGAAAAGGAGCAATATGTCCATGAACAGCATTTGGCGGAGAATAAACGGCAGAATCTGGTGAAGAAAGCCTGTCTGTTTATTGTCACAGGCATTATGCCTTATATAGACCGCATCATGAATGAAGTGCATAAACTAACCGCACACAACTACATTCAGAACGAAGAAATAAAAGAAAGCAAATACCGTTATATCGACGAACTGATTACCCGTATCAATGAGTATAATGATATTCTGGCCTTATGGATTAAGATGCGGCAGGGGACACTGAGTTTGAATATAGAGAATTTTGAGTTGAATTCCCTTTTTGATGTACTGGTAAAAGGGCGTAAGACTTTCGAGATGAAACAACAGACTCTGACCATAGAGCCGACTGCCGCCATTGTGAAAGCGGATAAGGCTCTGACGCTTTTCATGATAAATACATTGACGGAAAACGCCCGTAAATATACGCAGCCGGGAGGAAATGTTTCTGTTTATGCGCAGGAAACGGAATCTTACGTGGAGATTTCGGTGAAAGATGACGGTCCGGGACTTTCACAGGAAGATGTGGAGCGTATTCTGAGTGAGAAAGTTTATGATTCGGGTAAAATCGGATTGCAGACCAGCGAAAATGTCAGCGAATTGCAGAAGAATAAAGGTCACGGTTTCGGTTTGATGAATTGCAAAGGCATTATTGATAAATATAAGAAGACCAATGAGATATTCCGGGTCTGCCTGTTCCGGATAGAAAGTGAATTGGGGAAAGGCAGCCGTTTCTATTTCCGTCTGCCCAAAGGAGTGCGCAAAACGTTGATGTTGGTGTTGGTCGCTTTTCTTCCTGTCCTGGCAGGATGTAATGAGGGGAGGGAGAAAGATGGGAAAGCGGAACAGCTCACTGTCAATGATTCCATTCAGCGATATGATAAATTATTGGCTGTTGCGAATGAATATGCATACGATGTTTACAATTGTAACATTGATGGATTATATCAACAGGCATTGTGTTATGCGGACAGTGCTCTATATTGTTTGAATAAGCATTATATTATGTATTCGGGCAGCAAAGGGCCTTTGTTGGAATTGGAAGGAGAGGGGGTAGCAGCGGATTTAGATTGGTTCAACCGGCATTTTGATACCGATTACTATGCCTTGCTGGATGTTCGCAACGAGGCAGCAGTCGCCTTTTTGGCTTTAGGTAATCTGGAGGCTTATCGTTATAACAATAATGCTTATACGGCGCTGTACAAACAGATCAGTGAGGACACTTCATTGGAGCAATATTGCCGCCAGATGCAGCTTTCTGCCAATAATAAGACGGTGGCTATCATTCTTTGTGTGGTTATTTTGTTGGTATTGCTGGTGGGATATTATATTCTGTATTTCCGCCACCGTTTGATTTATCGTTATAACTTGGAACAGGTGTTGGAAATCAACAAGCAGGTGTTTTCGGCCTCTTTGCTTGACGGAAGAGCCGACCGGGATATTGCTGCAAGTCTGGTCAATGATATGTTTGAGACGGTGAATGAGTTGCTGCCCGTTGATGTGTTGGGCGTAGCGGTTTATAGTGAAGACAACCACAGCTTGAATTATGCTTTTTCACCGGTGGAGGATGAGAATGAAGAAATGCGTGAGATGATGGCTCGTAGTTTTGACGCGAAGACACCTTATTGGCGTGAGAAAGATAGGGTAAAATGTTTGCCCTTGTGGGTGGAAGCAGGTAACGAGAATCGTTGCACGGGTGTGCTGGCATTGAAAATCGCTTTGCCTGTGGAGCGTGAGGACGACCGCTTGATGCTGGAGCTTGTGGCCGGATATGTAGCCATCATTGTATATAATGCAGTGGTACTGATGGCGCAGAAATATCGGGATATAGAAAGTGCGCAGGATGATGCGCGCCGAGCCATACGGGAGGAAAACCAGTTGCATGTGCAAAATCTGGTATTGGACAATTGCTTGTCAACCATTAAGCATGAGACAATTTATTATCCTAACCGGATAAAACAGATTATCGACAGGTTGAACACCCGTCAGGCTGGAGAAAACGAAGCTGTGCAAGTAGAAACGATTGGTGAGTTGATCAGTTATTATAAGGATATATTTACTTTGCTGAGTTCATGCGCCGCACGTCAGTTGGAAGAAATTACTTTCCGCAGAGGTGTTGTGAAAGCCGGCGAACTGGCCGATTATGCGGTACGGTATATAAAACGTGCTGGAAAACGTATGCCGCATCGGGTAGAACTGAGGACGGAGGTGGAACATGTTTCCGTATTGGGAGATGTCATTCAGCTGAAGTTTATGTTGGAGAATTTAATAGATGAAGCGCTATCATACGAGGTGGATGGTGTTTTGGAATTGTGTATTTATAAGGATAAGGATTTTGTGCGGTTTGATTTCCGCGATACGCGTCGCGAAAAGTCGCAGGAGGAGTTGAACTTGTTGTTCTACCCGCATCTGTCTCGTATGAAGCAGGGGCAGGAAGGAGTTCTGACCGGTACGGAATACCTTATTTGTAAGCAGGTGATTCGTGACCATGATGAATTTGCCGGAAGACGCGGTTGCCGTATCAATGCGCAGCCTGCCGCTGAAGGAGGGTTCACCGTATGGTTCACCCTGCCTGCCCGTTGAATGTAGAATGTAAAAAAACAATGCATATTATGGAGAATAATAGATTTAAAGTCATCATTGTAGAGGATGTCAAACTGGAATTAAAAGGAACGGAAGAGATATTCAGACACGAAATTCCGAATGCGGAAGTCATCGGAACGGCTATGACTGAGAATGAGTTTTGGGAATTGCTGAAAGTGCAGTTGCCCGATATGGTTTTATTGGACTTGGGCTTGGGGGGATCGACTACCATCGGTGTGGAAATCTGTTCTTCTTTACGGAAGAACTATCCGGATATGAAGGTGCTGATTTTTACTGGTGAGGTATTGAACGAAAAGTTATGGGTGGATGCGCTGAATGCGGGTGCGGATGGTATAATCCTGAAGACGGGAGAGTTGCTGACTGCCACAGATGTACAGGCGGTGATGGATGGCAAGAAACTGGTTTTCAATTATCCCATTCTGGAGAAAATAGTGGCACGTTTCAAGCAGTCGGTGGCTCAGGAACAGCGCAGGCAGGAAGCTGTCATTAATTATGATATTGATGAATATGATGAGCGTTTGCTTCGCCATCTGGCCTTGGGGTATACCAAAGAAATGATTACTAATCTGAAAGGGATGCCTTTCGGGGTCAAATCCATAGAGAAGCGTCAGAATGAATTGATAAACCGTTTGTTCACATTGGATGAAAGAAGTGGTGTCAATGCCTGTCGATTGGTGACCCGTGCTTTCGAGTTGCGGATTCTTGACATTGATAATTTGGAACCGGATGAAGAGTAAATATTATTTTCCTCATACCGCTACTGTGTTTTTTCTGCTGACGGTAGCTGTAGCCTTGTTCTCATGGATAGGAAGTATTTATGGGCTGGGGAAGGTGCAAAGCCTGCTCAGTCCCGAAGGAATCCGGTGGGAATTGAGGCATGCTATGGGGAATTTTGTCCAGACACCGGCATTGGGCATAGTAATGATGCTTTTTTTAGGGTTCGGCATTACGGTTCATTCCGGGGTATGGGGTACGTTGGGGAGGATAGTGAAAAGAGGAAAGCCCATTTCCCGTAAGGAAAAACGTGCGTTGATATTGGCAGGTTGTATACTGCTTGTTTATATCATAATGATTATTTGCACCACTTTTGCTCCATGGACTATGTTGCGTAGCGTGACGGGATCTCTCACGAACTCTCCGTTTCAAAAAGGGATTTATTATCTCATTTCGTTTGGTGTGGGATTGTCGGGTATGGCTTTCGGTTATGCATCGGGACGTTTTCGGGATGATAAGGATATAATAAAAGGTATGTCCTGTCTCTTTTCTCGTTTTGCCGATTACTTTGTGGCGCTTTTTTTTATAGTTCAGTTCTTTTCTTCATTGATGTATACGAATTTGGTGGAATGGGTTGGAATAGATTCATATATAGTGTCTTACGCTTTCCATATTTGTTGCTATTTACCTTTTGCTTGGATGCTGAATAAAAAAAAATTAGATTGTTAATGCAAAAAGTTGCGGATTCTTTTGGTAATTTCAATAAAAACCGTACCTTTGCACTCGCAATTAAGGATGGTTCCGTAGCTCAGCTGGATAGAGCAACGCCCTTCTAAGGCGTGGGTCTTGCGTTCGAATCGCAACGGAATCACATAAAAAAATGCTGTATCTTCTGAGGGTACAGCTTTTTTTTAATGGAAATATTTAAAAAGGGATTTATCTATAAGCGGGGCTATGGAAAAGATCTTGTCCATATCTATAAACCTTTCCCGTTGGATAGTTAAGGGTTTTCTTCCTGTTTGTTCTATCTCCGCAAGCCTTTGGAGTTAACTCCATAGCCTTGGGAGATAACTCCAAAGCTTATGGAGATAACTCCAAAGGCTATGGAGATAACTCCAAAGGCTATGGAGATAGAATACATCCGTATAAAAAGGTTTAACCTGGAAAGAGAAAAGGCTTATGCAACAGGAACAGATGCAATACATTGTTGTTTAATTCCGCTGGCGGGCTATTACTTTTTCTCAGTTTCTCCGCCCTTTGGGCTTCATGGCAGCGGAAAGATTGAACCGGTTAAAAAGTCATGTTAACCCTTTTTGTACGCGTAACTTCCATGTATGCAGGCGAGGGGATGGATAACCATCATTTTACTGAGGTGCATGATATTTATGTAAAGGATTTGAAATGCAAAAAGGTGAATGTAGCTGCATTGGTGCTTCAAGGTACAGAGGAGAAGCCTATTTATAACGTGACTTTTGATAACGTGGATGTGGATAAAGCAGGGATAGGTCTTGGTTTCTCGAATACGAAGACAATTGGGGTTTCTAATTGTAATTTGGGAGGTTATGTTGGGGTGCCGTCTACAGCCAGTGCGAAAGATGGTATATTCGATAAATAGATTTGTTTGACTTCTTGGTTTACTTCGCCGATTCCTTGAAAGATTCTTGTTACGCTGGAATGACAGAGTAAAAGGAAAGCAGGAAACCGTTTCCGGACAGGCTGGGGGTAGGATTTTTTCCATCCCCTCAGCTAAACAAATGTTTTTATAGATGGTTTCTATAAGTAAAAAGACGATAATTATGAGTACAAACGAATTTTGCCCGAATTTTATTGACTTGGATTAAGAGTTTTCTATCATGGATAGGCATCCCGCGCGATAGGTTGAATGAACTGGATGAGATTATTTTCTTGATCCTGATTGTGGTTATTGCTTTTGCTGTAGGAGCTGTTTTTCATTATTTATCTGTGCGTTTCACACGGAAGGTGTTGAAATATAAAAATATCAGTTTTTTAAGTTCGTTGATAGAATACAATGCCTTGCGGAAAATGTCTGCGGTCATTCCGCCG
>ENA-OQBL01000840-OQBL01000840.1-human-gut-metagenome-genome-assembly--contig:-NODE-840-length-14083-cov-2.055173_pt1 | contig 14083 bp, 19 predicted proteins | sample MGYA00242747_ERZ504553 | MGnify/ENA primary metagenome ERZ504553 (study PRJEB26092, sample SAMD00036240) | human gut metagenome | host: Homo sapiens | study: EMG produced TPA metagenomics assembly of...
TCCTCTTTCGCCCCGATCCGGCGGGCAAATTCCTTTGCGATATAAGATTCCAGGTCAAAGACGCTGTCATTGAGAAGTTCCTCGGACACCTTAATCATGGTACCCACCTTATAAGCTCCGATGGATACCTGGCCGAAGGAATCATCGCTCTCCGTATACGCCCCTTCCTCATCAATCCAGGACGCCGTTCCCTTTGTTGCCACCACCGGGATCTTCCTGTCGCCGCTGGAAGTGCGGATCACATTTGCCAGCTGGCGGAACACATTTTCCTCTTCCAGAGCTTCCACCAGGGTACGCTCATACTCATCCGGCACCAGATAACCACCCTCGGAATCCGTCCCTTCCTCCAAAGCATTGACCACACTGGGAAGCGGCACCTTTGAGCGCATGGCATTCCAGAAATTGGCCTTGTATTCCTCCGAAGCACGCCCGGTCTTTTCCTTTCCCGCGCCGCCGGATGCCGGACGTCCGGTCAGGGGCTGATTCACCGGCTGGGACAGTTCCCGTTCAAAGGCTTCTGCCGCTCCAGCTGGCGATTTCTTTCCCCAGATCCGTAATTTCCTGTTCCATACGGGTGTAGGCAGCGTCATCCTCAGCAGACAGCACACCCTTTTTCATTCCTGTGGGAATCCAGGAAAGCCTTCGCTGCCTCCCATGCCTTTGCCCTCTTTTCTCTCAATTCTAAAATCGTCATCGTCATGTCCTCCTAATTTTTCAATAAATTAAGCCGCTCGTAGAGACTGTCTACGCTGCGGCCTGCAGGTTCGGTTTTCAGTTTTGTCATGCATTTCGCCACAATCTTGTCCATCAGGGAATTGACTACAGCGGCTTTGGAATACAGCATGGACATTGCCATCGGTTCCACATCCTCCGTCAGTTCTGCCCTGGCAAGAATCCCATCGGCAAAACCAAGTTCCACCGCTTTCCCGGCGTCCATCCAAGTCTCCGCATCCATCATGTGGGATAACTTTGTACGGGACAGGCCAGTCTTGATTTCATAAGCGTTGATAATGGAATCCTTCACACTTCCCAGCATCTCAATGGCTTTTTGCATCTCCCCGGAATCTCCCCATGCAAGGGTTGCCGGGTTATGGATCATCAGCATGCCTACCGGGGAGATCAGCACCTTTGTGCCTGCCATGGCAATCACCGAAGCGGCACTGGCCGCGATCCCATCGATTTTAACAGTCACATTTCCAGGATAATCCATCAGCATGTTATAGATCTGCGCTGCGGCCACACAGTCACCACCGGGGCTGTTGATCCAGACCGTAATATCTCCATTTCCTGCCATTAATTCCTCTTTAAAAAGAGCCGGTGTGACTTCATCGTCATACCAGCTCTCTTCCGCAATGGTTCCGTTCAGAAACAGCGTCCGTTCCTGTGTTCCCACCTGATTCTTCCACTTCCAAAACTTTTTCATTGGACGGATCCTCCTTTCCTGCTGGAGCCGCTGCAAACAGACCAGCATCCTCCAACTTTGTCATATTTCCATTAATCAAATACAAATCTCCTCCTTGCTCCGCCGGAATCCGGTCCAGATTTTCTAATTCCCGGATGTCATTGGCACTCATCCATCCATTCTGTCTTGCCGTGGCATATCCATTCATCCGGCTCTGGTAGTCCCCGCGAAGCAGGCCGTCCACGTTGAACTGTATGAAATACTGCTTTTTCTCCTCCCTGGACAGTAAAGAGCGCACCATGGACTGTTCCCATCGGGACACCCAGGGATCCAGTGTATATTTCACAAATTCCATAGACTGCTGCTCGATATTATTAAATGAGGATTTTTCCAGATCCCCAATCATGTGAGGCGGCACCCGGAAGATCCGGGCAATTTCATCCAGCTGAAACTTTCTTGTTTCCAAAAACTGTGCCTGCTCCGGCGAAATGGAAATCGGGGTATATTTCATTCCTTCTTCCAGTACCGCCACCTTATTGGCGTTACCGGAGCCCCCAAATTGTCCTCTGCCAGCTTTCCCGCACCCGGCTTGGATCCTTAATGGTTCCAGGATGTTCCAACACCCCAGACGGTGCTGCGCCATTGGCAAAAAATTTCGCCCCATATTCCTCACAGGCCATGGCCATGCCGATCGCATTCTTTGCCATAGCGATAGGAGAATATCCCACAAGCCCGTCAAACCCCAGCCCCGGAATATGCAGCACCTCGTAAGGAGAAAGCCGCACAACAGAACCTTTCATGGTCGGTGCGTCATCAGAACTCAACGTGTACTCATAATACAGCTGCCCTTTCTCATCCCGATCCACATACATCCGGTCTGCCATCAGCGGGTACAAGGCGATCACCTCGCCCCGCCCGTTCCGGATGATCTGGGCATAGGCATTGCCCCACAAAAGCAGGTGCGTCATCAGCGTCTCCCGGAACACGAAAGACGTCATCTCCGGGTTCGGCTCGTCATGGAGCAAAAAATAAAGCGGATGTTCCACCGCTTTTTCTTTACCGCCATCATCGGTATATCTGTAAAATTGTAATGGCAGGCTGGCCACCGCCTCCGACAGGATCCTCACGCAGGAGTACACCGCCGTCATCTGCATGGCCGTCCGTTCATTCACCCGCTTCCCGGATGTGCTCCCTCCCATAAAGAAGGTATAGCCGCTGCCGGACGTCCGGTCAGACGGCTTGTCACGAGAACGGAATAAACTGCTGGAAAAATCCCATAACCGTCATCATCCTTTCTGAAAAATGACAAAAGAAAAGCACCTGCCTTTTCGACAGATGCTGTTCTCTGCTGTTCATACACTGCTGCTATTTTTTACAATAAGCCTGAATTGCCTTATCAGCAAACTCTGCTGTTCCGGTTCCGCCAATTTTATCAATGTTGACTGTCAAATCACCGCCGCCCGCATACATTGCTCCAAGACCCAGCAATATCTTATCCGTACAGGTATAAAAATGCTCTGTAATAAATTCCTGCAGTCTCTTTGCCAGACCAACTGCGGCCTCACCCTCCGGATCCTGCTCTTTTATCTTTCCAAACTCAGAAAAGATCTCCATCATCTGAACATTAAGCACATGCTGTCCTCCTTGCCCGTCCTACGGACTTCTTTTCATACTCTTTATAGGCATCGGTCTGTCCCCAAGATGCCTTTGCCTGCCTGGCGTATTCATCAAGCTTTCTTGTATCAAACGCCTCAAAGCTCATATGCTTCACTCCAATCATTTTGATTCCACGGGCAAGATCAATCAGATTCTGCAAGCGTTCTTTTCTGAGTTCCAACAACTGAATCTGCTGTTCCAAAACCCTGCCCCGGTCAAAATCGGGGCTGTCCAGAATAGCCTTGATTTCTTTCAGTGTAAACTGCAGTTCTTTGAATAAGAGTATCTGCTGCAGCCTTTCCAGTGCTGTATCGTCATACATGCGGTATCCTGCGTCCGTAACCTCTGTGGCCGGCAGAAGTCCAATCTTATCATAATGATGAAGAGCGCGGATACTTACTCCGGATATCTGGCTGACCTCATGTACTGTCATCATCCTGATCACCTCTTTCCCCTGTGGTAATCATAGCATAAACTATTACATAACGTCAGGGTCAATACCTTTTTCATAAACTATATGAACAAAATTCCCCGGCCGTCATAAACCGATGCCCTGGTATCATTCCCGCACCGGATCGCCCGGTCCAGCCCCATGATCGCCGCAATCGCTCCATCGATCTTCTCCGTGGACTTCTCCTTATCCGCCTTGATATTCCCCGCCGGATCGGTACGGATGAAGATGTTGTCCATCATCCACCGCAGCACCGGATGCCCGCCGTGGGCGATCCTCCGCTCCAATGTCAGCTTCATCAGCTCCTTGGTAGGCGGCGACATGTCCTTAAATCCCTGACCGAAGGGAACCACCGTGAATCCCATGCCTTCCAGGTTCTGGACCATCTGCACGGCGCCCCACCGGTCAAAAGCGATCTCCCGGATATTGAACCGTTCCCCCAGTCGCTCAATGAACTTCTCAATATATCCGTAATGCACCACATTCCCCTCCGTGGTCTGCAGGAAGCCCTGCCGTTCCCACACATCATACGGAACATGGTCCCTGCGTACCCGCAGATCCAGCGTCTCTTCCGGAATCCAGAAATACGGGAGCAGCTGGAACTTATCTTCTTCATCCAGGGGCGGGAACACCAGGACAAATGCCGTGATGTCCGTGGTGGAGGAAAAGGGCTCCAGGCCCCCGTAACAGACACGCCCTTCCAGTTCCTCTTCGTTCACAGCAAAGGCGCACTGATCCCATTTCTCCATCGGCATCCAGCGCACCGCCTGTTTCACCCACTGGTTCAGCCGCAGCTGCCGGAAGGAATTCTCTTCCCCCGGATTCTGCTTCGCCGACTCGCAGGCTGCTTTCACCTTGTCCATCCCCACTGTGATGTCCAGGGACGGGTTGGCCTTCTTCCATACCTTCGGGTCAGTCCAATCGTCACCCTCATCCGCCCCATAGATCACCGGGTAAAAGGTCGGGTCGATTTTCCGCCCTTCCAGGATGTCCTTTGCCTTCTGGTGCGTCTCATAGCAGATGGAATTGGTATCCGTCCCAGCTGTAGTGATATAAAAGAACAGGGGCTGCATCCTTGCGTCACCGCTGCCTTTTGTCATGACATCAAACAGTCTCCTGTCCGGAGCTGCGTGCAGTTCATCATAGACCACCCCATGGATGTTGAATCCATGCTTGGAATAGGCTTCCGAACTGAGTACCTGGTAAAAGGAATTGGTCGGCAGGTAGATGATCCGCTTCTGGGATGCCAGGATCTTTACCCGCTTGGAAAGCGCCGGACACATCCGCACCATATCCGCCGCGACATCAAACACAATCGCCGCCTGCTGCCGATCCGAAGCGCAGCCATATACTTCCGCACGCTCTTCCCCATCCCCGCAGGTCAGCAGCAGGGCCACTGCCGCTGCCAGTTCGGATTTCCCCTGCTTCTTAGGGATCTCAATGTATGCCTGATTGAACTGTCGGTACCCATTCTCTTTGATCGTCCCAAACAGGTCCCGGACAATCTGCTCCTGCCAGTCAATCAGTTCAAACTTCTTTCCTGCCCATTTCCCTTTCGTATGGCACAGGCTCTCAATAAACGCCACCGCGTAGTCCGCAGCCTCTTTGTCATAATGGGAACCCTTCGCCATGAACCTGGTCTGCTTATACTTCTTCAGTTTTCTCACGGCTGTACCATCCCCCCCTTACACGTATTTCAGCCACTGCCTGTACACCTCACTGGCAATGTTCGCCATCATCACCGGCGGCACGCTCATCCCGCAGACATAATTGACTTCCTGATCCATGAAATCATAATCTTCCGGAAACGTCTGTGTCGCCACATAATCATGGACGGAATACTTTTCCCCGTCACAGAACCTGGTTACAATCGCGCAGGCGGTATTGGTCGGCGCTACCCGGCTGTCTTCCACAATAGCATTGTTGAACATGGACAGTTTTCCGCGTTCCCTAAGGGAAAATATCTGCGAAACAGGTATCCCCTTTCTTCCTTTTCGCCACCAGCTCCGTCATTAGCGCTTTCTGGTAGGGAATCCCATGTTCGCTCCGCACTTCTCCGAAGCGGATCGGCTTCTCATGGAAATCCAGCTTCAGCTTCGGCAGGTCCAGGTCATTGCGATGGGCAATAAAAAAGACACGTCTCCTCCTCTGCGGAACCCCCATGGTATGGGCGTCCAGCAGGAAGATCTGTGTCACATAGCCCGCCGCTTTAAACGCTTTCAGCAGTTCATTCACATAGCCCCTGGCGTTGCCTTTCAGCAGGCCGGAAACATTTTCCGCGATCACTGCCTTAGGCTTTAAAATCTCCGCTGTCCGGATGAAATGCAGGAACAGATCATCCAGCCGCTGTTTCTTCTGTCCTTCCCGGAATGCCTTTTCCTTTCCCCATGCCTTCTCCCGATCCCCGGCAGTGGAAAATACGGAACAGGGTCGGCGACCCGTCCAGGATATCCAGATGTCTTAATTCCTCCGGGTAGACCTGCAGCTGATTGAATTCCCGGATATCCATCAGATACGGATATTTCGGATGATGGTTCTGCTTGTACAGCTTCATCATCTCCGGGTCAATCTCGCAGTTCCCCAGCACCGTATACCCCGCAAGTTTATATCCCATGGAAGAACCACCGCCGCAGGAAAAACAGCTGAATACCGTCCTTCCGTTCTTTGGAACGTCTTTCAGGTCATCCAGCCGCCATTTCCAGGGGAAACGGTGGTCAGTTGAATTTAAAGCCGCATCTTGGGCATTCGTGCGCGAATTCCTCATCCCCAAACTCCCCCTCGTCATACTCCTTATTGCTGCCGGTATCGTCCGGATCCTCACGGACCGCGAACAGGTCTGTTACCTCGTCCTCACGGAAACCGGTCAGGGATACGTTAAAGTCCTCTCCCTGCAGGCTTTCAATCTCAATCCGCAGAAGTTCCTCATCCCATCCGGCGTCCATGGCCATACGGTTGTCTGCCAGGATATACGCCTTCTTCTGAGCTTCGGTCAGATGATCCGCCAGCACGCATGGAACTTTTTCCAGCCCTTCCTCCTGCGCGGCCAGCACACGCCCATGCCCTGCGATAATACCGCAGTCTCCGTCAATGATTACCGGATTTAGAAATCCGAATTCCCGGATGGATGCCCGCAGCTTTGCGATCTGCGCCGGGGAATGGGTCCTTGCGTTGTTGATATACGGCACCAGCTTCGCGGTCTCTACCATCCGCATTTTATGTTCCATCTCACATTCCTCCATTTCTTGCCCGGAGCAGCCGCTCCATCACATCATCCTGGGGCGTAGACCCCTGCCACTCCACCGAGCAGTTTTTCCTTCACCACCTGGTAGATCTGATACCAGATCTGGTTGACCTGCTTCATATACTGCTGAGACATGGAAACATACGGGGATGCGATGGCATTCCCGGTTGTGGGATGCTTGGCAAGGAAACCATACTCCGAAATACATTCCTCGCACTGGATCCACCGGGATACGGACACCGCGTACTGCTCCACCAGCTGGATATTGACCAGCCGGTCACATCCCCGCTCCCTCAGCCATTTCCATGTCTCTTCATACACCTCCGCCGCGCAGAAGCTTTTTCCGCTTTCTGCTTCGCTTTCAGGTAATCCTTCACCGGCGGCATTTCTTCCCCGGACATTTCCGAAGGCTCCGGCAGGTCCAGGACCATTGCCGTGCCGCCGTCATTAATCCGGTCTGTCAGCGCTTTCTTTTCCCTTCCAGCGCCGACCCTTGCGCCGCCCCGGCCTGTCCCATCCCTGGCCATGGCCTTCACCTCTTTCCTTTCCGGGAGCAATACCCCCTTTGATTTCCATTTTTGTACACGACACCCCCGCACCGTTCCCCAAAAGAAAAGCCGCGGAGATTTTGACCGCCCCTCCCCGGCTGAAATTTCACCGGTTATGCCAGCGGTCTCCGTTCTCCGCATGGATCTTCGCGTGGCAGGACCGGCACGAGGCGATCAGGTTGCTCCGCTCATGGGTGCCGCCCTGAGACAGCGGCAGCTTATGGTGGATCTCCTCGGTCTTCACATACCGCCCTTCCTTCAGGCACTGCTCACACAGCGGATGCTCCGACGCGTACTTATCGCGGATCCGTTTCCATGCCCGTCCATATCTGCGGCGTACAGCAGGATCCCTGCCGTACTTCTCGTAGCGGCGGTTCTCTTCTTTCTGGTGTTCCTCACAAAACCTTCCCTCCGTCAGGTTCGGGCATCCCGGCCAGGAACATGGCCGTTTCGGTTTCCTCGGCAATACTCCCACCTCCTTCGGGCATAAAGAAAGCCCTGGGGAATCGCTTCCTCAAGGCTCTCTCATTTTATTTTCCGCATCTTAACAATATCATAAAGGCATACTGTAATGTACTTGATTTTACTGTATTGTTTCAGGAATTTTGATTTCCGCAAGGGCTTTCCTGTGAAGCCGGAATACATTATCAATGCCATAGCCAAGCTCAATCGCGATTTCTTCCCATCTCATATAGGACAGATACCGCAGTTCCAATACCACCTGAAGTTCCGCATTCTCCACAGCTTTTATTCTGCGGACAATCCCCTTCTTCAATTCCACCAGCTGAAGCATATCCTGGTTGATTTCTGATTCCAGGTCTATGATCCTGCAGACAGTATCTTCCATTCTAGAACCATCCCTGTTCGGACTCTTCGGCATATCCGAATAAGCCGCTGTGACCTTGGCCGCCAGATTATGAAGTTCCTCAATCTGGTTCAGCTTGCTCTCGATCCGCTGATTCAACCCGAATGCCTGGGATAAATACTTCTTTGCTTCCTGCTGCTTTCTGTTCATAAGCCACCTCCGATTGAAATCTGTAAATAGTTCCCCTCGGATTGCCTCCCTTGATTGACTATGATGATCTTATCTCCGCCTGAAGTCTGCGGATCAAACACTCTCCATCCACGGAAGTCAGTGTCTGATACCAGCCGGAACGAAAAAGCGCTCAATCCGCAAAGCCTCATTTATGACACCCCTGTTTTAGGATGTGCTTTTATTTTCTTCAGCGCTGCTCTGTAATCCTCTGCCGCCTGCACAATAATCGCGTTCGCAAGGTTCTCATAAGCATTCCCTGTCTGTTTGTTGACTGCTGCCACCTGCCATCACCTCCGCTCTCACAGCATCGATCAATGCCCTCTGCGTATGGTCTTTTGTTTCCAGCGCATGCATGATCTGCTCATCAATCGTCTTTTCCGAAAGGATGTGGATCACGGACACCGTCTCCTTCTGTCCCTGCCGCCAAAGCCTCGCCACCGTCTGCTGGTACAGTTCCAAGCTCCATGTAAGCCCGAACCACACCAGGATATTCCCGCCGCTCTGAAGGTTCAGGCCATGTCCGGCGGATGCCGGATGGATCAGCCCCACAGGGACTTCCCCCTCATTCCACCGCCGGATATTCTGCTCTTTATCCAGTCTGGCGCAGCCAATCTTAAGTTCGGAAAGCCTTTCCTGTATCCGTTCCAGGTCATGCTGGTACCAATAGGCCGTAAGGACCGGTTTCCCGTTCGCCGCCTCAATGATATCCTCCAGGGCATCCAGCTTCCGGTCATGGATCGTTTCATAAGTGCCGTCATCAGAATATACCGCTCCGTTTGCCATCTGGGACAGCTTCCCGGACAGCGCTGCCGCGTTCGCGGCTGTCACTTCCCCTTCCGGCAGCTTTAAAAGAAGATCCTGCTTCATCCGCTCATATTTTACAAGTTCCGGTTCATCCAGCCGTACCATATATCTGGAATTCACCAATTCCGGCATTTTCAGGTGATCAGCTGATTTCATGGAGATCGTGATATCAGAGATCCTGTCATAGATCGCTTCTTCCGCTCCCGGAAGGAGTTTATAGCTGTATACGACATGCCCATTCGTCTTATCCGGCACGAAATACCGGTTCCGGTACTGTCCGATAAACCTTCCCAGTCTCTGCCCCATATCCAAAAGCTTATATTCCGCGAACAGGTCCATCAAGCCGTTAGAAGAAGGCGTTCCGGTCAGGCCCACGATCCGTTTCACTTTCGGCCGCACCTTCATCAATGCCTTAAAGCGTTTTGCCTGCCAGTTCTTAAAAGATGACAGTTCATCCACAACTACCATGTCATAATCAAACGGCAGGCCGCTCTTTTCCACCAGCCACTGGACGTTCTCACGGTTAATCAGGTAAAGATCCGCCTGCGCTTCCAATGCCGCCATCCGCTCAGACTCTGTTCCCACTGCCACACTGTATCGGAGATCTGATGTATGGTCCCACTTTTTAATCTCATCCGGCCAGCTCATGGTTACGACTCTGATAGGACCGATAATAAGCACCTTATGGATCTTAAAACTGTCAAACATCAGGTCATGGATCGCTGTCAGCGTGATGGATGTCTTCCCAAGCCCGCATTCCAGAAATACCGCCGCCGCGTCATGCTCTTTGATATATTCCGATGCGTAAACCTGGTAGTCATGCGGTTCGTATTTCATCCAAAATCCCTCCAATCTGCCCCGGGTCATCCAGCACATACACCCGGTACCCCAAAGACCGCAGCAGCTCATGCCTGGACTCCTGCAATGGCCTTGCTTTCTTCCCCGGAGCCTTTACTTCTACAAAGCCCATCCTCCCGCCCGGTAAAAGGACGATCCTGTCCGGCAGACCATCAAATCCGGGCGCTGTCCACTTGGGACAGATCCCGCCTGCTGCCCTCACCGCTTTTACCAGCTTCTGCTCCACTGTTTTCTCTCTCATGCTTCCCCTCTCCTGAAACAACCGAACCAAAAATTCCTTACGCGCGTATATACATGCGTTACACACGTCTGCTTTCTATCAAAAAACACCATTTATTTGTTCTATAAAGAAAAAGTTGTTTCGTTGTTCCATATCTGCTCCAAACCCTGCATGTTTCCATACTTTGTCACTGAACAACCCGTTAGGAACGGAACAAGAAGTTGTTCTGTTCCGACAGGTTGTTCACTAAAATCATTCATCTCTTTTGTAGATTCTCTGTCTTCCATAGATGGGAAGAATCTTTGCCTTCCCGGTTTTGCTCCAACCAGCGATTCTCTCCATGATGGCAGAAATAGCGTAGCTGTCCGATGGCTTCATATCTTCTTTCGCCTTTCCAAAACATTCGCACCAGATTTCCATGTTGGAGACCTCTATCCGGCGGACGCTGCCGTCCGGCCGCATCGGGTCATCCGCGTCCCGGACATAATCACGCCGCTTATAGACATCCATCGAATCCCAGTGATCGGGCAGGAGCATATCCAGGTATTCTGCACAGCCCTTCCCGGTATCCCGTTCCATCGCCGCCCGCTGCTCTTCTTTGGCATAGTCCTCCAGTTCCGGCGAAAGATACAGCTTCTCCCCGGCTTTGGCATATACCATGACCTCCGCCCAGACCTGCTTCACCGTATCCTCATCCATATCCCAGGGCTTGTACTTCCCGTTTCCCGGCACCTTCACATTCCAGTACCTTCTGTTCCCGGTAATGTCCCTGAGATACCCGTTCTGGCTGTTGGTGGTGCCGAAAAATACGCACTGTCTCGGATGGGGCGTCACCCTTCTCCCGAAACTTGCCCGGTACTTGTCATCCTGCCTGGAAATAAAGGCCTTCACCTTATCCAGATCCGCTTTCCGCATCCCGGCAAGCTCCCCGATCTCCATGATCCAATACCCCTGCAGCTTCTCCGCCGCCGTCTTGTCATTCATATCCGACAGGTTCAGGCTGTCCGAGTACCATTCGCCGCCCAGCTTCGCGATCAGCGTACTCTTCCCGATCCCCTGGTCCCCGTTCAGAACGATCATGCTGTCAAACTTAATCCCCGGATGGTACACCCGGCAGTAAGCCGCGCACAGCTCCTTCCTTGTAACTGCCCGTACATACGGAGTGTCCTCCGCCCCAAGATAATCGATCAGCAGCGTATCCGCCCGCTCCACCCCGTCCCAATCAGGAATCGTCTCAAAGAACTCCCGGATCGGATGGTAGGACCGGTCATCCACGGCCTTCGTAACGGCGATATCATAATTCCTGGCGGAGAATGTCCCGTATGCCGCGTCCACATAGCAGATCAGCTGGGCGTCATCCGCATCCCGCCAGAACTTGGCCGGATGCGGCCAGGGGACTTTTCCCCGGATCTCCATGCCGTCCGCCAGCTGGTTGAACACAATCCCCTTCAGGTTCTCATCATTCTCCAGGATCAGCATGAGGTTGTGCAGGTTATTCTTAAGTTCCATGCTCTTCTTCTCATACTGAAGCTGCTTCTTCCAGGCGTCCGGATCCGCTTCGTCAAAATCCTCCGCTGCCGCCTGCCGCTTTTCCTCAAAGATACGGAGTTTCACCCGCTCATCCGCCACGGCGAATTCGGCCATGGCATTATAGGACTTTTTCGGGTCATCATCCGGGAACTTATGCACCCTCACCGCGTCAAAAGCGTTCAGCAGCTGCCCGCAGGCCGGATCCGTCGCATGGAAGCTGTAGGCAAACTTCTCATCGATGATGATGACGCCGGCGGAACTGTCTGCCGGGATATAGTCATATCTCCCTTCCATTGCCGACGGCGCGTAAACATCCGGAAGGAACTTTTCAATCGCTTCCCGGATCGGATAAGTACGGCAGAAAGTTCCCACCACGCCGGTCTTTGTAAGCGGATCCGCCTGCTGTTTCGCGGACTTCTCCACCGCTTCCGATTCCCTGGACGATACCGGCCAGGTGGAAACGTCCCGCCAGTCATCATAAGCCCCAGGTAAGCATCCGGATCCAGGAGATCGCCGTCCATGACCCGGAACACATACTCCCCGTTTGAGGAAGTAGACGGCCAGTACATAAGCCGGTGCGGCTGGTATGTGGTATCATCAAACAGGTCCATCCCGATCTCCTGCGCCACCTTGCGGGCAAGGGCCGGGTATTCCTCCTCGGACACATCCCGTTTCAGCGGGAAGATCAGCCGCAGCCGCGGCGCCTCCGGCGTATGCTTGTGCGTAGAGTAGACACACATCTCATGGGAATGGAACAGGGAAAGCTCATCCAGGATATCCGGCGTGCCATGGTCCATATCCAGCGTCAGCATGGACCGGCACAGAACCGTCCCGGTCTTTCTCCTGCCGCCCCGCAGATGCCCGCCGACAAAACCGCCCACATCCTTGACAGCGTCCTGCTGGGGCTTTGTCATCTTCCTGTATTCCTCCACTGTTTCCGTGGTAGTCTGCGTGGTGCTGACCCTTTTGCAGAAGTCATCCCAGGAGATCTCATTATTCTTCCATCTCTTCTCCATACGGGAATTTCCATACGCGATCTTCATCCTGCCATCCCCTCCTTCTCCCGCAGATCCTCGGTAAAATACCGGATCTTCTTGCGCAGCTTCCTGGCTTTCTCAATCTCAGCGGCCATGCCTTCCGGAAACGGTATCCCCGAACACCCAGACTTCTTCGCATTTCCCCATGAACACAATGCCCATCTTCAGCCCCAGCCACCGTTCCGTTTCCTCATCCAGGTACTGCGGGCAGAGCAGGTGTGGGGCGATCGGGATGCAGTGCCTCTCTACCGCGAACCGGGAAAACGCCCTGGCCCGGAACGTGTTCTTCTCCACGTTCCCCCCGTGTAAGGCGAACAGATATAGACCCAAAGGGCGGTACGCGGCTGCCGCCCTGGCCGCACGCTCTTCCGCCTCGATCCTGGTCAGCGCCTCATATACCACGGGATCGTAATATCCCTCGCTGTTATACTTACTGATCCCCATGCTCAGTTCCCCCTTTCGATCAGCGGGAGGATCCCGTCCGCTTTCAGCAGGTCATAGATGAAAAGCCTCCCCTTCTGCGTCCAGTAGGTATGCACCTTCGTATGCGTTGTCCCGTCATGCGCCGGATAAGCATGCGTCTTTGTACTGGTGTAGCCGCACCCGGCATATTTCTGGTACAAAAGCCAGATCTTTCCGCCCTGCTTATACTGCACGCCTTTCTCATGCAGGTACTGGTTCATCCGCTTCGCGCTCCATCCATAATCTTTCGCGAATTCCGATACCGCCAGCAGGCTGGGGCTGTTCAGAACCACATCGTAATAACTCGCCTTCGGCCGCATCTCCGCAAGCTGCTGCTTCTGCACGGCAGTCTCCTGTTCCAGCGCCATCCTCTTCATCCGCTCTGCCTTAAACGCCTGCAGCGCCTCGATCAGGGCATCCGTATTGTTCACGATATCGTCCATCAGGAAAACGCCATGCCTGCGGATCGCCGGAAGGACTTCCGATGTCACCCATCTCTTGAAGCGTTTCGCTGAAGGAAGCTTACTGGACAGGATCAGGCTGTAAAGGCCGGATTCGTTGATAAGCACCGGCGTCTGCTCCCTTCCGATGGAGTCGCGGATCGCTACCCCATCCATTCTGTCCTCTTCATCCACATGCTTCGCCAGAGCGTCCCTGGTATTGGCGTAACCAAGAATCTCCGCCACATCCTTCCCGACAAAAATACGGCTCGCCATTGAATGTGATACTGCGGACCGAGCCGAACTCCGCGTTGCTGAATACCTGTAACTCACTCATGAATTACCCTCCTTAGATATGAGATTATTGAAGGGTCTGCTCCCTTCAAGTCACAGGCAGC